>Ga0111175_1143_pt1 | contig 16138 bp, 15 predicted proteins | sample DeeMarSWOR324_28_FD_80228 | JGI IMG/M metagenome (GOLD analysis project Ga0111175, IMG submission 80228) | Bacteroides sp. SM23_62
AATGAGTCAGAATGACATATTCATGGCATATTCGGTAATAAAATCCGGATCCGACGACAATTCAATATATTGCATTTGTTCCAGCACAGAATTTACCCTGCTGTCAAAATCTGCTGATTTCAATGCAACGAGGGCTCCGGTACCGGATGCATTACCAATGGGGAAGATCTTCTCAAAAAAACTTTGGTCAAGTAATCCTGTCCTTATGGCACTTTCCTTTTTAATGTAGTTGCCAAACCCTCCTGCCAGGTAAACAGCATCTACTGACGCAGCATCGATCCCGGCTGATTTGAGTAGGATGCTGATGCCGGCAGCCACTGCTGCCTTGGCCAGTTGAAGCTCGCGCACATCAGCCGGGGTCAGCCGGATAGCCTCACCGGATCCTGAATCTGCTGCCGGAGCAATAACGAAATCCTGTTCAAGTTCCCCTGTTGGGCTGATGGATCCGGCATCCAGCAGGACGCTGATAACATCCATGAGTCCGGATCCGCAGAGTCCCAGTGGCGGAACATCAGCAATCGTCTGATAACCTTTTTCGGTATATCCGGAAATAGCTCCTTTGACAGCCGCCATACCGCAGGATATATTGGCTGCCTCAAATGCCGGTCCCGCTGCAGTGGCGCAACACAAATGCCTGTCGGGGGTAACCAGTGCCAGTTCCCCGTTGGTGCCCAGATCAATGAACAGGTAGGTTTTGATTTGATCCTCAGGTTTTAAGGCTGCGAGTCCGGCTACAATATCTGCCCCCACATAACCCGATATGGAGGGAAGGACCTTGATGAAAGCATGATTGTGGGAGGCAAGTTCCAGTTCAGCCCCTGTGCGGTGCTGCTCCTGTGTAAACCCGGGCTGATATGGGGCGAATGCGATAGAACGGGCATCCTCCTTCAGCAAGAAATGCAACATGGTGGTATTTCCTGTAAAGGTTACCTTCACAATATCCTTCTCCTCCAGTCCATGTTCGGACAGGAATCTTCTTATTTGATGATTAATGGCCCTGATAAGTTCGCTGTGCAGGGTTGCAAGTCCACCTGCATCTTGGATGCAATGGTTGATCCGTGAAATGACATCGGCACCATATTTCTGCTGGGGATTGAGTATTGAGCTGATATATACCAGAGACTCTCTGCTGAAATCGAAAAAATATAAAACAATGGTGGTGGTTCCAATGTCAATCGCAACACCATATGGTGATTCGGAGAGTTGAGTGCACTCACCGGGATTTACAGGGTACTTGAAGGTATGGTTGTGCTGGAACTCCAGGATGCTGGCTTCCAGGGCTGAAGGCAGGATGATCTCTTCATCGCCTGTGATGGTATGCTGACAGGCAAGAACAATACCCTGGTTTCGGGTTCTTATCCTGCACTTGCCACAGGTTCCATTTCCCCCGCAGGGTGCATATATTTCAATGCCATTCCGGGTCAGAACGTCTAATAGGTTCGCGCCCGGATCTGCGTTGAATGAAAGCGGGGGACCGGTTTCACCAATAAGCTTCAGGATTGCCATTTTTGCATGTTATAAACCATATTCCTCAAGCAATACCTTTTCCTGGTTGATGGTTGGGAGGATATTCTCCACAAACTGGTCCTCCTCGACAGGGATGGAAAGCAGATCCTGTTTTATGGTTTCAATCCATACCTCTTCCCTGTCAACCTTTTTAAGTTGATTATTTTCCAGTGCGTTTTCAATGATCTCCAGACCTTTAAGACATCCTTTTACAGTTGCATCAATATAATTGTTACCCTTGATGATCTCTTTCGAAATTTCAATGACGTTCGCAGGTGCCAGGATCAGTGCCTGAGGATCATAATAGGTATCGGAAGAAACATAAAGTTCCTGCAGTTTACGGGACGTTTCATTACCATCCCGGATGGCCTCATTCATTAACCTGGTATCATAAACCAATTGCTCGAGGTAAACCACCGGCGCATATCCGGCAAGCAATTTGATATTCTGCACAGATTCATTGCTCCAGAGATCAGCGCATGCGGCACTGATGTTTCCAACCGGACTGAAATGGGCACAGGCCGATGATTTTCCTTCCATGGAAATGGGAATGCCAGCGATGGTTTTAAGAAATGGTCCCTCGTAACCGCAATCCTTGTCCGGCCCTTTGGCTCCCTGCTCAAATGCCACCAGCGACCGGACAATTGTTGCGATCCTGGCAATGGCGGCAAATATTTTCGGAATAAAACCTTTTTCTGCCAGTACCATCGCCGTATTGGCAAATCCACAGACCGTATCTCCGCCGGGAATCCGGTCGGTACGTTCTGCCACATCCACGATCTTTTTCCAGAGCATTTGCATATCCCTTACGCCAAGCACTGCCTGCGAAAATACGAATTGTTTTAGATCACACATCATCAGTGCATCATCCGAAATTTCCTTTCCTCCTGTTGATTCTATTGATAAAAGGTTTCCGCCCGCCTCGGCTCCATTCTCGAACAGCTCCATCATGGGATCCAGTATCCGTGTTGTACGCTGTCTGGGAGGCCTTTCAAATTCCCTAAGATCATTAGGAGTCAGGCGGATCTCGCTGATAAGATCATGTTTCTGGAAATAAGCCTCACAGATATCATTCATCATGCTCACCAGCTCAATGCCAATCGCAGGATGCTGTGTCATTTCTATGAGGGTTTCGAATTCCAGGACAAGCCCCGGACTTTCCAGGTGCAAGGCTCTGTCCAGCGCCCCCGTAACGATCTCTCTGTAATGCCGGCTGATATCCGGCATGTTTTTTTCATTTACGGTCATGGGCGGAAGGGTGAAATTAAGTTCAGGATATACCATGCCGCCACCGATGATCAATCCCCTGGGCGTTGTCACTGGATATGGGGCCTTCCCGAATACAAGGTGGTTCACACTTTCGATCTCGAGTTTCTTGTATTTCATATTCATGTCGTTAACTGCTGCCCTGCGTGCAATTTTTCCGGGTCAGGTCTCGCGGACAACTAACTCGGGCTGGATGACATATTGGCTGAACCGGTTATCCTGCCCATGCAGATTTGAAAATATGATTTCGATGGTTTTTTCAACCATTTGTTCAAAATGACAATCAATGGATGTGATCCCGGGCGTGAAAAATGATGCAAGTTCCGTATTTCCATAACTGATCAGCGAAATATCCCCTGGTATTCTGATGCCGTTGGATGCAAGCCTGCCGATGATCCTGACAGCGTCCATATCATCACAGCAGAATACCCCTCCAATGTTGTTTTGTTCAATGTATTTATTGTCAATTTCTACCAGATGACTGGATATAAGCGCTTTCCTTCCAGATTTTTCTCCGTCGGTAAAATTTTTGAATGTTCTTTCCATCAGCTCCTGCACCATGTTGGTTTCTGCCCAGACCCTGTTTTTGACGAACAGCAGATTCTTATCTGTCTTCGATTTAAGATATGTTACAGCCCTTTTCACTCCGAGATCATAACTCTGTATTACATATGTGAAATGTGAACCGGCCATGGTATGATTCAGCAGGGTTACCACGGTGCCACCATATGTAAGATTCCGGTAAAATTCAGCAGTTCTGATCTCATCCGAGACAGGGATGACAATCACAGCTTCGTAGCGTTGGTTAATCAATTCACCAACCAGCCGCATCTCTTCCATGGGATTATTGTAATCTACATAATGTTCCAGATCCCTGTTTTTATTCCCGGCTTCGGTTTTAATCAATTCGAGCAAATTTTCAATAAATGATGAGAAGAACGGAACCACCACAGCCCATTTCTTCTTTCTTGGTCCCAGATCGGCTACAAAAGATCCTTTGCCAGTCTTTTGGACGATCAATTTATTTTCTGCGAGCTTTTTCAATACAATCTTGGCTGTCTCCCTAGATACAGAATGTCTTTGCTGGATCTCAGCAATTGAATTAATCCGGGTACCCGGCTTCAGTTCCTGGGTAATGATGGATTGCCGGTAGGAATCATATAGCTGCTGATAAATGGGGATATGCGTTTTGGCGGATGCTGCTGTCATGAGCCTGGGTATACCTGATTATGCCAGGGCAATATACAAAAAATTAAACACATCACATCACATCACATTAATTTTTATGCATTAATATATTTTTGAGTAAAATACCGGATCAAACTTCCGGGGTCCTGAGATCCCGGTGATCATAGACCGGCTGCCGGCCACAGATTACTTTTAGACTTGCAGGATCCACGGTAATGTTGAGCGGTGCAGTAAATTCAACCGGTTCCCCGTCAATATGTCCCTGGATTCTTTCAAATCCCGTCGCCACTGCCTGCTTAAAAGGGATGGCACTGATATATCTTGATTTATGAATGGTACCGTTAAACAACCTGATCAGCAGTCCCGGACTCAATATCCTGGGGAAATCCCTCCATATGCATAAATCCAGCAGACCATCATCTGTTCTGGCATTCGGACTGATCAATGCACCATATCCCCATTGTGTGGAGTTGGCAAAACAAACCAGGAAAACATTGTCTTCTGTTTCCTTATGATCGTACCTTATATGAACGGGTACCGGGGAATACCGAAAAAGGTTCCCGGCTGTATGAAAGGCATATGGAAAAAATCCTCTCCTGGTTGAATTTGCATAGGCCTGGGCAACATGGGCGTCAAAACCAATACCGGCTATGTTGATGAACCTGAATTGATTGGCCTGGCCCGTATCCATCTCAATAACAGTAAAGTCGTTAAGGGTTTGAATGGCCTTCCGGATATCCATCGGGATGCCAAGTGATCGTGCCAGCCCTTTTCCCGATCCCATGGGCAGGATCCCGAGTATTACACCGGAATGGACCAGCTGGCTGGCAACCTCGTTTACCGTCCCATCCCCGCCTCCGGCAACGATTACGTGGTACCTGTCCACACTTTTCCGGGCCAGGTCCCGGGCATGCCCGGGAAAATCTGAATAGATTATGGATGGTTCAAAAAGGGCCGGATCAAGGCAGTCTGCAACCTGGTCTTTGACCTTCATTCCAAGCCTTTTTTCGAGAATGGGATGGATGATGAAAAGGATCTTCGATATTTCAGACTGCATCAAAACTACAGCTTTGTAAAATTCGCAAGCAGGTATTGTAAATAGGCCTGCCCTTTTTTCAGGTCCCTCCCTGAATTCATATCTTTTTCTATGACATAGTTGTTTGTTGTAAGACTGTATACGACATAGGAGCTGTCACTGATGAACCCCACGCCATCATGAAAGGTATAGTAGGCAAAGGAATGGGGATTTTCTGTGAGCATATCATTGCTGAATATAAAATCTGTGCGGGGAAAATTTAATTGTCCGAGCAGTGTAAAGGGAAGATCAGTCTGTGAACCATATGTATCGATCACTGTATCCCTGACGGCCAATGCCCCTCCGAGCCAGAGCATGGGGATCCTGTAGCGTTTTTCTTCATGCTCTGTCAGGTTGCCCACCCTGCAGCTATGGTCTGCCAGCAGGATAAGCAGTGTTTCATCCCACCAATCCCTTGTTTTTGCTTCAGATATGAAATCCCCCAGTGCCTTGTCGGTATAATAGATGGCATTCAGGTATTGCCAATCATAATTGTTTCCGGGGAATTTTGGTTCCATGGGTACATCGAAAGGTGTATGGCTCGAAAGGGTCAGCAGGATATGCATGAACGGGGATGATGCCTTATCGGTCTCCTCCAGTAATCGTTGGAACATCAAATGATCAGGTACGCCCCAGTTTGACCGGGGAACCGAGGCATTGAAATCCTTATCGGAAATAATCTTTTCAAATCCACCGGTGATTAAAAAAGATTTTATATGGGCAAAATCAATATCTCCTCCATATAAAAAAGCTGAACCATAACCTTCGGATTTTAATTTTTTATTCAGGTTGGGAATTTTCCGGGTTTTCTGTTCATAATAGATCACACAGGTACCGGGGATCCCGGGATATCCTCCCAGGATGGCTCCCAGGGCCCTGTCTGTCATGGTCCCGGAGGCATACATCCTGTCAAAATAGATGCCTTCCCGAAGCAGGGCATTGAAATTGGGCGTGACATCCTTGCCCCCGCTCAACTCAGCGATCAACGGAAAGGAAAAACTTTCCAGCAGGATGATGATGATATTCGGAGCTCCGTTGTTCAGGACAGGCAAAGGATCTTGATCATGGTTATGTATTCCCTGCATTATCTCCCTGGCCTCTGTATCAGCCATAAAGCTTACGGATTGGGATAACTTCCCGCTTTCAGTAAGGGTATAGACCAGGTTCCAGACCGGATTGACGGCAGCATGGTTGACATAGGCCTCCTGGTGGAAGTATACAGACCCTGTATTGATAGGTGCTGTCTGGAGTCCGCCACGTATAGGCAGGAATAACAATGGCATACATATGAAATAGGTAACCGGTTCCCCCCAGCGTATCACAGGCTCAGCCTTGAATGTTTTGGAAATCCACCGCCGGTAAATGATAAAAAAGACCATGTAAAAGACCATTATGATCAAGCCAATCATAAAGATCAACCTCAGGGGACTCAGGGAGGCAAACATCTCTCCGGGTGTGTCCAGGTAATCAAATATGGACTTGTCGATGGGGAAGTTCCAGTATTTGTAGATGACCAGGTTAGTGAAATACAGGGGTATCATCAGCAGCAGGATAATGAAGGTGTAAATTTCGAGGATACGCCGGACCGGGAACTTTTTGATAAGGCTTGCAAGGAACAGTAGGAGGGTGGGAATAAGCAGACAATATCCCGTCAGGGAGAGATCCAGCTTCAGGCCATGGACCATGGCCATCAACTGGTCCGGGATCTCTATACCCTGACCATATTTACGATAGGTGATCATGAAAAGGATCCGGAAGAAAGTCTGGATACCCAGTAAGAATAGTGCATATCTGATATAATATAGCAATGAGGATTTCATCCTTATGAGCTTTTGGACAGGTTAATCCGGCATAAAATTATAATTAACTGCTGAAAAGACACCTGCTCAGCACAACTATTTGACATGAAAAGAGTGTCATTGCCTGTTTTATTGAAAGAGAGGCGGATGTTTTTCCTCATAGGCGGTAGCCAGTTGATAGTGACGGGCAACCTCGATCAGCATGCCTTCATCGAACAGGTTCCCCAGCAGGCAGATGCTTGTGGGACTTCCCTTCTCGTTGAATCCGTTTGGCATGACCAGGCAGGGATGTCCTGTCAGGTTGGTCATCAATAGCTGGCTTCCTCCGAAGGAAGGGGCGATGATCACATCATGATCCTGGAACAGGCTGTTCACCTGGCTGATCAGCAGGCTGCGGAGGCGGTTGGCCTGGATGTACTCTACTGCGGGGATCATCCTGGCCTGCCTGAAATAATTCGGCCAGGCGTTGCGACCCTGGCGCACGAGGAGATCATCCCTGTTGCTCCTGGTCAGTTCATCAAAAGCTGCTGCAGCTTCCACATTAAGGATGAGAGCCAGGGCATCTACAGGAATATCATCGGGAAGACTGACTTTCTGAAGCTCAACACCCAGCTCCTTGAATGTTTCAAGGGTGAGGCTGTCATTCTTGCGATTGCCCTGCTCGCTGTCAAAAAGATAATCGAGATAGGCGATCTTCAGGGTATCCAGATGTGTAATGGGAGCATAATTGAACGGGATAGGCTGGGTGCCGGTATCTGCCGGGTCCTCACCTGTTATGGCCTGTAAAACGAGTCCGCAATCAAGTGCGGACCGGCATATTGGCCCTGCCTTATCCATGCTCCAGGAAAGTGCCATGGCACCGGCCCTGCTCACCCTGCCGAAAGTGGGCCGGAGTCCGGTTACCCCACAGCGGTTGCTTGGGGAAACGATGGAGCCCCAGGTTTCTGTACCGATGGCAAAGGGCACCAGTCCCGCTGCAGTCGCTGCCGCAGAACCCGCCGAAGACCCGCTGGAACCCTCTTCCGGGTTCCAGGGATTCCTCGTTTTACCACCATACCAGACATCTCCCATGGCAAGGGCGCCCAGGGTCAGTTTTCCGAGCATAATGGCGCCTGCCTCTTCCAGTTTGCGGATCACCGTTGCCTTGTCATCGATAACCTGTTCTTTGAATGGCATGGCTCCCCAACTGGTAGGGTATCCCGGGTAAGCAAAAAGATCCTTGATGCCATACGGGATCCCGTGTAAAGGTCCCCGGTATAAGCCCCGGCTTATCTCCTCATCGGCCTGCCTGGCCTGCTCAAGCGCCACGCCGGGAGTGAGGGTGACCAGGCACTCAAGGGTATCGCTGTATTTTTCCAGCCGCTCCAGGAAGAACCGCGTAAGTTCGACGGAAGAGATCTTCCCGGTCCTGATCAATACAGAAAGCTCAGCCACACTGCAGAAGGCAAGTTCATCCCTGTCTTCGGGCAATGTATATTCCTCCGGCAGGGGCCAGTGTACGGGCCTGCTGTCCAGATCAGGCTGAAATCCACGGGGAATGGAGTTGAAAACCAGGGCAGGGGGAATTTCATTTTCCAGGCTGAATTTGTGGATGGCATTGAGAGATTCCAGGTTCTGATTGACCGCGTTCAGCATGCTGTCCCGTTCAGCATTACTGAACTCAAGTCCGAACAGCTTCTCTGCCACCTCGACATCCCGTATTTTTATCTGAGCTTCCTTTTTTTCGTTCTTTTTACAGGACAAAACAGCCAGGGCAAATAGCATAAGGAGCAGCATAATTTTTTTCATGATTCTCAATTTTACAGTTTTCATTTAATATATTAAAATGCCTCCAGGATACCCAGGTATATCCCGTGGTCATCCCTTCCGACCGCAAGGTCCAGGCGCAGATTCATCCGGCGGTCTTTGAAAAGTTTAAATCGCACCCCTATACCCCCGGCCGGTTTGATACGGATATTTTGCAGGTTTGCATGGAAAACATCACCTGCTCCGGCGAAGGCAACCAGGCTGAATCGCCATATATAGGGACTGTGGTATTCCACCTGTACCACAAACATATTATGATCCCGGTAACGGCCCCTGAAATATCCACGCAGTAATTTATCACCCCCGAGCATTGCCATATTCCGGAAGGGCACCTCCCTTGCCCAGAGGAATTTCCCGTAAGCCTGAACAAATAATAAATGGTCCCTGCCCAGTGTACAGTACTTTCTGAGATCAATGATCCATTTGGTAAACGGATAGGTAGAGCCCATGGCCCGGTTGAAATAAACCAGGCGGAGCTGGCAGTAGGCACCGGAAGCAGGCAGCAGGATATCGGACCGGCTGTCCCAGGCAAATGTCAGGCCTAACCCTGATATAGCAGATTTTTTGCTGCCCGGGATGATACCTTCCGGAAGGGAGGCATCTGATAAGGTATCGTATTCAACAATATTATTGTGCTCGATTTCCAGCAGGATCCCTGCATATAACTGCCTGCATACCATCCGCAACATGTCCAGTTTAATCCCCCAGATCCTTGATACATAATACTCCTCGTCCTCCCACCGGGTATCGTTCCCGATCCCGTAAAATTGATCAGGCCAGTATTGCCATTTAAGTTCCCCGGCAAGCCTGTATATATTGTCCTTCAACCAGCTATCCGGAAAGAGATTGATGGAAAACTGACGATTCTGGGATATAACCATGCTCAGGCCAAGGGTTGAAGGTCTTCTGAGCAAGGGGTCGCCCATTAGAAGCTGGGTATATACCCCACCAATGATCCTGGTTTCAGGAGAATAACCGAGTACGGGAAACCCTGCAAACTTTGTATCCCGCCTGGTACTGTCCCGATCAGAAACAGTGGTGACCTGGCCGGAGGTGACCATAAACAGCCAGCATCCGAGCAGGTATGTAACCATTTTTTGCATACACGATGTTAAATATAGATAAATGGATTACATTTATGCTACAAAATCAATAATTTGAAATCATGGAAGAGATCAATAAGAACAACGAACAAAATAAACCGACAGGCAACACTCCCGGACGCCAGGTACCCAAGCCTGCCACACGTTCAACCGGATCAACCACTGCTTCGACAACGAATTCAGATGCCACCAAAACACCTCCCAGGCCAGTTGACGGGTCCAAGGAAACCAGTGCCGACACTGTCCCGGTAACACCAACCGCAGAGAAACCGGCAGATACGACCACTCAGGTTCCGGAGAAAGCTCCCGGGACATCCACCCCAGTCGAGGAGAAAAAGTCAAAGAAACTGGCAAAAGCTTTCAAGAGGCTGAAAATGCAGAAAAAGGAAATAACCTCACTTGAAAAGAATCGGGACAGGTTAATGAAGGACCTGATCTCAGCCATAGAGAATAAAAAGAAAGGCAATAAGATCAGAAACCTCGCCCGTGATTTTAACCGGATTGAGAAAAGGGTAAAAACCAGGACTGCCAGCTATCTGCGGGCCAAAAAGAAGCTGGCAAAAAAAATGAAGTAAGGCAAATCCCGGTCACCCAGACCATATTATTAATGAATTAGATCCGTCCAGGGTCACGATCCGGGAACCATTTACCGGTGAGTGGCCTTTTTTTACCTGTCGCCCAGATAGTGTAGGCCTGCTGCACCTTTACCATGAATGGTTCATTATTTATCTTTAATATATATAATAAATTAATCTAATGATTAATTAATAGGGGTATTTTGATAAAAAGTATAAATTTTTTTTTGTCACCCTTAAAAAAAATGTAAAAAAATTAATAAATATATATTTTTTCAATATTATTATTATTTTTGTGCCAGAATTCAGCCGCGTTTCAAATCCGGCTTGTGTGCGTATAAATTTTTTGATAAATAACCCAAAAAACTCGTAAAATGGAAGAGATCAAATCCCCCAAGGAATTTTTCGAATTTGCCAGAAAAACGGGTGCCGAAATGGTGGATCTGAAGTTTGCAGACCTTCTCGGCACCTGGCAGCATTGTACTTTTCCCATCGAATCATGGGATGAAGGTACATTTGAAGACGGCGTTGGTTTTGACGGGTCATCTATCAGGCTTTGGCAGGGCATCCACATGTCGGATATGCTTGCAGTACCTGATGCATCGACCGCCAAGATCGATCCTTTTTTCAAGGAACCAACTGTCAGCGTAATTGCGAATATTGTCGATCCCATCACCAGGGAGCAGTATAGCCGTGATCCCAGATTTGTTGCCCATAAAGGTGTCGAGTATCTGAAATCAACAGGCATCGCCGAAACTTGCTACGTTGGACCAGAACCGGAATTTTTCATCTTTGATGAGATCAGGTATGACCAGACACAGAACATGGGATTCTACCAGATTGATTCTGTGGAAGGAGCATGGAACACAAACCGTATTGAAGAACCCAACCTGGGATACAAACCGAGCTACAAAGGCGGATATTTCCCGGTAAGTCCAACCGATACCTATGGCGACCTGAGGACAGAGATGGTCAACGTGATGCGGAGCCTCGGGATTGTGGTGGAAGCTCACCACCATGAGGTTGGTACCGGCGGGCAGGCGGAAATCGATATGAAATATGCCGACTTGTTAACCATGGCCGATCAGTTCCAGTGGTACAAATATATCATTAAGAATGTTGCCCTGAAACACGGGAAGACTGTCACATTTATGCCCAAGCCTATCTTTGAGGATAACGGTAGCGGTATGCATACCCATATGTCACTCTGGAAAGGCGGAAAGAACATATTCGCAGGGGATGGTTATGCCGGACTTACCCAGGAATGTCTCTGGGGAATTGGCGGTTTGCTGAAGCATGCAGCTTCCGTGCTGGCCTTTGCAGCGCCCACATCAAATTCATACAGGCGCCTGGTACCCGGTTTTGAAGCTCCGGTTAACCTGGCTTACTCGCAGCGTAACCGTTCCGCAGCAGTCCGGATTCCGATGTATCACGCAAACCCGAATGCCAAGCGTTTTGAGTTCCGTTGTCCGGATCCAACCGGCAACGGCTACATTATGTTTACAGCCATTATGATGGCAGTACTGGATGGGATACAGAACAAGATTGATCCGGGACAGCCGCTTGACAAGGATATTTATGCCATGACGACCGAGGAATTGGCCAAGATACCACATGTGCCCGGATCCCTTGCAGATTCACTGGATGCACTGGAGGCTGATCATGCTTTCCTCACCAAAGGTGGTGTATTCACAGATGATCTGATCAGCAAGTATATTGAATATAAAAGAGAAAATGAAGTCACCGAATTAGCTCTGCGTCCTCATCCGTTTGAGTTTTTCCTTTATTATGATGTTTAGGATGGCCAGGCTTGGTTTCAGTAATTGGTGTTCTGGTAAGTTAGATGAGCGCTTATCGAGAACGGCCCTGTCCATCCGGACGGGGCTGTTTCTTCAGGGCCGGGCCAGGATCCGGCTACAGGGTGCCTGTCTCGACCACCCTGCCTGTCCCCAAGGGTAAATATTTGTCCCCGAAAATTTCTTTGAATACACGGATGGTTCCGTCCCCGCTGCAATGGGACGGGGCGGCATATTGAATATGCTTGTCCCTGAATTCCCTGGCAATGACCTCCACCTCATCTGTACCTGTTCTTAAAAGGTGAAAACCTCCCATTACCAGGAGCACTTTCCGGTCCTTTATTTCCATCGCCTTCTCCACGATCTTTTCAATCCCAGGGTGTGCACAACCGGTGATGACTACAAGTCCCCCGGGAGTCTCCAGAACCAGTGATTGTTCAATGATTTCACTGCCCATTTCCCCGGTAGACCAGACATTGTCTGTGATCTTTCTGGCACCGGAGACCAAAACAGGTGTGGCTCCCCGGCTTTCAATTTCTTTTTTAAATTCATCAGGGAAGGACCGGGGCATATATACTTCGATCCCGGTCCTGGATTCCAGGAATTCAGAGATACCTCCGGTATGGTCCCAGTGAATATGTGAAAGGATGATCATATCCACCTCACCGGGATCCTTGCCGGCTGCCCTGAAGTTATGCATAAGGTTCCCGTCATTGCCCCCTGTATCAAAGAGGATGGTCTGGCCCGTTCCCTCAATGAGGCAGGAGAATCCCCAGCTGTTCTTGAAACCCTCTTCATATTTATAGTTATCATAGAGAATGGTCAGGGTAAACTCCTTGCCCGGCCCCATTTTTCTTAAGGATTTGGGGTTATGGAGTGAGGTTAATGCCAGGACTGCGATAATCAATCCGGACGAAATAAGTATTTTTTCCATGGTACTTGGATTCAGGGTTACGCAAATACAAGTCTAAGTTAATCCAAAAACCACATTTTTTTACGATTCACCCCCTTTTTTATCCGGTTCATCGAAAATAATAGCATTTGCCATCAGGCTGGTTTTATTTTGATCCGGTAACCTGTAAAAACCCGTGTTATGGACCTGATCATTGACAACAGGCTGGAAGGTTTGTATGAAACGGGGGAGGATGAGTACTGGAAAATCCGGCAGCTGGACCCGGAATTTGAGAAGTTAAAGGGAGACTGGAAGCATTACAGCAGCGGATATACCTACAAGCTGATCGTAAAGGAGGAAGATAATATGGAAGAATTCGCCCTGCACATGCTGAAGCTGGGTGAGGATCTTTATCTTGATTTCTTCCCGGTTGACTACGAGATCAGGCATGGTTTCCTGGATATGCACCTGGTACCGGCCCATATTTTTGCCAAGGCAGAGCTTACCGACCAGGCCCTCATCCTCCATTTTTTCGATATGGAATGGCTGGAGGACCTGATCGATTCAAAAAAGATTAAAATATCACATGTTGAGACCCAGGACAGGTATCTTCTGACAGCAAAAACAGAGGAACTGCAAAAGTTCATCACCAAATTCGCCAATGACAGTACTACTTTCATTGAAGCGGATACCCTGTTGCGGCAGGATCTTTCGGCCGGTATCCCTGATTTGGCTGTTATGTTAAATTTAAATTGAGCTAGGTGTCATGAAGGCAGGCAGAGTTATATCGATCGTCCTGTTAACCGCTTTGGCCACATCCTGTATCCCCTCACTCTTCCCGCTTCATACCGATGAGGACCTTGTCACCGATGACCGTATTGTCGGGACCTGGGATGCGGGGGCTGACGGGATATGGATTTTTGAGCGGCTCGATTTTACCCCCAGCAATGATTTTTTCAGCCCGGACTGGTCGGATCCGGGTGAAACAAAGACCTATAAGCTGGTTGTCAGGGAAGTAACTGAGGGGGATACCCTGGAGGCAGCGTTTGTGGTCCACATGCTGGTGCTGGCCGGACAGCACTACCTGAATTATTACCCGGTGGACTTTGAACTGGAACATGATTTCCTGGCCTGGCACATGGTCGAGGCAAATAATTTCTCCAAGGTATGGATCACACAAGATTCCTTATCCCTGGGTTTCTTTGATCCCTCCTACCTGGAGGAACTGATTGACCAGAACCGGATAAAGATCTCCCACATAAGGCACGACAATGGCATCCTGTTAACCGCACGGACCAGTGAATTGCAGAAGTTTGTAATAAAGTATGGGAATCAAGAAGATGCCCTGCCGGAGCGCTGTTCGCTGTCGGACAGCGCTTTTTCAGCCCACTTCAAACCTGTGATGTCCATTGCCGTGAACGTCACTCCGGCAGACAGATCTGATGGGTCGAGCGGGACAGAACTCAGCAGGATATCGAGTATTTTCCCATCCTTCCTGACCAGCTGGGTTTCGAGGCTCCCTTTCCCGTGCCTCGATATTGCATCATATTTTGTTTTGCCTATCCTTTCATATTCCTCATCGCTTGGATACAGGATACGGGCATCCTGGCCGATCAGTTCATCCGCCGTGTATCCCAGCATATGACAGAAAAAGGGATTTACCTCCCTGAGCACCCGGTCCTGGACCAGGCCGATGCCCACCGGGGCGGCGGCAAAAATGCTGTCGAGCCTTTCCTTGGCACGCTGCAAATCATCACAGGGAAGTGAATTATCACTGGTAGTGGAACGATCCATACAATCTCAAATGGAAAGGGTTAAAAATAGGGGATTAAAGGGGACAGTTGAGATTGATAAGGGTGACTTTAATCACCAATTTTTGAATGTTTCCAGCTGTTTTTTGGCAGCATCATAGCCGATCCGGTACATTTCCATACCCCGCTTGCTTCCCAGGTACCCGAAGCCGGCAATGTCAACAGGCTCGATCAGCAGATCACACCCGGCGGAACTATCACGGTTCATGGCATGTATATATAGCTGGAAGGTTCTCATGGCAACGTCCCTGATACCCCGGATTTGCTGTACCTGGCTGTTTGGCATGATATTGATGCCCACTATTTTTTCACAAAGTTCCCTGATGGGTTTTACCGGGAAATTATCGATGACCGCTCCGTCGACATAATATTCCTGGTTGATCGTGACCGGTGCATACAGGATGGGTATGGTGGCAGAGGCAACGATCATATCTGCCAGCGGTCCGTTATGGACATAATCAACCTCACCCCGGTGAAGGTTGGTTACGGTGACGTAAAGCGGCTTTTTCAGTTCCTCGAAGGTTTTTGCCCGGATGTATTTATTGATTTTCTTTTTCAGTCCCCATAAAGACAACATCCCCTTGCGGAAGAAGGTCAGCCGTGATAACTGGATCACCCTGTTTTTCCGGAACAGGTCGAGCATTTCAGTGGGACTGTACCCATCTGCATACAGGGCACCCACGATGGATCCCACGCTGGTGCCACTGATCACATCCACCTTTACCCCGGCTTCCTCCAGGGCCTGCAGGGCACCAATATGGGCAAATCCGCGGGTTCCCCCGCCGCTCAGTACCAGTCCCGTTTTAAATTTCATAACATGTATAAAATTACAATCTTTCAGGCAGGAAGTAAACAATTTGTTGTGCAGAAGCCAATCAGGATTATTAATTTTAGCGTACATTGAATTAAGGGCCGACCATAGTAATTCCCATGATAAGCTTCATCTTCAGATATATTTTCCGCAGTTTCAGACGCAACCTGTTTTATCATTCGATCAATATAGCCGGACTGGTCATTGCATTTACCAGTGTCTTCTACATCCTGATCTGGATCAACATGGAGACCAGTTATGACAGTTTTCATCCTGCAGGGGACCGGCTCTACCGGTTTACCGTTGAATTTCAGCGGGGAGACCACCATTCCCATTTTGCCCGAACATGGCAGTCCTGGACAGACGATATGCCTGATTATTTCCCCGAGATTGAATCCATGGTCCGCTTGCAATCCATGAGGAACTCAAGGATAAAGGTGGGTGATCGGAAATTCCTGAGCCGGCAATTTTACCTGGCCGACAGTAATTATTTTGATGTATTCGGACAGC
>Ga0111175_1102_pt1 | contig 15944 bp, 6 predicted proteins | sample DeeMarSWOR324_28_FD_80228 | JGI IMG/M metagenome (GOLD analysis project Ga0111175, IMG submission 80228) | Bacteroides sp. SM23_62
CGGGCACCACGGGGAACCCGGTATTGAGATCGCCGACCTGGAGACGGCCGGTGAAGTTGCCCGGAGAATGTGCGATGTGGTCCTGCCTGATTTGCCATTCAAAAGCGGGGACCAGGTAGTCTTGCTTTTATCCGGATTGGGCTCAACCCCGGTGATGGAGCTTTACATACTCTTAAACGAGGTGGAGAAGATCCTTACGGAAACGGGGATCAAGATCCATCTGTCCTATGTCGGGAATTATTTTACCTCTCTTGAAATGGCCGGTGCCACGCTGACCCTTATGAAACTCGATGACGAGTTGGCAGCTTGTATAGACCTGGAAGCAGATTCGGTGGGACTCAGGCAATTCCAGGTAAAAAAATAACCAGGAATTACCATCATGGCAAGTATTACAAAAGAAGCAGGAATCGTGGTCCTGGATAATGTCATCAAAGCGATCCAGGAGAACAAACAGTACCTGAGCGATATTGATGGCGCCATTGGTGACGGGGACCATGGGATCAACATGAACAAAGGATTCAGCATGTGCAGGGAGGAACTTGACAGGAATCCCGGGGACCTTGTACATGGACTGAACCTTCTGTCAAGGATACTGATGATGAGGATCGGCGGTGCCATGGGTCCGCTGTACGGCAAGTTTTTCAAGGGCATATCATCCAGCCTTGCTGAACACGACAGCATAGATGCACAGGCTTTTGGTGAGGCACTCAGGGCTTCCAGGGACGCCATCGGCACCATTTCCCAGGCAAAGGTCGGTGACAAAACCCTGGTGGATGCCCTGCATCCCGCCGTGGATGCCTATCAGAAAGCCCTGGATGAAGGCAAGGATTTTGCCGCTGCCCTGTCGGATATGAAACTGGCAGCCAATGCCGGGCGCGATCATACGAAATACCTGGTGGCCAGGATCGGGCGTTCAAGCCGCCTTGGGAACCGCTCCAGGGGGGTGATCGATGCAGGTGCGGCATCCTGTGCACTGATCCTTGAGACCATGGCTAATACCATTACAGGGCTCATCAATTAAACCACTTCCAGATGAAACAAGGTGTTATTATCGGATTTTTGGGCAAAACCCAGGACAGGTTCTCAGAATACCAGCAGCCGGTCGATACCCTGGAGAAATTGAAGATCGTCCGGGAAATCGAAGGGTTCGACGGGGTGGAAATGGTCTTCCCCTATGAGACAGGTGACCCGGCAGAAACCAGCAAGTGGATGGATGAACTGGGACTGAACTTTGCCGCCATCAATGTCAATATCAAGAAGGAGGCCGAGTGGGTGCCGGGTGCCCTGTCAAGGCCGTTCAGGGACATCCGTGACCGCGCCGTGGAGATGATCAAAAAGGGCAAGGACTACGCCAAGGCCGTTGAGGCCCCGCATGTCACCTGCTGCCCGCTCAGTGACGGATATGATGTGCTGTTCCAGATCGACTATTCCACTGCCTGGAAATACATGATCCAGACCATCGAGGAGGCTGCCGGATACCTTCCCGAGATTCCCCTGTTCATTGAACCAAAATACTCCGAAACCAGGGTACACTGCCAGCTTGATTCGACGGCTAAAGCCCTGCTCCTGCTCAAAGAAGTGGGCAATCCAAATACCGGCATTACCCTGGATATGGGCCATTCCCTGCAGAGCCAGGAAAACCCGGCACAGAGTCTCGTGACCATTTACGACTCAGGATTTGATGCCTATATCCATACCAATGACAATGATACCAGGGCTGACTGGGACCTGGTAGGGGCCAGCAGGCATTTCCTGCATTACGTGGAACTGATGTTCTGGGCCAGGGAATATGATTATAACAAGTATTTTACCACGGATGCCTCCCCCAGGATCTTCGGGATGGTCGATTTTTTTAACCGGCACTCGGAGATCAGCAAAGGGGTATGGGACCTGGCAGGCAAACTCGACAGGCAAAAATACCGGGAGCTGATGGCCGAAGAGAATTACATCGAACTCATGCGGCTGGTCAACAAGGAGATCTACAGAATTTAAATACTAACCAATTGTAATTCCATGAAAATCAAAACTTTACTGGCACATATCCTGCTGGCTGTTATCTTTGTGTCCTGTACCCGGCAAACTTCAAAAGACTCATCCGCTGCTGCTCCGGCTGACGATGGAAGGCTATGGTATGAAAAGCCTTTCCGGCTTGTCCAGACCAACCTCAGGGAAATCGATGCCATCACCCTGGATCCGGAGGAATATGTCTCCATGATCAAGGATTTCAAGGCTACCGCAGCCTTGTTCAATGTAGGCGGGATCGTGGCCAATTATCCCTCCCGGCTTGAATATGAATATGTCAATCCCAACCTCAGGGAAGACATGGTTGGCCGGGTCCTGGAACTGCTGCATAAAGAAGGGATCGCCATGGTCGGCCGGTTTGATTTCAGCAAGATCAATGAAAAGTTTGCCTTTGAAAACCCCGGCTGGCTTTATAAGAATGTAAAAGGGGAATACGTCAACTATAACGGCCAGGTGCATGCCTGTATCAATGGTCCCTACCAGCAGGAATACTCCCTTAAGATCCTGTCAGAAGCGCTTGAACGATATGACCTGGACGGGGTTTTCTTTAACATGATCGGCTATCCCACGCGTGATTACAGCAATAATTACCACGGGATCTGCCAGTGCGATAACTGCCAAAGGCGTTTTGCTGTATATTCAGGCGGCATGAAGCTTCCGGCGGAGGAAGACTACAGCGATCCTGTCTTCAATAAATACAGGGAATTCAAACAGTTTACCATAGATGAGCTTTTTACAAAGACCAGCGAGCTGATCAAATCATTCGGAGAGGATATTGCCGTATGCACCTACACCATTAAAGGCGTTGATATTGTCCGGCGGGAATCAGGATCCGGCATGTGGCGGCGGCAGGAATGGGATTATCATGGTTCGGACAATGTCAAAGTGGATCTTAATTCATGGACCAACCGTAACGTGGCCAATACCATGGTCCATTTCGTGGATTATCCGGCAAGACATGCGGGCGTATGGCCTCACCTGGCCGGCCGTAGGCTGATCCAGAACATGATCCACGGGGCACCGCTGGACTATTACATGATCGGCCGGCTGGAGAACCAGGAGGACCGTGCCCTCATGCCCGTGCTGAAGGATATTTTCCATTTCCATGCAGCCAATGAAGCCTGGTTTACAGATGTTCATTCCGATGCCAGGGTGGTAGTAATCCGGAGGAATGGGAATGAGTTTATGGGACTCGTGCGCATCCTGTCTGAAAATCACATCCCTTACGACATCATGCATCCTGATTGTCTGGGACCTGTCGAAACACCCAAAAGGCTTGAGGATTATGATATCATTATCCTGCCCGATTACCGGGACCTGAGCGATGAAGAAGTGAAGCGTCTCGATGATTATGTGGAGGCGGGGGGCAGGATCCTTGCCACCGGATTCCCCTCGACCGAGGATGAGCTGGGCAATCCGCTGGAAAGGATCCGCCTGCGATCAGCAGGTGTCGAAGCATCCTACAGACTTTATCCACGGGAGCAGGGCAGGTATCTCCGCATCAATCCGGAAGACAAGGAAATCCTCAGAACACCCTCTCTTGAGGATATCGATATCATTTACCTGTATGTCGATTTCATGGAATGCACCCTGAAGGGGTCGGCCAAAGGTTACCTGGGACTCATCCCCATGGCCATGTATGGCCCTCCTGAAAAATGCTACTATACAGAAGTTACCGGAATCCCCGGTATCATTGATAACACATATGGGGATGGAAAATTCGTGCTGATCCCATGGCTGATCGGAGATCATTATGAATACAAGAGCCATCACGCCCATTCAATGATCGTGCAGACCGTCCTTAACGATCTCCTGGAGCTGGCCCATGACATCAGGATAAAGGCATCACCGCTGCTTGAGATTAGCTATCTGAAAAGTGACAGCGATGATTATACGCTGATCGGGATGAATAACCTTTCCGGCCAGATCGGTACAGCCTATCACCAACCATTGCCCATGTTTGATATCACTGTGGAGGTTAAAATGGACACGCCGGTAAGGAATGTACGGTTACTGAGATCCGACAGGAATATCCGGGTGACCAATTCCAGCGGGATGGCTAGTTTTACCGTACCCGTCTTGCATGAATACGAGGTGGTGGTTATCGAAGATTAAAATAGCGGTATTGCCATTTTAAAGGAGGTCCCCCTGTCCACTTCGCTATGGCACACAATCGTGCCATTCAACTTCTGTGTCACAAGGTTATATACGATGTGCAGGCCCAAGCCGGTGCCAAGCTTTTTATCAGTAGTAAAGAATGGTTCAAAGATCTTGTTCAGCTGATCTTCTGGAATTCCCTTCCCGTTGTCCGAGAATTCTAGATTCAGATGACCATTATCCCGTGTGGCCTTTATCCCGATTTTTCCGTCTTCCTTCTGATCGAATCCATGATTCAGGCTATTCAAGACGAGGTTGGTGATCACTTGGGAGAAAATCCCGGGATAACTATCCAGTTCCAGATCATCCCTGACATTGATCTCTATTTCTATCTTCTTATCCTTGAGTTTCGGGTACAGGCTACGTATCACATCTTCGGTATATTCCCTGAGCTTGAATTTTCTCTTCTGTTCGGTTGATTGGTCCACGGATACCTGCTTGAAACTCTGAACCATGGTCGCTGCCTTTTCCATATTGGCCAGAATGAGCCTGGCGGATTGGTTGGCTGTGTTCAGGTACTCCTTGAACTCGGCCCTTGAGATCTTATTGGTCTTGTACTTGTCTGCCATCAGCCTGGTTTCTTCCGCCAGACTGGATGCAGCCGTAACGCTTATTCCAACCGGGGTGTTGATCTCATGGGCCACACCGGCTACGAGTCCCCCGAGAGCGGCCATCTTTTCCGATTGGACAAGTTGTGACTGGGTCTCTTTGAGATTATCCAGGGTGATTTGCAATTCTTCCTTTTGCTGTTCAAGGATATCATTGGCCGTCAGAATCTCTTCCTTTTGCTGTTCTATGGTCTTGGTCCTCTCCCTGACCGTGTTTTCCAGGTTGATCTTATCTTGCTGCAGCTTCCGGGTCCTCCACCTGATAAATCCATATATGGCACCTGCCAATAGGATAATATAAGCCAAATAAGCCGGAAAAGAAGCAAACCAGGGAGGATGGATGATGATGTCTACCGAGGCTCCTTCTTCATTCCAGCGCCCGTCTTCATTGCATGCAATGACCCTGAAGGTGTATTCTCCCGGTTTAAGGTCCCGGTACTCTGCAAACCTCCTGGTGCCGGCTTCCACCCAATCCCTGTCCAGTCCCTCCATCATGTACCTGTACTGATTCCTCTCCGAAATCAGATAATTCAGTGCTACGTATTCAAAAGACAGGAAATTTTGTTTGAAAGAAAGTTCAACCGGAGCTGTCCCGATCAATGGACCTTCAGTTCCAGGCAACTTCAGACTGGACAGATCCACATCATTGACAAGGATATTAGTAATGTGTACGGGCGGGAGAATCGGATTCTCCCTGATGCTGTCAGGATGGAAGCAGGTGACCCCATAAATCCCCCCGAAGAACATCCAGCCACCGGCTGATTTAAAACAACTTTTTTCATTGAAGACCGGTTTTTCAATGCCACTGGATTCGCCGTAGTAGTGAATCGCTTTAATGATACCGGAACCGTATCCATCGCTCAGTTCCAGCTTACATATCCCGTTTAATGAGCTTATCCACAGATCCCCGTGATCATCCTCAAGGATTCCGTTCATGCAATCATTGGGAAGGCCGTCCGATTGGTAAAAAGTCTGAAAACCATCATTTTCAGGATTGAAAAGATTCAGTCCGGCCGAAGTGCTGAACCACAACCTGCCTGTTTTATCCTGGTGAATGTCCATGATAAAATCCGAACTGAGGTTCCGGGGATGGCCGAAAAAATTGCTGTATCTGGTGAATTTCAGGCTATCGGAAACAAAAACCCTGTCTGCCTCTTGTTTTGTTAGTTTACTGATCCCGAGTCCATGCCCTATCCAGATATTACCATCCGAATCTTCAAAAATATTTAACAGATAGGGGAGCATGCCATTTGGATCCCCTGGATTCGCTAGATGGTGGGCGATCCTGCCTGATCCCGGATCGTAAACATACAGCCCGTCGGCCCATGTCGCGATCCACAACCAGCCGTTTTGTGACAGATGAAGATCATCAATCCGTATATCCTTCAGTGTATTGCTGACGGATGGATTGGGGTGAGATGGATAAAAACGCTCCTCCCTGCGATTGAATTTATACAGACCTTTCCATGTCCCGATCCACAGATATTCCTCTTTCCCCTCGACAATGGCAGTGACAGGCTCATTATAACTGAGCATTTTATCAGGCACATAATGACTGAATGTTGCCGGTCCATCAATGCTGAAATGACGGCACCTGTTAATCACAGGACCTTCATTCCCGACCCACAGATCACCTCTGTCATCCAGCAGGATTGACCCGGCCCTGGAATGGCTGAGGGACAGGGGATCATTCAAATCATGTTTGAACTGGTAAAATGGTTTCTGGGGCCTCTTCTCAAGGATGTTAATGGCGCCCTGTGTCACAGCCCACATCATGCCGGCAGAATCCATAAACAGGCTGAAGACCCAGTTCGAGCCCTTCAGTCCATGGAGTTCATCCTTGATCTCAATAAACTGAAATAATTGTCTGTTTTCCGGGTTAAAATACAACAGGCCACGATATAGACTTGGCTTAAACCAAAAATGACCATCCTGGTCCTGAATGATTTGTATGATATTATTGTATTCAGTTTCAGCTGAATAATCAATCGGTTTTACCCTGATGCGGTAGGATGTAAAATCACGGGAATCATTGTGATATATGGAAAACCCGTTCTGTCCGGCGATCCAGATATTGCCGGACCGGCCTTTCAACACGACATTCAATGAATCACTAAATATACCATGAATTGAATCAGGATGATACCGGATATGTTCAAAGCGGGTCTGATCGGTGCTGCTGAGCAGATTCAGTCCACCCCCATAAGTGGCAATCCACAAATGGCCTTCATCATCTTCGATAATGTCCCTCACCTTATCCGAACTTAAACTTTCCGGATCTCCGGGAACATGACGGAAGTTTTTAAATATTCCGGTATTCATGTTATATCTGTACAGTCCATGGGGATCAGCCGGGATCCATACCAAACTGTCACCGGTTACAAGCAAATTGTACACCTCAGGTCTGTCAAGTCGCCAAATTTCTGAGTGTAAGACTTCTGTTGGTGTCAGCAGATTCTTTTCCCGGTCATAATGGCACAATCCACCTTGTGTAAAAACCCAGTACAAACCCCTGTGATCCTTCCATATTCCATCTACACGAGTAAATGCTGATGAAGAATCCAAATATGAGAACTGCGCATGAATTTCATCCAGGAACCGGTCATAATGGTACAATCCTTTAGGAGAACAGATCCAGACTCCTCCGTCCTGATCATCGGCAAGCTGGTATACCCAATGGACCTGGTAGGAGGAACTGTCAGTGCTTGATTTCCGTTTGACCCGAAATTCATATCCATCATAAAGGTCAACCCCATATTCCGTGCCTATCCAGATATAACCGAACTGATCCTGGAAAGCATTCGTTAAATAGGGTGCAGACATCCCGTCCTCCGGTCCGATATGATGAATCTTTACCTGGCGGGGATTGATGATCGGGTCAAGTGTTTCTATCTGAGCGTAGATTTGCCCGGGCAGCATAAAGAATATGAATATTATCGGCCGCAGATTTTGAAATTTGCTCATGAGATTATTTTTGATTCACAGGGATTTTAATGATGAATTTCGTGCCTTCTTTCACTTTACTTTCACAACTGATGGTTCCCATTAATTTTTGAGTGACCAGGTTATAGACAATATGAAGTCCCAGTCCCGTACCAACCTTCTTATTGGTTGTAAAGAATGGATCGAAGATCTTTTCAAGATTTTCATCAGGTATACCGATACCATTATCCCGATAAATGATTTCGATCCCCTCCTGGCCTTTCATAGCAGAAATATGCACTTCTCCAGTTTCTCTATTAATGAAGCCGTGAACAAGACTGTTCAGAAGCAAATTACTGAGAATCTGGGAATATACTCCGGGATAACTATCCAGTTCCAGTTTCTCCTCAATATCCAGGTTGATCTCTATCTTCTTTTCTTTCAGCCTGGGATAAAGGCTCCGGATCACATCTTCAGTATATTCCCTGAGCATGAATTTCCGATTTTGTTCGGTAGACTGGTCAACGGATACCTGCTTAAAGCTCTGGATCATGGTGGCTGCCTTCTCCATATTTGCCAGGATAAGCCTGGCAGATTGATTGGCTGTGTTCAGATATTCCTTAAAATCTGCACGTGAAATTTTATTCTGTTTGTAAAGGTCTGCCATATGACCAGTTTCTTCGGCCAGGCTGGAAGCTGCCGTAACACTGATTCCGACCGGGGTATTGATCTCATGGGCCACACCTGTTACCAATCCTCCCAGGGCAGCCAGTTTTTCGGATTGGATGAGTTGTGTCTGGGTTTGTTGGAGATTATCAAGTGTGATCTTTAATTCTTCCTTCTGCTGTTCGATCGTCTTCGTCCTTTCACTGACCTGTTTTTCCAAATTAATCTTATCAGTACGTAGCTTCCAGGTACGCCAGCGGATAATTCCATAAACAAGGGATGCCAACAAAATGACATAGACTATATATGCCACTGCAGTTCTGTACCATGGCGGATGGATGGTTACCGAGATGGAATCACCTTCCTCATTCCAAAGTCCATCCTCGTTGGAGGCTATCACCTTGAATGTATAATTCCCTGGCTTGAGGTCACGGTATTCTGCATAGCGCCTTGTTCCGGCTTCTACCCAATCCTCATCCAGGCCTTCCATCATATACCTGTACTGGGTTTTCTGCGGATTCAAATAATTCAGACCAACATATTCGAACGAGAGGAAATTTTCACGATAGGGCAGCTTAATGGAGGTGGATGGTTCGTACAGAGAAGGTTCTGCCTGTATTTTCTTATTTACAGCCAGTGGTTTATCATTAATCAATATGCTTGTGACATGAACAGGAGGTTTGACTGGATTATCGTGAATGCTGTCCGGGTGAAAAACAGTCAATCCATACACGCTACCGAAATACATCCATCCGTCGGCAGATTTATAGCAGCACTTTTCCTCAAATAGAGGTTGCTCAATGCCCTCGGAGGGACCATAATGATGGATTGATTCTATAATATCAGCATCCAGGCCATCCTTAAGTTTGACTTTTGAGATCCCATTCGGGGTACTGATCCATAAGTTCCCATGATCATCCTCCAGGATACCTTTGATAAAGCTATTTGACAAACCATCCGATTCATTAAAATTGTAGAACTTAGAATCCCGGGGATTAAATAGATTCAGTCCATCGGAGGTCCCTATCCAGATTCTGCTGTGTGAATCCTTATAGATCTGGATGATATTGTTGGAGCTTAATCCTGGAAATTGTCCCGAAGACCTGTTTATGTTAATGAATTTCAGCTTTTCAGCAGTAAACAGTTTTTGCCTTTCTTTTTTTGTTACCAGACTTATACCTTGGAGAAAATGTCCCATCCAGATGTTACCTTCATCATCCTCACAAAATTCAAATACTCCCCCTTGTAGTCCATCCTGGTCAGGTTGTGTGTTTTGATAATGAGCTATTCTTGCATTCACCTTATCGTATACTATGAAACCTTTATATTCGAAGGATCCAATCCATAAACATCCCTGGCTATCCCAATACAGCTCGACCTGCGCTAGATTATCAAGAAGATTATCCGGGATCGATTCGAGTCTGAACGGAGTAAATGTTTCAGTTCTCTTGTTAAAAGTTTGAAGGCCATGAAACGCGATGCCAACCAGCAAATTCTCTGAATCAATATCAGTGATAGACACCAATCCCAGGTTATTGTTAATTTCATCAAAAACGGGAAAATGTGTGAATCTCGCAGGCAGATTATTATGAAATTCATTGCATCTGTTTAAAACCTGCCCAACCGTACCCAGCCAGAGGACCTTGTCCGGGTCCTGGTGAATCGCGCCTACCGACTGATGACTTAGCGATTCCGGATTATTATCATCATGTACAAACTGATGAAAGGGTTTTTGATGCATCCTGCCGATTATGTTTATGGACCATACTCCCGTTACCCATACCAATCCGGTGTGATCTGTAAACAATTCGAAGATCAGGTCCAACCCAGCCAGACCTTTGGTTTTGCTCTGCACATCAATGAACTGGTATAACTTCTCGTTGTCCGGATCGAAAAGTAGAAGTCCATCAACTCCCTCCGTTCTGAGCCAGGCCTGACCATTTTCATCAATGTATATTTGTAAAATATCAAGTTTCGGCTGGCCTTGAACGAAAGTTGAACTTTTTATGGAATAGGACTTGAATTCCTTTGTTTCATGCTGGTAAACTGAAAATCCCCCCAGACCCCCTATCCAGATGTTCCCCGATCTATCCATTGTCAGCATATTAAGGGAATCACTGAATATGCCATTCTTTATATCGTATGCATACCTGATGTGATCAAATACATCCCGATCCCGGTCTCTCATTATATTTATTCCAGCTCCCCAGGTTGTTATCCATAGATTGCCATCCATATCCTCAATGATATCCATAACCAAATCGGAGCTTATACTCTCAGGATTGTCAGGATCATGCTTATAATGAACAAATTCACCGTCAGCGACAGTATATTTATAAATTCCATTGGGGAAGGCGTTTACCCAAATGGAACCGTCACTAAGTTCAAATCGTTTATCATTTCGTGCCTGAGAAAGGTATTGCCAACTTATCGAATATTCTATTCCTGTATGCCTGAATTCGTCCTGTATCCTGTTGTAGTGTAATAGACCGCCTCCGGTGAATACCCAGTAGATTCCTCTTGAATCCCGGTCGATACCCACTACTTGGTTAACACTGCTGTCAGGAGCCTCGGGGCAGGGTAAATTCGGAACCAGTATGTCTTCGTCTCTATTATAGTAATATAAACCTTTTTCAGAGCATAACCATAATCCCCCATCCGGATCATCCTTAAAGGAATAGACAAGCGATAATTGAGAAAAAACGCTGTCTGATTCCCTGATCCGTATATTTCTGAACCGGTAACCATCGTAAACATCCACACTCGTTTGACCTGCAATCCATAAAAATCCATACTGATCCAAATACGAACAATCCAGATGAGTTGAGGACATGCCTTCTTCCGGCCTCAGATGGTGGATTTTAATATGGCCGGGATTGACAACTGGCTCGAGCGTTTTGATTTGGGCATCCAGCGTTATGGTTGCAAACATCGCTACGATGGGATAAACGATGCAATAAACAGGCTTACTCATTGTATATTCTTATGCAACTGAAATTAATCTCTTAAAGGTATATGGACTGAAAACCTTGCTCCTTCATTTTGGCTGCTTTTATAGTCTATCGTTCCGTTTAGTTTCTGTGTAACCAGGTTATAAACAATATGCAGACCCAGGCCGGTACCAGCCTTTTTGTCAGTTGTAAAAAAAGGATCGAATATCTTTGGGATTATTTCCTTGGTGATGCCCTTACCATCGTCCTTGTAATCGATGACAAGTTCCTTGTCAGCCATCTCCGCTGATAACTGGATATTCCCTTCCTCCCTGCCCTCAAATCCATGCACCAGGCTGTTTAATATCAAGTTTGTAAGAACCTGGGAATAGGCACCCGGATAGCTGTCCAGTTCCAGCTTTTCATCGATGTCGATTAAAATATCGATATGCTTTCCTTTAATTTTTGGATACAGGCTGCGGATCACATCTTCGGAGTATTCCTTCAGCTTGAATTTACGTTTCTGTTCGGTGCTCTGATCAACAGAGACCTGCTTAAAACTCTGGATCATGGTGGCCGCCTTCTCCATATTTGCAAGTATAAGCCGGGCGGATTGGTTGGCCGTGTTCAGGTATTCCTTGAAATCTGCACGTGAGATCTTGTTCTGCTTGTACAGGTCTGCCATTTGACCGGTTTCTTCGGCCAGGCTGGAAGCCGCTGTCACACTTATCCCTACCGGTGTATTTATTTCGTGGGCCACACCGGCAACCAACCCTCCCAGTGCAGCAAGCTTTTCAGACTGAATAAGCTGGGTTTGGGTGTTCTTAAGATTGTCTAGGGTGATCTGTAATTCTTCCTTTTGCTGCTCCAGCTCTTCGTTTGCGGTCAGGATCTCTTCTTTCTGCTGTTCAATCTCCCAGGTCCTGTTCTTGACCTCAATCTCCAGTTTTACCTTATCCTTTCTCAAACGCCTGGTGCGCAAGCGGATATATCCGTAGATCGAACCCAGTATTAAAAGAACATATATTAAATAGGCCAGAATTGTGCGGTACCAGGGAGGTTTGATAATGATCCCGATTGATGTTCCTTCTTCGTTCCACATTCCATCCTCATTGCATGCAATCACCCTGAAAGTATACTCCCCTGGCTTCAGGTCCCGGTATTCGGCAAAACGCCTTGTACCCGCATCCACCCAGGCATCATCCAGCCCTTCCATCATGTACCTGTACTGATTTCTTTCTGCGGTCAAATAATTCAAAGCCACGAACTCGAATGACAGGAAATTCTGCCTGAACGGCAGTTTGATATATTCCGTCTCCATGATGGGCTTGTCGAGGACATTTTTTTCCGGATCAGTAATAGCACTGTCATTGATTAAAATATTTGTGATATACACAGGTGGGATAATCGGATTCTCCTTGATGCTGTCAGGATGGAACATCGTAAATCCGTAAATACCTCCAAAATACATCCAGCCATCAGTTGATTTAAAACAAATATCTTCATTGAATACCGGATTTTCTATGCCTTCATAAACACCATAGTTATGCGTAGATTTAATGATTTCTGTGCCATAGCCATCCTCCAGTTCGATCTTACAGATCCCGTTCATTGAGCTGACCCACAAATTACCATGGTCATCTTCCAGGATCCCGTTGATGCAGCTGCTTGGCAAACCATCGGATTCATGAAAAGAGTAAATAATCTCATCCTCAGGGTCAAACAGGTTCAATCCGTCTGCCGTACTAATCCATATTCTATCCCTTGAATCCTGGTGAATTACCCAGACCTGTGAGGAGGTTAAAGCCAGTGTACTATCGGCAACCCTGTTATAAACCTTGAACTTAAGTTTTTCACCAGTAAATATTTTTAATCTCTCGTCATTTGGCAGCAGACTGAAACCGGCCCCTTCATGTCCTATCCACATATTACCGGCTCTGTCTTCATAGAAATTGTTTGGCCTTGATACCAAGTTCCCAGTACCCGAGGGATCAGGACTATAATGGAACAGTTGACCAGATTCAGGGTCATATACGTGAAGTAGACATCCTGAACCAGAAAGAGATCCCATCCATAGTAAACCATTTTTAGATTTATATAGACAGTCAATCCCGATTTCATTGAATTCCCCATTATTTACATTATTGAAGTTTTGGGGCAGGAACTTTTCAGATTTTCTGTCGAAAATGAATAAACCACCCCAGGTCCCGATCCATAGATTACCCGGATCATCTTCAATAATAGATGTGATCAGCTTAAAGATCATATCTCTTTCAAATACCCGGAACTGGCTGAATCTTTCCGGAATTTTACCTTTGAATTGGTTACATCTGTATAAAACGCCTTCCTCGTCACCGGTCCACAGGGTACCATCAGCATCCACATATATAGAAAAGATAATTGATTGGTTAAGGGTCCCCGGGACATTCACCCTGTGGCTGAATTGATGGAATGGCTTTTGAGGATGTGTTTCGATCATATTCACAGCTCCCTGGGACATGCTCCAGGCAAATCCGGTCTGGTCTAGAAAAAACTCCAGGACCAACTTATCCCCCGCAAGGCCATACTTGTCATCCGGATCATAGGCAAATTGATATAATTGTTCCGATCCGGGATCGAAACAATACATTCCCTGAGACCAGGTCCTGAACCACATGAAGCCTTCATTATCTTCATTGATTTGCGATATGGTATTTCTGTAAATGGGATCCTGCAAATTGAATATTCTCTTGGTTATCCAATAGGATTCAAATTCACTTTTACCATGCTGGCATTTTGAGAATCCTCCTCTGCCGGCAATCCAGATGTTACCTGAACGATCCATTTTCAATGTATATAATGTATCGCTGAAAATGGTCTTTGGATTGCCAGGATCATATCTTATTCGTGCAAACTTATTTTGATCTTCCCTGGTAAGTATATTCAGACCGGCATCGAAGGTCGTAATCCACAGGTTCCCATCCGGATCTTCAATAATATCACTGACCTCGTCCGAGCTTATACTATTTGGATCATCTGGATCATGACGGTAATTCAAAAATTCACCTGTCTCCGGAAGATATTTATATAAACCGTTTGGATCGGCAGGGATCCAGAATGAACCGTCATCCCTTTCCAGCAAATCGAAATCCTCGAGTTTATATATATAGCCCCAGAGGGTTGAAAATGGTATTTCAGTGGATAGTATCAAATCCTTTGCTCTGTCATAAAGAAAGAGACCACTGTAGGTATAAATCCAGTAGAGTCCCCGCGAATCCTTTGTTATTCCACAAACCCTTTCGAAAGGCAAATCCGGGTAATCAGATTTCGGGAACTGGATATTCATTTCATTTTTTGATCTGTCATAGTAATACAAATCATCCATTGAACATACCCATACGCCGCCATCTTCATCATCGGTAAAATAAGTCACCAAGCCTGCCTGTGACAATGAACCATCTGGATCTCTTTTCTTTACTGACCTGAAGATATAGCCATCGAAGACATCCACTCCAGATTGCGTAGCTATCCAGATAAAACCGTATTGATCCTGAAATGCTGTCGATATATAGGGAGCGGATAATCCCACCTCGGGTCCGATATGATGAATTTTTACATGATCTGGATTGATAATCGGATCAAGGATTTTCACCTGGGCTGCAAGTAATGCGGGAAGCAGCAGGAATACCGGGATCAATGCTTTATGGACCTTGATTCTCATGATCCTATGTCACCATTTGCATTATAACACACTATCTTTCCGGCGGATCGATTTCAGTAGGTATAGGATTCTTACGGGTGTGCCACCACATCTGGCTTTTTATGCCATCTGTACTGAACATCCCGAAGTTCCGTGATTCAATGTTCTGCCTAGCCTTTGCCTCATCCAGGTTGTAACTGTTATCGGTTTCCTCTGAACCCGGATAACTCTTGCGTACAGGCATCCCCAGATCTGGAAAAACCGTTCCTTCAAGTTCATATTCAAAAACACGCGCAGGAAATCCGGTCCTTCTGACCTCATGCCATGCCTGCCATCCCTGTCCGAACATTCCGGCCCATTTTTGTTCAAGGATGCGCTGGTATTTTTCCCCATCGTTGGTAGCACTGTCCCAATTAACTTCTGGCTCATTCAAATAGTTATCCATGGTGACTCCCCATCTTTCCATGGATGCTGCAATACCAGCCTCATAGGCAGTCCTGGCAGCTGTTTCATCACCTTGGCGCAGGTAGTATTCGGCCTTAATAAACGCTATTTCATCATAAGTTAAAATGTAAAGCGGTGCGCTTTGATTGTAACCAACAGGAAGTCCCAGCAATGAAATAGCGGGATAGTACGTGGATGACTGCATACGCCCATTCTGTTCCCCGACATATGGTTCCGTAGAGATTCCATTCACATAATCCGGGGTTTCCTGTGCAAAAACCGGCAATCTTGGATCATCCCTGGCTTTGAGCCAATTTACCATGGTTTCACTAATGGCAATCCAAGCAGCAGCATCCAAATAAGCGAATATGGGTTGTTTGTAATCCGGTGGACCTGGGTATGTTAACAAAACATTGTCATCATTACTTGACATTACAGGAAACTTTGATGGATCACCCAGTATGGAAGCTATCTCATGATCGGCATTGGGGTAGGCTGCTGAACCCGGACCCGTAG
>Ga0111175_1103_pt1 | contig 15928 bp, 8 predicted proteins | sample DeeMarSWOR324_28_FD_80228 | JGI IMG/M metagenome (GOLD analysis project Ga0111175, IMG submission 80228) | Bacteroides sp. SM23_62
TACAGCAGGAATACAGGATATATATTCCATCCTTCATATGTAACTGATGATTGGGATTACAATCAGCAAAATTCAGTCTATGAAGATTATGGAAAAGGCATTCATAACATTATGGACCATGTTCTTACCTATGATATCGATGCAGGTAATCATGCTTTAGGTGCAATGATTGGTTTTTCCCGGGAGAACAACAAATATGATTGGTTCAGTGCTCAAGGAAAGGTAACTCCCTCAAATTCCATAACGCACGTTGGGGCAACTACGGTGGACAAGTCAAATGACGGTGGATCGCAAGAATATAAATTATTGTCCTATTTTGGCCGCCTGTCCTATTCCTATGCCGATAAATACCTTGTACAGGCAAATGTCCGCAGGGATGGTTCATCACGTTTTGCAGAAGAAAACCGGTGGGGCTGGTTCCCATCCGTATCGCTTGGATGGAGAGTAAGCGAGGAAGCTTTTTTCGAATCGGCAAAGAATGTCATGAGTTCTTTAAAAATCAGGGGAAGCTATGGTATGCTTGGCATGCAGGAAGTAGGGAATTATACCTATATACCGACCATCATGTCGGATCATTCCGGTCTGACCAATTATCCCTTTGGACTTGGACCCTCACAGCCCATTTTCGTGGGTGCAAGACAGGTTTCTTTCCCTTCGGTGGATCTGACATGGGAAAAGACAAATTCAACAAACATCGGATTTGAAATGGGATTCCTGGGAAACAGGTTAACCTTTGAGGGTGACTATTATGTAAAAAATGTGGAGGATATTTTATATGCCGTTCCCATTCCCTATTCCACTGGGAGTACCGAATCGCCACCTGTTAACTCCGCTTCTACCAAGAACAATGGGTTTGAACTTCTGGCAGGATGGCGATCATATGAAAGAGATTTCAAGTATGATCTCAAGCTTGCATTTGCTACCAATAAAAATGAGGTGACGAAACTGGGAAATCTTGGAACCGAAGCGATTGTCGGAGGTACCGTTTACTGGGCTTTGAACAGTGTTACCAGGACCGAGGTTGGTACCGAGCTGGGAGAGTATTTCCTCTTCGAGACTGATGGTATATTCCAGACACAGGGTGAGATTGATGCTTATACCGGACCGGGAGGTCAACCAATCATGCCCGGTGCAGTACCCGGGGATTTAAAGATCAAGGATACGAATAATGACGGGACGATTGACGATGACGACAAAGTATTTATGGGAAGCGGGCTTCCAAAGACAGAATGGAGCCTGACGTTTAATTCATCCTATAAGAATTTCGATTTGAATTTGTTCCTTCACGCTGCCCTGGGCCTGAAGAAGTATAACGGTGCATACTGGATGGCCATGATCGCACATGAATATCACGGATGGCATGAAGATATGCTCGATTCATGGACACCGCAAAACACGGATACGGATATTCCCAGAATAGTTACCGATGCCGCTCATTTCAACACCCGGGAAAGTGATATATATCTTGAGAATGCATCCTATTTAAGGCTCAGCCATCTGGAACTGGGCTACACCCTGCCAAAGAATCTTTTTAGCAGAATAGGCCTGTCCAATATCAGGATCTATCTGGCGGGGTCCAATCTGTTTACCATTACCAAGTACAGAGGATGGGATCCTGCCATTAAGGGTGGAAGCATTGACTACATCCCCGGTGCTGACCGGGTTGCATACAGGGGAGCGGAGATGTTAATCGAGGGTGCAGACAATTCCTATGCCAGCGGCATTGACCGTTTCCCGTATCCGGTTGCCAGAAAAATGATGGTTGGCTTACAGGTCTCATTTTAACCAAAAGATGGAGGATTCATATCATGAAACTTATTAATAAGATCATATCATTACTGATGGTGACATGGATATTCGCATTTTCAGGATGTAATGAAGACTATCTTGATGTTACCAATCCGAACGAGCTGACACCCGATCAGTTTTGGAAAACCGAAGCTGACGTTGACCAGGCAATTACATCGCTGTATGCCTGCATCGCCATGGGCGAGTGGTCTGAACAATGGGATTTCAACGAGCATTATTTAATGGTCCAGGAAGCCAGGAGTGACATGACCCGCTGGCAAACCTGGCAGCCACAGCAGGCCATTTCGGAATATACCTATACGCCCAGTCAATACATGGAGAGAAATCACTGGAAATGGTGCTACCGTACGATCTTCACTGCCAACCAGATCCTTGAGAATTTAGAGGGGATGGAGGATCTGGATGCAGCCAAGAAAAGTGTCTATATTGCTGAGGCCAAGTTTGCCAGGGCACATTCGCACTTTCTTCTTCTGAAGAACTTCGGTAACATAATCCTGGTCACCGAACTGGCAAAAACCCCGGATGATTTTTATAAAGCCCAATCACCTGCATCAGAGGTTTGGGCGCAAATTGAACGGGACTTTACAGATGCCAAAGCGGATCTCCCGGCAAGCTGGGAGGAGAAATGGCTGGGCAGGGTCACCAAAGGGGCTGCTACGGCATACCTGGGCAAAGTATATCTATTCCAGGAGAAGTGGGCTGAAGCTGAAACGGAGTTCAAGCTTGTCACCAACATGGGATACGAGCTGGAATCGGATTACTTTTCCCTGTTTTCAGGCCTGAATGAACATAACAAAGAATCCCTCTGGGAGATCAATTTCTCAAGCATTGAGGAGGGAGGCCGTGTGGAATCCGTTAACAATTCCAACCTGGTTTCCAGATATCAATCACTCTGGGTGACTGAATGGGGGAAACAGCTGTTCCTGACGGATACTGCAGCTGACGGGAGTTTTTCCAACCGTTTCTACGGTTCGGTGGTTTATGATGACCCGGGATGTGATGTCTGGTACTGGGAAGGAAAGACCTATCGCGAATTCTTTACCGATTTGGGTGTACCGGACGAAGACAGGATGTGCTGGAAAAAATGGGCCGTCTATCGTGAAGATTGGCCTCATAGATCCAAGGGGGATGTTAATTTTTACATTATCCGGTATTCAGATGTGCTGTTGATGCTGGCCGAGGCATTGAATGAACAGGGCAAAACTCCCGAAGCGATTGGATATGTGAACCAGGTCAGGGAAAGAGCGGGCGCCATGCTGCTCGGAACACCGGACCAGGCACAATTGCGTGAACATATCAGGCAGGTGGAAAGACCCCTGGAATTTGTTATGGAAGCAACCCGTTGGGATGACCTTGTCAGGTGGTATGGCTATGGCAAAGACGGAGGAATAAAGGCCATCCTGACTGCACATGACAGGTACAGCGCTGAAAATTTTACGGATAATTTTAGTGAAATCTGGCCCATACCCCAGCATGAGATGGATGCAAATCCGGAAGCTGTTCAGAACCCAGGATATTAAATCATGTAAAGGCGGAATCTCAGGAAGCTGAGATCCGCCTTTCTTTTCTTTTCCCGGGGATGGCTGTTAGCCTAAAGGATAATGCCTGTCCTGTTTCGATCAAATTTTCTTTTGTACAATCCCAGTCCAGGAATTCGGATGACTGCAGATGGATCGGCTTAATTTGCTTTTCTTCCTTTTAATTGCCGTATTATTATCTCATGCATGCGAAAAAACAATATGACATCAATATACTGGTGAATTGCTAATTCAAATCATATGGAGAAAGAAAAAATACCACTTCAACCATTTTCACTGGAAGGCAAAGTGGCCGTAATATCAGGTGGAGCATCCGGTATTGGTCTTGGTACTGCAAAAAAACTTGCTGAATATGGTGCAATGGTTGCTATCCTGGATATCAGCGAAGATAAAGGCAATATTGCTGCCAGGGAAATTCAGCAGGAGGGAGGAACGGCCCACTTCTTCCGGTGCGATGTCAGAAGTGCCGAAGATTGCAAAAAAGCCATAGAAGATGTAATTAATACCCTTGGCAGGATCGATATCCTGTTCAATAATGCAGGGGTTGCTATAAGAAAGAATGCGGTGGACCTGGAACCCGATGAATGGGACCTGGCCCTGGATGTTTCTCTCAAGGGCCAGTATCTGTTGACAAAATATGCTGTGCCTCATATGATTAAAAATGGAGGCGGAAGCATCATAAATACTGGATCCGGCTGGTCGCTCAAAGGGGGTGAGAATGCAGTTTCCTATTGTGCAATGAAAGGGGGTACGCTGAATATGACAAGGGCGATGGCCATTGATTTTGGCAAATACAACATCCGGGTAAATACCGTTTGTCCCGGAGACATAGATACACCCATGTTAAAAAGTGAATGTGAGCAATTAGGCGGCGTATACGACGAAGAATATAAGAAAAGCTGTGCCGTTGACCGTCCGATACAGAGACTCGGAACCGTGGAGGATGTAGCCAACGTTGTATTGTTTTTTGCCAGCGATATGTCTGCATGGGTAACAGGTGCACACCTTGTCGTTGATGGCGGGGGAATAGCATAGTTATCAACCATATAAACCAATGAATATGACACAAAAGAACAGCATTGTTCATCCTTACATCCCGAATTCAGCTGCTGTAAATAAGGAAAAGATCATGCGGGAACTCGGGATTAAAGATATTGATGAGCTTTACGAGGACATACCGGAACGACTCAGGTTCAGGGGAGAGATGAACATCCCTCCTGCCATGGCTTCTGAGCAGGAACTGCGAAAACATATAATGGGTATTATGGATAAGAATTCCACCTGCGAGGAATATGTCAGTTTTCTGGGGGCAGGATGCGCCAATCATTATGTCCCAGCCATTTGCGATGAAATAACCGGCCGTGCCGAATTCCTTACGGCATACGCAGGGGAACCTTACGAAGATCATGGAAGGTTCCAGGTACTATTCGAATTTGAAAGCCTGATGGCTGAACTGCTTGACGTTGAAGTTGTGAGTGTGCCTACCTTCGACTGGGGACAGGCGGCCAGTAATTCCATTCGCATGGCGGGTCGTGTTGCCAAAAAAGATGAAATGATTGTGGCAGGTAATATTTCGCCCGACAGATTGAAAGTAATTAAGAATTATTGTGAACCTGTGATGAAAATCTCACCGGTAAAGCATGATGTTGAAACCGGGATGATTGACCTTAAGGATTTGAAGGAAAAAATCTCCCCGGATACCGCAGGCATATATTACGAGAATCCGGTTTATTTGGGATTCCTTGAACAGCAGGGCGATACGATAGCCGACTTGATCCACCGGGAAAATGGCGTGGTCGTAGTCGGAACAGATCCGATCTCGCTGGGAGTAATTGCCCCGCCCAGTCACTATGGGGCAGATATTATCTGTGGTGATATCCAGGGACTGGGTAATCATATGTATTTTGGCGGTTCCCTCGGAGGTTTCATTGGAACGAGGGACGAGGAGAAATATGTAATGGAATACCCCTGGCGCCTTTTTGGCATTGCCAGAACAGAAGTCGAGGGGGAGTGGGGTTTCGGGGATGTAGCCTACGACCGGACCTCCTTCGGGGTAAGGGAGAAAGGCAAGGAATTCGTCGGGACCGCCGCTGCACTGTATGGCGTGTCCGCAACGGTCTATCTGTCATTACTCGGACCGCATGGAATCCGGGAACTGGGACAATGTATCCTGCAGAACTCTCTCTACGCGCAGAAGCGCATTGCTGGTATTCCCGGCGTCAGCCTCAGGTTTAAGGGGGCCAACTTCAAAGAGTTTACCGTAGATTTTTCAGGAACCGGAAAATCTGTCGAATCCATTAATAAGGCATTGCTTGAAAACGGTATTTTCGGCGGAAAGGATATTTCTGCGGAATTTGATGAGCTGGGGGACTGCGCCCTGTTCTGTGTCACTGAAGTTCATTCAAAAGCTGATATTGATACGCTTATTCTGAACCTGAATAAGATCCTGAAATAGTCACTGGCCAAAAAACAATTCTTATGGAAATCAAAAAAGATTCACGCCTGAGAAATTTCCACCAGGCCAAATGGGATGAAGAAGTAATATTCCAGTTACATACACCCGGAGAAAGAGGGATTATTGTTCCCGTGGCTGACAAAGACGTCCAGGATGAGGTTGGTGATGGCGTTTCTTCCATACCACCTAAAATGCTAAGGAAAAATCCCCCGGCACTTCCTGAAGTGGGACAGATGAGGGTGCTCAAACATTTCTTACGTTTGTCCCAGCATTGTCTTGGAGCAGACCTGAATATTGATGTTGGACAGGGAACATGCACGGTGAAGTACAATCCAAAAATAAACGAGGCATTTGTACGCAGTCCAAAAGCATCCAAAATCCATCCCTATCAGGATCAGCACACCGTACAGGGTGCCCTGCAGATTTTTTACGAAATGGATCTGTTCTTCAGGGAAATATCCGGGATGGACCGGTTCTCTTTCCAGCCAAGTTCCGGATCACATGCCATTCTCACCATGGCCTCGATCATGCATAAATATCATGAATCCAGAGGAGAAGGCCACCGTGATGAACTCATTACCACCATCTTCTCTCATCCTTCTGATGCCGCCGCTGCCGCGGTTAAGGGATATAAGATCATAACCATATATCCGGATGAGCATGGATTCCCCGACCTGGAAGCCTTTAAACAAGCCCTATCACCCAGGACGGCTGGATTATTCATTACCAATCCGGAAGATATTGGCATTTTCAATCCATATATTGATGAATTTACCCGGCTGACACACGAGGCCGGTGGACTCTGCGGTTATGACCAGGCCAATGCCAATGGTATCCTGGGGGTAACCAGGGCCAGGGAAGCTGGTTTTGATATGTGCTTTTTCAATCTTCATAAAACCTTCGGTTCACCTCACGGCTGTGGTGGACCTGCAGGGGGTGCAATAGGAGTGACAAAGGAACTTGAAAGTTTCTTGCCCGTTCCACTGGTAGAGCGTAAAGGAGATCAATATGAAATGATTTGGGATTTGCCTGACACCATTGGCAAGACAAGGTCATTTTTCGGACCGTTTCCTGTTGTACTCAGATCGTATGCATGGATCAGAAGTGTGGGTGTGGAAGGAATGAGGGAGGTAGCAAGAATCGCGGTTCTTAACAATAATTATATACTGAAACATCTTACTTCAATCGCCGGTGTAGAATCTCCATTCCCGGGAGGAAAACACCGGATTGAACAGGTAAGGTATACATGGAAAAAGTTCCATGAAGAAACCGGCGTTGATATCCATGATGTAATCCTGAGGATGTGCGATTTTGGCTTTCACCTGTGGACAAGCCATCATCCTTATGTTGTTCCACAACCATGTACCATAGAGCCAACAGAATCATATTCCAAGGCAGAACTAGATGAATACCTTGACGGATTGAGGCACATTGCCGAAGAAGCCAGGAAGGAGCCTGATACGGTAAGGCGCGCTCCGCACAGCAGTGTTGTACATAGAATCGATGAAAGCTGGTTTGACGATCCGGAAAAATGGGCCATAACATGGAGGTCATATCTTAAAAAACATGCAAAATAGTATCTCTCATAGGTTAGATTTAGGTTAGGATGGTAGATTAGGGTGAATTCACTTCGGGGATCAGGTACGGCACTTAATCCCTGAAGTGAATTCTTGAGTATGAGAATCGAAATTTGTCCGATGCCAATTATGAAGAAGATAGGCCTGATAATAAATCCTATTGCCGGGATGGGAGGCAGTGTCGGCCTGAAAGGAACCGATGGCGAAGAGATATTTCAAAAATCCCTTGAACTTGGAGCAGTTCCGCGGTCAGCAGAAAAGGCTGCAACGACACTCCGGGGATTGATACCTGCCAAGGAAGCCTTTACCCTGATTACCTGCCCGGGTGAAATGGGCCATCAAACGGTAAAGGATACCGGTCTTGAATGCACACTGTTGGAAAGTGAACTGAAAACCAATTCCTCGGCAGAAGATACGATCATGGCTGCCCGTGTGATTACTAGACTGGGTGCCGATATCATTGCATTTGCCGGTGGAGACGGGACGGCACGTGATATTTATCGGGCCGTAGGAAATTCCGTGCTGGTACTGGGTATACCCACCGGTGTGAAGATACACTCCGGCGTATTCGCCTCCCACCCTTCAACGGCCGGGGATATTCTGAGGGATTTTATCCTAGGAAAACTTAAAGTTTCCAGGGAAGCAGAGGTGATGGATATCGATGAAGAACTGTACCGCCAGGATATATTGACATCAAAACTCTACGGTTACCTGAAAATCCCTGCATCCCGGCATTCCATACAAAACCGGAAAACAGGAAGTATCCCGGGCGATGTTTATTTCCAGGAAGCCATAGCTCATGATGCGATCGAGAATATTAAGGAGAATTGGTATTATTTGATTGGACCCGGGACCACCACCCGCACCATGATGCAAAGGCTTGGGCTTGAGGGATCGCTGCTCGGGGTGGACCTCATATATAACAAGAGGCTGCTCGGAAAGGATCTGAATGAAAAACTGATCATGGAAAGGATTAAAGACAAAAGAGTCAGGCTTGTACTTACCCCGACGGGTGGACAGGGTTTTATCCTGGGCAGGGGCAACCAACAGCTGAGCCCTGCTGTTCTGCGGGCCATCGGGAAAGACAATATCATTATACTGGCGACACCGGAGAAAATTAGCAGCCTGTCGGGTCAACCATTCCTGATCGACACCGGAGATCCTAAACTGGATAAGGAACTGTCCGGGCATTACAGGGTCATTACCGGTTATCATCAATATTCCATATACAGGGCTAAGGGATGAAGTTAATGGTTATACTCATTCTTATTTCGTTAATAAGCTGCGTACCTATCAAGGAAGAGGAATGGATGCGTTTGGAAATGCCCATGGAGCGGTATAATTTCATCAGAGAGGTATATGCACCTGACGACCTTGAATTTCTGATGGGAAACGGGGAAATGGGAGGATGGGCCCGAAAAGACGGACTTGGATTTGAGAATTTGTGGTTCACGGATGTTTGGGAAGACAGTGTTGCCAGGAAATCGTTCCCCGGTCCGAAACTTACATTGCTTGATCAGCCATTACAGGATTCAATACCCGAGACATATCGCACTGAACTGAATATCAGGAATGGAATCCTAACAACACATTTAACCTATAAGGAAGGAGAAGAATATGAGTCCACCATATTCTTCTCCAAAACAAATAAACATCTCTTGCTGATTTCCATAAGAAACGAATCTCCCATACATGATATTCGCTGCTTGTTAAAAATTCCAGAAGTGGGTTTCAACATCAGTCAGATAGATAGAAATATCCTGCAGGGATCTGACCCCTTCAGCTTTACCAAAACCGTCTGGCATTTGAAGGCTGATGTGCCCGTTAAAAAGATTAATGGAGAATACCGGATTTCAATTGCCCCACATAAGAGGGTCACAATAATATATTCATTGGTAACCCATTTTGACAGTAGCGAGTATGTCTCAGTTTCAGCAGAAAACATAGAGGTAAACAACAATTTTGAACAATTCATTCAAGAACAGGAAGAAAATTGGGACAATCAATGGTCGGGCATAGCCTCGGTAATTCTTCCTGATGGCGAAAATGCAAAATGGTTTTACCGTTCATTGTATACTCTTTATGCAACCGCAGGCGCGGACAAATTCCTTCCGGGCGAACTCCAGTTTTCCATACCGGACCCCGACTGGAAAATGCATCATTTCACCTACGGACATGCCGGCTGGTCGGTCTGGGCGTTTGCCATGATGGGGGACAGGGAACATGCCGTAAAGATGGCGAAATGGCATTTTAAACCGGATGCCCTGAAGGAAAATGTAAGAATTCTTTTCCCGGAAACGGGACCGGTTGAACTGATCTACCAGGAGAAGAGCAAAGGAATGCATACCTATCTTGATTCCTACAATCCGGATGCCATGGCTTTTGGACACGAGGTATCCTGCGAAGGATATAATATAACTTATCCAAATACGAAGCACTGGGATCTGCAACGGCATACAGATGCCTTCGGAACTTCCTTATTCCATATTATATCGCATTATTATCCTGATAATGAATTCCTTGTTAATTATACTTATCCTGTAATGAAGGGCACCGCAGAAATGTGGAGCAGTCTGGCCGGGTGGGACAGCCTTATGGGCTATTACTACCTGCCACCCTTGTTATCCGTATCGGAAAATATCATGGAGAAATCCGTACTTGATGCGGTGCTGGCTGCCAGGTGGAACCTGAAGATGAGTGCCGGGTATGCAAAGAAACTGGATCTTGACAAGAAGCTACAGGACAAATGGATGCATATATACGAGCATCTGTATGTCCCCCAGAATGACACGATTTATCTGGAATACCTGGAAGATGATCAGTCAAGGTCCGGCGGAGGGTATTTTGGTATAAGGGCTCCTATGTACTTTGGATTTCCGGTCTTGGAGAACATTCCGGATATCAATATGGATAAAGCCAGAAGATCGCTTGATATAACGTGGGGACGCAACAGGCAGGGTGAAGGAATGATTAGCTTCATCCTGAATTGGTTTGCCAGTACGGAGGCATACCTCGGCAACGGGAACAATGCATTCAAATTGTCGCTGCTTACAACTACCCTGCAAGACCCATCAGGGGTCGCCCTGTGTGAAGTGCAGGGTTATAATCCTTATTTTCTGACAGGCTACAGTTCCTTTATACTGTCTCAGCTGTCCATGCTGCTCCAGTCCTTTAATGATACGATCAGGGCATTTCCTGCACTGCCTGACGAATGGGAAGATGTTGAATTTTACGACCTCCCGGCACAAGGCGGAGTGAAAGTTTCAGGGATTATGCGATCGGGAAAAGTCAACAGAATTTCGTTTGACCGGGATGGAAAAACGGTCCTGGAACTGGACCAGAATTTACCGGTAAGGTTCAACCCTGTAAACCACACCCTTGAAATTATTGAAGCTGAGAAATCATTATAATTAATTACGGCGATGAAAGATAAAAGAAACGTCCAGGTATTCATCATGATATCCCTTATGGCGGTACTCGCGTGTATGCATGCTTGCAGCACCACCGATAAGCCCGGGATAATGCCGAATATCATTTTTATTCTCGCAGATGATATGGCTTTCCATACTCCGGGCTGTTATGGAGGGAGTACCATCCATACGCCTAACATCGATTCATTGGCAAGACAGGGAATGCTTTTTTCCCAGGCGTATTCCGGATGTTCAGTATGTGCACCCGCAAGAGCAAGCCTGATGACTGGTCTGCATACGGGTCATACATCGGTAAGAGGCAATACAGGCGGCATCGCGCTGCCAGACAGGGATACCACATTTGCAGAAATCCTCCAGAGTGCAGGCTATACGGTGGGGGGATTTGGTAAATGGGGACTGGGCGATGTAGGTACGGAAGGCGTCGCTGAAAAACATGGATTTGATGTCTTTTTCGGTTATTACCACCAGATCCATGCCCATTTTTACTATACCGATTACCTGTGGAAGAACAGCCGGAAGGTGGAAATGTTGAATGCACATGGCGATTCCGCCTCTTATACCCATTACAGGATCATACGTGAGATGAAGCAATTCATCCGGGATAACCGTTCCGGACCCTTTTTCTGCTTCGGCAGCTTTACCCTTCCGCATTCGGATGATGACGGGAATCCGCAGATCCCTGGATCGGATCCGGCATATCTTCATTACAGCGATAAACAGTGGACGGAAAGGCAGAAAAAATTTGCAGCCATGAATACCCGTGTAGATTATGACCTTGGGGAAATAATCAATTTGCTTGTGGATTTGAACATTGACCGGAATACCATTGTAATATTTTCCTCCGATAATGGGGGCGGAAGGGGCAACAATCTGCATTTCAATGATTCAGGACAACTCAGGGGATCTAAGCACACGTTTTATGAGGGCGGAATAAAAGTCCCCCTGATTTTCTACTGGCCAGGCAGGATAGAACCCGGATCGACGTCCGACCTACCTTGCTATTTTGCCGATATGATGCCAACCCTTCTCGATCTTGCTGGAATAAAAGATATGGTGCCGCACGGTATAGATGGAATTTCCCTGGTCCCCTCCCTCCTCGGTGAAGGCCTGCAAGAGACACATGATTATATGTACTGGGAATTGCCGGCTTACGACTGGACCAACCTCGTATATCCCGGCAACTGGCTCCAGCAGGCCATACGGATGGGGGACTGGAAACTGCTCCGGCATGATACTGCCGCAGCCTGGGAGCTATACAATTTAGCCATGGATCCCGGCGAAAGTACGGACCTGGCGTCCGAAGAACCCGATATCGTGAAAGAACTGATTGATCAAATTAACATGAACCGCACAGAAATGCCGGATCAGATAGAACCGGAAATGCCGGAAGGCAAATGGTACAGGTAGGTTATTCCATTCCATTGATGTTTGTCATGAGAACGATACAGCATACAAATTACCCGCCGAAAGGAATGGCCTGGCTGAGCCTGATCGGCTTGTTTATCACGGGATCCTGTTACCTTCGAAATCCGGATCTTGAAAATCCCGAGTACCTTGGGAACAACACCGAATCCCCGCATTGCACCTACTATCCTTTTCAAGATTCCCTCAATGCACTCGTGAATGATCCGCACAGGTCACCTTGCATCCTTTTTCTGAACGGCAAATGGAAATTCCATTACTCAGCAAACCCGGAAAGCCGGCCGGTTGATTTTTACCGGGAAGATTTTGATGCAAGTGGGTGGGACGATATCAATGTCCCGGGTAACTGGGAACTTCAGGGTTTCGGACAGGCGATCTACCTGGATGAGGAATATCCTTTTCCGCCCGATCCCCCGAAGATCCCGAAAGATAATCCGGTCGGATCCTACAGGAGGTCTTTCACCCTTCCCGATTCATGGGCCGGTAGCCAGATCCACCTGAATATCGGCAGCATGAGTTCCGCAGGTTACATCTGGGTAAACGGACAAGCCGTCGGATTCACGAAGGGAAGCAAGGTCCCGGCTGAATTTAATATTACACGTTTTCTTAAATCCGGAGAAAATTCCCTTGCCATTGAAGTATATCGCTGGAGTGACGGATCATATCTTGAGGGACAGGACATGTGGAGGGTAAGCGGATTGGAAAGGGATGTCTACCTGGCAGCCCTTCCGGAGGTCCATATCCGCGACTTTTTTATCCACGCAGATCTTGACGAGGCGTACCATAACGGCATCTTCAACCTGGAGGTGGAGCTGTGCAACAAGGGTCTGGAAAAGCATGAAAACCTTGCCCTGCAGGTCAGTTTAGTGGAAAAAAACAATCCCGCAAATTACAGATATTCCCAACGGCATAAATTCTCCATTGATCCGGATCAGGTCAGGGAGCTTGTCTTTGGGACGACCATTGAGGATCCCTTGAAATGGACTGCTGAAACACCCAACCTGTATATTCTTTTGCTGACATTGACCGGTCAACAGGGTCAGATCCTGGAGTCCGTATCGTCAAAGGTGGGTTTTCGAAAAGTGGAAATAGACAATTCACAGCTGCTTGTTAACGGGGTTCCTGTTACTATCAAAGGTGTAAACCGCCATGAACACGACATGATAACAGGCAGGGCCATAACGGAGCAGAGCATGCTGAAAGATATACGGCTGATGAAACAATTCAACATCAATGCGGCAAGGACAAGCCATTATCCAAACCATCCGAGGTGGTATGAATTGTGCGACGAGTACGGTCTTTACCTGGTAGGCGAGGCCAATATTGAGAGTCATGGAATGGAATTTAATACGAGGGGAGGCTATGCATTGATATCCGACAATACTCGCTGGAAAAAAGCTTTTCTCGACAGGACCTTGCGGATGTTGGAACGCGATAAAAACCATCCTTCGGTGATCATATGGTCGCTCGGCAACGAGGCCGGGGACGGCAGCAATTTTGTATCAACCTACCGGTGGATAAAATCCAGGGATGACTCCCGGCCGGTCCAGTACGAACCAGCTGGATACAAGGACCATACGGATATCGTCTGTCCCATGTACAAGAATATATATTTCCTTCAGGATTATGCAGATACCAATATTCCCAAACCCTTGATATTATGCGAATATGCGCATGCCATGGGGAACAGCGTGGGCAACCTGCAGGATTACTGGGATGTTATTGGCTCACACCCTAAGTTGCAGGGAGGGTTTATATGGGATTGGTGCGACCAGACTTTCCTGGGGTACAAGGTTGATGGAACTCCGTTCTGGGCATACGGCGGGGATATGGGTGACTTCTCCATCCAGAACGATTCCAATTTCTGTGCGAACGGACTGGTTCAGGCAGATCGCGAGCTTCATCCCCATATTTGGGAGGTAAAGAAGGTATACCAGCCTGTAAAGGTCCTTCCGGTTGATATGCAAAATGGATTGTATAAAATCGTCAACAAGCATGATTTTATCGATCTTTCAGGTTATCGACTTACCTGCGAGCTCATGGCCGCAGGGGAAATCCTGCAGCGCGCCGAAATTTCTGACATAAATACCCCTCCCGGATCCACCCGGACCCTGCGTGTAAGCCTGGAACCGGAAAAGATACTGGAAGATACCGAATATTTCATCCGGTTCGGATGGCGGACCTTGAAGGATCAGCCTTTGCTGCCCGAGGGCTTTGAAGTAGCCTGGGATCAGTACAGGCTGCCCTTTTACAGGCATGGAGAAGGGTCCGTACAGATCGGAGGTCCTTTGAATCTGAGCGACACGGACCGGAAAGTCACCATTACAGGCAGGCGGATGATCCTGCAGTTAGATAAAACCACCGGGGAAATTTCATCATTGAACTTTGAAGGCAGGGAGTACCTGAGGAAGGGTTTGGTTCCAAATTTCTGGAGGTCCCCGACGGACAACGACCTGGGCAATGCCATGCCTCAACGCTGTTCCATTTGGCAACATGCCGGAGAAAAAGCCAGGCTGGTCTCCTTTGACTACCGTGAATCCGGTGACCACATTACGGTCAGATCCTCCTATTCACTGGACGGATCAAATTCTGAAGTAAGCCTGGAATACAAGGTGCGGGGCGCAGACGAAATTCATGTCGGTTTCAGTTTAAGTCCCCAGAGAAATGACCTGCCCGAGCTTCCAAGGATAGGTACGAGAATGATCCTGGAAGGAGAATTTCAGAACGTATCCTGGTTTGGAAGGGGACCACACGAAAGTTATGCCGACCGTTTTACCGGGGCTGCCGTAGGTCTGTACAAAGGCACCGTATGGGAACAATACCATCCCTATGTGCGTCCGCAGGAAACGGGAAACAAAACGGATGTTCGGTGGATGGCACTGGAAAACAATGAGGGTTACGGGCTCCTGGTGAAGGCGGATTCCCTCCTGAACTGCAGTGCATGGCAGTTCGCCGCGGAGGAATTAGCCCATAAAAGCAAGGGGGAACCCAACAGGCATGGAACAGATGTAAAACCGGGAGCGGTTATTACACTGAATATAGATCTGGATCAAATGGGCGTGGGCGGGGACAATTCATGGGGAGCAAAACCACTGGATGGATACCGGATTTTCCCGGATAAGCCTTTCAGGTACGGTTTTACCCTGAAGCCCTATAAAAATTAAGTTTGAAGCCAATAATACCGGAGCGGTAAACGAGATGCCATGAATAAATTATCAGCCACGATCAATTCCGCAGGAATGCTTATCCTGCTTATGGCAGGAATGGGCTGTACGGATGAAATGGCGTTGCGGAGCGTGTATACCGCCGAGATAGAATCTCTTGATCATATTGCCAATCCGTATTCCCAGGTGGATCTGAAAGCGGTTTTTGTGAGGCCGGGCGGTGATTCAATTTGGGTATCGGGATTCTACGATGGCAACGGGATGTACAAATTCAGGGCATATTGCGGGGAAACCGGGAAGTGGTGCTGGAGAACCACGTCGAATGTTGAGGGACTGGATGGCAGGAAAGGCATATTCACGGTAAGGCCTTCCGGCCTGAAAGGCAAACTGCGGATACACGATGAGGATCCACGGCAGTTCATGTATGATAACGGGGACTGGTTCCTGCACATCGGGGAAACAGGGTACCGTTACCTGGTGGATACCGAGGGGGGATGGCGGGAATACATCGACCAGGCAGCCGGCATGGGTG
>Ga0111175_1235_pt1 | contig 15859 bp, 13 predicted proteins | sample DeeMarSWOR324_28_FD_80228 | JGI IMG/M metagenome (GOLD analysis project Ga0111175, IMG submission 80228) | Bacteroides sp. SM23_62
CCAGTTTTTCCTTCAACCGCGGAGACCCGATGGCAGCATGCTGGGTGTCAACAATGTCATACAGAGAACTGACAAGTGAGGTTATGGGTGTAACCGAGTTCATGATCTCATGCGTGAGTACCCTGATCAGTTTCTGCCAGGCTTCCAGCTCCCGCTCATCCAGTTCCTCCCTGATATTCTGCACAGAGATAAGGTTGTATTCCTGATCCTCTATCCTGAATCCGGCAGATTGTATGGAAAATTCCTTCTCTTCATGGTTTATTTTCATTTTCACCAGCTGCCTTTCTCCGAGTGCCACCTTTCCAAGGATGGAAAAAAGGTCTGGCTCCCTGGTTTTCAAATCTGTCCCAGCCCGTATTGAAGGCGTTGCCAGCATCTCATTAAAAGCTTTGTTGACCAGGTGGACCCTGCCGGACGGCTCATAGGAGATGATCCCCACCCTGACCTGTTCAATCAGGCTGAACAGGTACTGGCTGCGGGTTTCCTTTTCTTTACTGAGTGATTTAAGTTTCAATGAGATATCATTCATGGCCTTGTATAATCCACGGAAGGTCCTTCCCCTTCCCCGCTCCCTGAAGACCAGGGTATAATCATCGTAGAGGACAGAGATCAGGAACTGGGAAAGGTCCCTGTTGACCCTGTCTATATAAATGAACAGCTCCACAACCAGCAGGACCACCAGGATGGCCAGATATACCAGGCGAATATATTCTGCCCTGACAATGAAAAGCGAGCATGCCGTCAAGCCTCCAAGCAGGATGATGATCCGGACAATAATATTCAGGCGAAAATTCCTATATTCCATGTTTCTCCATCCTCCGGTATAATGCACCTCTTGTTAATCCAAGTTCAGCAGCAGCCCTGGTAACATTGCCACCGTTTTTTTTAAGACAGTTATGGATGGCCCATTTTTCCAGGTTCTCCAGGTTGTAGTCCTCTCCTGTATGTGTCCCCTGGTCACTTTCTGTAAGAAAAAGAAAATCAGAAGCTTTCAGGCTTTTACCATCACTCATGATCACGGCACGCTCGATGGCATGCTGCAGCTCCCTGACATTTCCGGGCCAATCAAACTTCTGCAGTTTTTTCAAGACATAAGCGGGCATCTGCAGGTTGCCTTTCCGGTATTTGGGGGCATATTTTGCCAGGAAAAAATCTGCCAGCAGGGGGATATCTCCGGCACGTTCGCGCAGGGGGGGGATTTCGATCTCGACGGTATTGATACGGTAAAGCAGATCCTGCCGGAATGAACCATCCGCTACCATTTGCCTTAAAACCTGGTTGGTTGCACAGACCAGCCGGATATCGATCTCGACCGGTTTAGTGCTGCCGACCCTGAATATCTTCCTGTTTTGCAGGGCTGAGAGGATTTTTGCCTGGAGCGGCATGGGCAGGTTGCCAATCTCATCGAAGAAGAGTGTCCCCCCGGAAGCAGCTTCAAACCGGCCGGTGTGATCCTGGTGTGCATCGGTGAAAGCCCCCTTGCTGTGCCCGAATAATTCACTTTCAAAAAGGGTTTCAGATATAGATCCCAGGTCCACCGAAATGAATACCTCATCCCTTCTGGATGACCTTCGGTGTATCTCCCTTGCCACTAACTCCTTGCCGGTACCGTTCTCCCCCAGAATGAGTACATTGGCATCCGTTCCCGCCACCTTTTCCACCTGCTCGAGGACATTTCTTATGGCAGGTGAATCACCAATCAAGCCTGCAAACTGGTTATCAATGGTGGATCCGAGGATCCGCTCGCGGGATCTGTGGCGATCCAGCGCCCTTTTTGATTTACTCAGCCTGAAGGCGGCTGAAACCGTCGATAATAATTTATCATTCTGCCAGGGCTTTACCACAAAATCAACAGCACCTATCTTGATGGCTTCGACGGCAATGTTAACCCCGCCATAGGCGGTAATCATGATTACGCTTACCGAAGCATCGGCCTCCTGTATCCGGTGCAGCCATTTCATGCCTTCCTCACCGCTCGTTTCACCCGGCCGGAAATTCATATCCAGCAGGATCACATCAAAATTCTCCTCGGCCATTTGTCCGGGTATCCCCCTGGCATCCTTCAATGTCCTGATCTGTGTGTAATGCTGTTCAAGCAGGGTCTGCAATGAAAGGATGATATGCGGATCATCGTCTACTACCAGAATTTTGCCCTTTGTCAATGTCATGTCAGATGAAACTTATGCTATTGGTCTGCCCTAAAACCGTACCAGTAATATCAATACCTTAAAATTCAATGTTTTCGGTCACAATTCAAAGAAAACACCGGTCAAAAGTGTCCATTTTTGGACAAACCGGTGTCCATGAGTGGACAGATGATGTCGAAACAGGATCTGATTAAAGAATAACATATTGATTAACTTGTACTTATCTTTAATGGCATAACAATTGGGTTTAAGCTTCATAAATTTGCTAATATGATCCGGAACATCATTGTCATCGCCTCCAGGATCCTTTTCAGGAATAAGATATTCTCCCTGATCAATATACTTGGACTCTCCATCGGGCTGTCCTGTTCATTGCTCATCCTGGCAGTTGTTAAGCAGCAAATGACCTTTGACAGGTTCCATGAAAACCATGAAAACATATTCTGCCTGCAGCAGAGGATGGAGCTGGGAACCGGTTCTTATACTACCGATCGCAGCGCTGCAGCCTGCGGCCCGGCACTGGTGGATGCTTTCCCGGAATTCACTGATTTTGTCCGGTTTTCTGATCCGCAGGAAATGCTGATTTCCTATTACCCAATCGATTCAGGTAAGCATGAGCTGCCAGAAAGAAAATTATTTGTTGAGGAGGCAGTACTTGCGGTGGATTCCAATTTCTTTTCCTTTTTTACCTTCCCATCCTTAGCAGGAGATCTGTCAACCGCTCTGCTCGATCCTTATTCAGTCGTGATGACCCGGAAAGTATCGGAAAAATATTTTGGCGACGGGGAAGCGCTTAACAAATCTGTTACGCTGAACAACCAATATGCATTTACAGTGACCGCCGTCCTGGAAGACCTGCCTGTCAATTCCAGTATACAGTTTGATTTCCTGATCAATTTTAATTTTCTCAGGCAACTGGGTTACTTCGCTGAAGGATTCGACGGCAATCCCTACTTCACCTTTCTGTACATGGAGGATCCTTCACTGGCAGCAGGCATGGCGCAAAAAATCACCGATTTCCTGGATGATTACCAGTCGGATGCGCTGGAAGTAAATCAACAATTGCTTTCCCTGAAAGATTACCATAAAAAGGGTGAAGGGAAAGGACAGATATTGAACCTGATACTGAGCCTGCTGGGCGTTATCATATTATCCATTGCCTGCATTAATTTCATGAATCTTTCCACGGCACGGTATCTGGACCGGACCCGGGAAGTGGGACTAAGGAAGGTTGCTGGTGCCAGCAGGGGACAGCTGATCAGGCAATTCATAGGGGAAACAATGATCATTACTTTTCTGGCCCTGAACCTGTCCATCCTTATTGTTGATTTCACGATCCCGTTATTCAACCAGCATTTTGAAACGGAAGTGGCTTTACAACTGGATGATCCAGTGATCCTGGGGGGACTGGTCGCCATTTTTCTCATCACCAGTCTGGTCGCCGGCAGTTACCCGGCATTCTTTCTGTCCTCATTCAATGTAGTGAATATATTCAGCAAAATGGGTGAAGGGAAAAAGAAGGGCAAAGGTATCCGGAGGGTACTGGTCGTGGTCCAATTCCTGTTTGCCATCCTTTTCATCATTACTTCCCTTGTAAATTATCAGCAATTTAAATTGCTGAATGAATCACTCACAGGTTTTGATACAAAAAATATCATATATTTCCAGAGCAGGGGCGATCTGAACGATAAGTTTGAAGAAGCCAAACAGGAGATCCTGCTGAATCCTGGAGTGGAAAGCTTCACCAGTGCTGCTTATATCCCGAAATATGTGGACAGGGGAGAATTGGAGTGGGGATTGACCGTGGAGGATTATAATGACATTGCCCTGTCCTGCCCGGTGAGTTATGATTTTGATAAAACCTTTGGCGTGGAAATGGCAGCCGGAAGGTTTTATACTTCGGATATGCCAGGCGACAGCATTGATGCCATCGTCATCAACCAGGCAGTCGCCGATGCCCTGGAACTCGAAGATCCGGTCGGCAGCAAATTCTATCTCAACGACAAAGCATATAATATCATTGGAGTCGTGGATAACTATTCCTTCAATCCCCTGTCACTAAGTGGTGACAAGGCCATTCTTCCCTTCAGATACAAAAATAACTGGTGGTTTGTTAAGATTTCGGGATTTGACCGGGAGGCTGTCATTGATTATATCAGGAGCGTGCATGAAAAGTATAATCCCGATTATCCCTTCGAGCATTTTTACCTGGACGAATTTACCGATCCCATCACTGAGGTGCTGGGCCTCTTCAATAAAATTGTATACTTCTTTACCTTTTTTGGAATCCTGATCTCCTGTCTCGGATTGCTGGGTTTGTCCACCTATTCGACCCAGCAGCGAACCAAGGAAATTGGTATCCGGAAGGCCGTGGGCGCATCCAGCACCAGGATACTGCGCCTGTTAACCCTTGATTTTCTAAGGTTGATTACCGTCTCCCTGGTGATCGCGATTCCCATTTCCATCCTGCTTATGAGGTTGTTGCTTCAGGTGTTTGTGGAGAGAATCACCATGGGACCGGGCTTGTTTCTTTTTACTGCCGCTATCGTCATCGTCATTGCCATGGTAACGGTCAGTTTCCAGGCGTTAAGGGCTGCTCAGGGCAATCCGGCAAACAGCCTCAGGTATGAATAACTGATAAAATCAGATAAACCATTACCGGACATGATAAAAAATTATCTTACCATAATTCTCAGGAGCTTTTGGAGATTCAGGTTGTACAGCCTGCTGAATGTATTGGGACTGGCCCTTGCCCTGGCGGTGGCCATGCTGATATTCCTGTATGTCAGGGAAGAGATCAGCTATGACAAGCATTTCCCCAAGGCCGGCAGGATATACCGGATCGCTAATTATAGTTCCATCGGGGGCAGGGAGCGGGACTGGGCCAACGGGGCCCCGCTCATGGCTGATGAGATCCCGGGATTTATCCCGGAAATTAAGCTTGTCACACGGATGCGCCCCATCGATGACGACTATCTGCAATATAATGTCGACAGTCTGACCAGGATCGGATATGTTGAGAGTGGAGGCTTTTTTGTTGATTCCAGCTTCTTCGAGATGTTCGATGCCATGATCATCCATGGTGACCCGGCCAATCCACTGGGCCAGCCCCGTACCATGGTATTGACCGAATCACTGGCCAGGAAATTCTTCGGGGAGGAAAACCCTGTTGGGAAAACCATGATGCTTAGGGGGAATGCCTTTGCCATCACTGCTGTCTGCCAGGACTTTCCCAAAACACAGCATTTCTCCCCGGGTTATTTGCTTGACTGGCAAACCTTTTACGATTTTCTCTTTGAAGCCGGGCTCCGTGACCTCTATTACAGCCGTGGCTGGTCAGGAGTATACACCTATGTTTTACTTGAGGAGGGAATCAGAGCGCCTGATCTTGAAGAGAAAATGATGGAATTCAGGGTGGAATTCCTGGGGGATGTATTCAGCCGGGAGGAGGCTATGGAAAGCGGCAGATTCGTATTGCAGCCACTTACGGATATCCATCTGAGGTCCCATCTGGAACAGGAAATCCAGGCCAACGGGAACATCATCTATGTGCTGGTATCCACCCTTGCCGCCCTGTTTATCCTGATCATAGCGGGTGTCAATTATGTCAACCTTGCCACCGCAAAGACATTTAAAAGAATGAAAGAGGTCGGGATCCGGAAAGTGTCAGGTGCACTGAGATACCAGCTGGTTTTCCAATTTTTGGGGGAATCCATGTTCATGGTAATCATGTCGGGTATTCTTTCCATCCTGCTGATGGATCTCCTGCTTCCGCTGTTCAACCGGATCACCCAGCAAAATATTGATTCGCTGGGGATGCTGTCCATTCCAAACCTCGGCATGATGTTGCTTTTGGTATTTCTGCTTGGAACGATGTCAGGCATATATCCTGCCCTGTTTGCCTCCCGTACAGGTCCGGTTCATGCGATCAGGGAGATGAAAGATCCCGGCTCGGTGACCAGCAGGGTGAGGGTGGGACTTGTGATCCTGCAATTCACGGTATCCATTTTTATGATCCTTGGTACCATCATCATTTACAGGCAGATGAATTATTTCCTGAAAAAAAACATGGGATTTGACAAGGAAAATATCATCGCCCTGACATTAAACGGGAAGGCTAACCAGCTTGCGAGGGATAACCCGGACCTAATGAAGGAGGAGATCAGCAAGCTGGCCTTTGTCAGGGGAGCTACCCTGATCAGTCATTTACCGGGAGACAGGTTCAGTGTCGAGGCACTGATCCCGGAAGGTCCACAGGAAGAAGGCAATGAGCCCGCCCTGAGGTTCCTCAGGGTGGATGAAGATTTTATACCCCTGATGGGCATTGAGATATTGCAGGGAAGGAACCTCAGGCGAACCAGCGGCACCCGGAGTGAGTTCATCCTGAATGAATCGGCGGTGCTGGCAATAAATCTGGGGGAACCGGTTGGTGTCCAGGCCACCTCTGTCTTCGGACAATCGGGGGAAATTGTGGGTGTAACCAAGGATTTTCATTATGCTTCATTGCAGCAGATGATCGAGCCCCTTGTCCTGGAAGTTAATTATGATCCGTATTTCAGGGGACTCTGGTATCAGTTCCTGTTGCTGCGGTTATCTCCTGGAGATGTTCCCGGGATGATAGCAACCATTGAAGAGAGAATGAATGAAATAGCAGAGGGATATGCGATGGATTTTACCTTTATTGAGGACAATTTCAACAAGAATTACCGGGCGGAAAAACGGTTAAAAGAACTCCTGCAGGCATTTGCCCTGTTCGCCATATTTATATCCTGCCTGGGCTTATTCGGACTCTCGGCCTTTTCAGCACAATTAAGGACGAAAGAGATGGGAATACGGAAGGCCATGGGGGCCAGTGTATTCAAAATTGCCGCCAGGATGTCAAGGGGATTTCTGATCTATGTTATCTTTGCACTGATCATTGCCCTGCCCCTGGGATATTTCGTCATGGATAAGTGGCTGGAGAATTTTGCATATCATATAGAAATCCGGTGGTGGGAATTCATCCTGGCAGCCATGATGGCATTAATTATTACCATTATCTCAGTGGGTTACCAGGCCATCCGGACGGGTCTGGCAAACCCGGTTGATTCCCTGCGATACGAATAAGGCAGATGCATGGTAAAACTCGATCCGACCCATAGAAAACTACCTGCGAAGAAAGTATTGATCTATCTTCTCCTGGCAATGGCCGTTATCCTGGTCTTGATCGGCTGGAGAAGGATCTCCCTTTTCGTGCATACATTCTTTGAGTTTTACAACTGACTCAATTTTTTTTTAACCCACCTGCATGATTTTTTATCACCCCTGACATTAAGGGTCGATGGGATCCCTGATACTGTTTGGCTAAACTTACGGTGCCGTAACGGCTCCATGTAAATTCATTGTTAAACTTAAAACACCATGAGATGAAAACAAATGCTTGCAGAACAGCACAGTTTTCCCCGCTGTGCGATGAGGAAATACAGACAACCCGGGGAGGCATTGCACCACTGCTTTTAGCCATTGTGGCAGGTGCAACAGTAGCTGCTTCAGCACAAATCTTCAGGGACTGGGAAAATTTCAAAGCGGGACTTGCAGGCAGGCCCCCGGTCAATTGACAGCTATTCTCAAATCATATAACCTTTCAAAAAAAAGAGAAATGGAAAAACCAAATTGTATTTCATTGTCTTTCAGGGATTTATCAACTGAGGAAAGCACGACTGTATGCGGTGGAAGCAGTTTTGCCTATGATGCCGGCAGGGTACTGCGCTTCCTGGGTATTGCGGCCGGGGGCATGCATGGCCCTTCCTTTGCCATTGCAGATTGGGTCTGTACCTCATTTCTTGTAGAATAACATATGATATGGCAGGGTATCCTGCGGGCTACCCTGCCTTAAACACTATTCATCATGAAAAAAAGAAACATATGGCTGCTGGTCATACTGACCATCGTATCTTTCATCATCTTTTCACTGATATTCAGGAACTGGGAGGTTTTTAAAGGATGGTTCATGTAGCCCATAATCCATTCACACGGAATCTTCCGGCCTTTCTGGTTCATATCAGTCCGGGTAGCAGGATCATTTACCGGCTTTGCCTGCTGCTTATTGCAGGTGGGATGACCAGTTTACCGCTGGTCAGGGTACAGGTTTCCGTTACCGGCAACGGCATCATACGTCCCAGGCAGGAGAAAGCAAATATCATGCCTGTCAGCACTGGTATGGTTGAAGAGGTATATGTTTCAGAAGGTGATTATCTCAAAAGGTCAGATCCGATATTGAGGATAAGGTCATTCGATGCTGCCAGGAATCTTCAATTGATGAAGATGGAACTGACAGATACGGATCAATACCTGTCTGACCTCAGGGGACTGTTAAGCGAGCCCGTGATTGTCCCGGCCGGACAGAAATTTAAGTCAGCCTACAGGGAATACTGTCGCCACCTTGATTACCTGACATTAATCTATGAGAAAGCCCAGAAGGAATGGACAAGGCATTCGGGATTGTATAAAGCCGGATTAATCAGTGAGAAAGAATATGATGACCTGATATTCAGCAGGGACAAGGCCGAGCGGGAAAAGGTGAGATTTATGAGCGAATCAAAGCGGTCATGGCAGGAGGACTACAATGTGTATTTTGACCGTAAACGTACCTTGACCATACACTTGCAGCAGACAGAGGAACAGATCCGGAGGTCTGTGATCCTGGCCCCTGTCAGCGGCAGCCTGGAGGAGTTCTCAGGCATCTTCCCGGGATCGGTACTGCGGGCGGGTGAAACCATTGGGGTTATCAGTCCGGATTCCAGGCTGATCGGAGAGATATATATCCCCTCGAAAGATATCGCATACATCAGTTGTGGCCAGCAGGTGAACATCCAGGTAGATGCCTTCCCCTCCCGGGAATGAAAATGTACTGGTGCTGAGAAACGGATATCAAGGGGAACTTATCAAGGGAATGACGTTCCAGGCACGCTGTATGGTTGCTTCCCGGTCACTTTTTCAGTTATTGACCGATAAAGCAGATGACTGGTTTGATCCGGCGATCCGCAGTCAAAGGATATTGGCCAGACCCTGAGCGGTAATGCATGAAAAAGATCAAGAAAATCCGCCAGCATGACCAGGCTGACTGCGGTGCAGCCTGCCTTGTCTCCGTAGCCGCCTGCCACGGACTGTTGCTTCCGCTTTCCAGGGTCAGGGAGATGGCCTCCACTGACAGGTCAGGCACCAATGTCATGGGGATTATTGAAGCGGCTGGAAAAATGGGTTTGATTGCCCGGGGTGTAAAAGGCCCTTTTGAAGCCCTGCCAGGAGCACCAACACCTTCCATAGCACATGTGATCCTGAGAAACAGGATAGGTCATTTCGTGGTGCTTGTAACGTGCGGCAAACGCCATATCAAATACATGGATCCGGCTCATGGCAGCATCGTAAAAACCTCCCATGAAGCATTCCGGCGGATGTGGACCGGTGTCCTGATCATTATTTCACCCTCGGCATCCTTCAGCAAGGAGAAAAAGGATGCCCCTGTCTTAAGCCGTTTCATCAAACTTGCCAGACCATTCAGGAAAATCTTCTGGCAGGCATTTGCCGGGGCTGTTGTTTACAGTCTGCTGGGACTCTCAACCTCTCTTTATGTACAGAAGATCATGGATTTTGTCCTGGCCAACCAGAACATCAACCTGTTGAACCTGATGAGCTGTGCCATGATCATGCTGCTGATTGTCAGAAGTCTCACCTCCTATTTCAAGAACCTCTTCCTGCTGAAAACCGGACACCAGATCGATTGTGGTCTGATGATGGGATACTTCCGGCACCTGCTTACACTTCCACAACGTTTCTTCGACAGCATGAGAACCGGGGAAATACTCTCACGAATGAATGATGCGGTAAAGATCCGTTTTTTTATCAACCATACCATTGTGGACCTTTTGGTAAGCCTCATCACCATCCTTTTGACCTTAACCGCCATGGCCCTCCTATCCTGGCAATTATGTTTGCTGGCCGGACTGGCGATCCCGGTCTATGGGGGGATATACATTGTTTATGACACACTGAACAGGACAATCCTTCGCCGGACCATGGAAAAAGGGGCCGACCTGGAGTCCCAGCTGGTGGATTCCATCAGGACCCAGCGGACAGTCCGTGGATTCAACCTCCAGGATTACGCATATAACAATACAGAGTCCAGGTTTATCGACCTGATCCGGGTGAATTTTAGTGGTGGACTTATCTCCATCCGGGTCAGTGAGGCCGGGGATTTTTTTTCCGGACTGATCACCATTCTGCTTCTTTGGATCGGTTCGCTGAGGGTGCTGCATAATATGCTCAGTCCGGGTGAACTAATGTCATTTTACACCATGCTGGGCTACCTGATGGGGCCTGTCAGAAGCCTCACTGGCATGAACCGTACCATCCGTGATGCTACCATCGCCGCAGACAGGCTTTTCCAGATCCTTGACCTGGAAGGTGAAAAGAACCAAAAAACCGGTATTGGGATCAAAAGGATCACCCACGATATCCATTTCCAGAACGTTACATTCAGGTACGGATCCAGGCCTCTTCTTTTCAAGGGATTGGATTTCTCTATTCCCCGGTCAGCCATGACCGGCATAGTGGGAAAAAGCGGGTGTGGCAAGAGCAGCATAGCAAATCTGCTCATGGGGGTATATCCCCCCCGGAAGGGCAGGATACTGGTCAATAACTGCGATATAAACCATTTTAACAAAAGCCACCTGCGCCGGGTTTTAGCCATGGTCCCGCAGCAGCCTGAACTGCTTACCGGAACCATACTTGATAATATCGCTCCCTCGGAAAAGGAACCGGACATGGACAGGATCATGCAGATCGCTGAACAAACAGGCATGACAGGTTTCCTGAACAGTCTTCCGGGAGGTATTTATACAGCGCTGGGCGAACAGGGATTTACCCTCTCAGGTGGGGAAAGGCAGCGTATTGCCATCGCAAGGGCCCTGTACAGGCGACCGGAGATCCTGATCCTGGATGAATTCACATCAGCCCTTGATGCAGAAGCCGAACAGGCGATGATCAAGCTGATTCTTCCCATGAAGAAGCAGGGAATGACCCTGATCGTAATCACACATAAACTCCAGATTATCAGCAAGGCAGATCACATCATCCTGATCAAGGATGGCATGGTATCCGAATCCGGCCACCATGATGAGCTTTATGGATCAGGTGGACAATACCGGCAATTCTGGGAACAACAAAATAGTGTTTGAATAAATCCAAATCACTATTTTTGGAATTCCGGATTTATCTGGTGGTCTCCCTGGCATCTAAAATTTTAAAACTTAGCCTTTATGAACCAGACCTCACCTTCCCGGTACCCTTCCCTGCCGCAAGCATGGGGCATCTTCGGAATTTTTGTGGCGGTCAGCCTTGGTCTCGGCTTGATGTTCGGCACCCTTCTTCCCGCGATAGGCATCCGCAATCAATCGATCATTAATTTTATCATGTATAATGTGAGCCTGCCCCTGGTTATATGGATCGCATGGAGGCTTAAGCCATCACCCGGTCCCGGGGAAAGGTTTCTGTACTTTAATCGCATCAGATCCAGCCTGTATATTATTTTCCTCTTTCTGGCCCTGTCCCTCAATGTGATCCTGGATCCCCTTACAACTGCCATCCCCATGCCGGAATACATTGAAAAACTTTTTGCCATGCTGACCCGGAGAGATATCTGGACCTTCCTGACTGTTGGGATCACGGGACCCATCCTGGAAGAAGTCCTTTTCAGGGGGATCATCCTGGATGGATTTCTGAACCGGTATAAACCGGGCAAGGCCATATTCTGGTCTGCCTTGTTATTCGGGCTTTTTCATATGAATCCCTGGCAGTTTATACCTGCTTTCCTGATAGGTTTTTTACTGGGATATATATATATGAAAACAAGATCTCTTATCCCGGTGATAACCATTCATATTATCAACAATTCATTCAGTTATCTGATGGTCTATATTTTCGGGGAAGATGTGCAGAGTTACCGGGATATTTTTCCGGAATCCGGATCATACCTTATGTTACTAGGGGTAGCTTTACTGATCTTCATTGTATGCCTGGGCCGGCTGATCAAGACCATCAGGAAGGAAGCCCATTTTGTACCAGCATTCCAGCTTAAACAATAAATATGGATCTTCGCCTGAAAGACAAACTATTCATTGTGACCGGCGCCAGCAGCGGGTTTGGCAAGGCCATAGCCTCCATGCTCAGCAAGGAAGAGGCCCGTGTCATTGCAGTGGCCCGTGGCACGGATAAACTCAAAATGCTGCAGGATGAACATCCGGCCATCGAGATCCTGTCATTGGATATAACCCGGCCCGATTCCCTGAACAGCCTGGTTGAATCAGTCGGGGAGCGGGATCTGGCCGGTATCGTTGTCAATGCAGGTGGTCCACCTGCCAAAGCATTCCTTGAAACCGACATGGATGACTGGGACCAGGCTTACAGGCAGGTCCTCCGGTGGAAAGTGGACCTGACCCATGCATTCCTGCCATTCTTTGAGAAGAACAATTACGGCAGGGATCTTTTCATTGAAAGTTATTCAGTGAAACAGCCGGTCCCCAACCTGGTCCTCAGTAATTCCCTGAGACTGGCGGTAACAGGCTTTGTAAAGACCTTTTCTGACGAGATAGCATACCGAGGCATTACCGCCAATGTCATGGCACCCGGCTTACATATGACCCCTGCACTGGAAAGGGTGATCCGGAAAAACAGCGAAGCAGGCGGTATTTCGCCTGAGGAAGCCAAAGATGAGATGCTCAGCCGGGTCCCTGTCAGAACCACAGGCAGTGTTGAAGATTTTGCCTCCCTGGCCGTCTGGTTGCTTTCCCCGTGGTCATCCTATATCACCGGTCAGACCATCAGTGTGGACGGAGGAGCGGTCAGGGGTGCCATGGGATAAGCCACGATCTGCCTGCCATTTCCGCTACAGCACATCAATAAATACTGAAACAGCCAGTAACAGGTCGGTCAGCAGTACGGTCATTACATTGGAACCTAGCGCAGGTATCATTTTGCCTAGATCATCTCCATGCCTGATCGCCGTCATGGCCGCTTTTACCCCGAGTGGCAAAGGCAGCAGGGCAATGTAGATCCAGAAAGATGAGATCCCGATGATGGGAACCAGTACGATGATCCCAAAGGTGGCGAACATACCGGCAGTGTAAATATAAGAAGCGCCTTTCAGACCAAAACGGATGACAAGATGTCTCCTGCCGCCTTCCTTATCTGCCTCATGGTCAGGGAACTGGTTGATTAAAAGGAGCAGGGAAGTAAGGATACCCGGGGGGATGGATATCCAGATGACCTCTCGCGGAAAAAGGCCATCGACTGGCATACCCGGCATGCCAGTCATGGCAACGTAGGTGCCGAGAACTACCAGCGTTCCCAGTGCAAGGCCGGCAAATAATTCTCCAAGCACATACTTGGCGAAAAAATTGGTATAAAACAAAACAGAAAAGGCACCTATGATCGAGAAAACAAATACCATCCAGTGAGCAATGAAGGCAAAGTAAATGCCAATGGCACCGGCAACCAGGAGGGTTATAATCCCAACTGTTTTGACATTTTCCGGCCGGGTATTGCCGGCTTGCATCATGCCGCTGCCCCCGCTGAAGGGCGTACGGTTTGTATTGAAATCTATCCTTGTCTTGAAATCAGAATATTCGTTGAAGAGATTCACCGATACATGTGAAAGCACCACTCCGATGACAAGCATTACCGCATGAAGCCAGTTAAAGGCCGCCCCGGGGTCCTGCGGATACTTTACAGAGAAGGCAAGACCAATGACAACGAGAAATACAGCAAGGATAAGGAAAGGAGCACGGATCTGTGCCATCCAGATTTTAAAGGAATTATGGCTCATAGGAATAAAAGGGATTTAGGTTGTTCATCGCTGTAAACATAAAAAAATATGTCTAGACTGCGAAATGGGATGGAAAAATTATCAGGCATCCAGGGGAAGCAACTTGAATCCTGGCTTGTTAAAATATTGCATGGCCTCAATCCATCGTGCCGTGTAACCAATGATATAACCGCCTCCGCCGGAACCGCACAGCTTCAGTGAAAAGAGTCCGGTTTGCAGGCCGTGCTGCCATATCCGGTGAAAGGCCTGGGGGATCATCCTTCGGAAACTGGTATATTGCATTTCGGACAGTCTTTGCATGTTCACAGACAACCTGGAGTCAGTCTCCAGCAGCGAATCGATGTTCCTTTCAATGAGCGGGATCATGCTGTCATTGATCATATTCAGGAAGCCTGGTTCCTGGATGCGTGACTTGAAATATTCTATCATGGGACCGGTCATGCCGGATCGTCCGGAATCCAGGAGAAAGAATCCTGAACCGGGTGGGGAAGCTGGCACATTCACGGGATAGGTAACATCCCCGTCAAACAGGACAGGTTTATTCAGATAACAACAAAGCGGATCTATGCCTGAACTGGTCCCATGATAATATGATTCAATCTGTCCCAGGATCCGTCTCAGTTTGGAAAAATCCTGTGATTCAAACCGACGGATCCTTTCAGATCCAAACTCATCATAGATAGCAGCAACAAGGGCTCCTGAACTACCGGCACCGTATGCTTCGGGAATGGAAGAATGAAAGTAGAGCCCTCCAATTACCTGTTCCATAAAACGGCCAATATCGAAATCACCCAGCATATACCCGGCTGCCTGCAATTTTTCCAGGTATTGCAGGAGTCCCAAAAGGTCATCATTTGATCTCTGGGCATCGGTCTGCCCGGGCTGGCTGCCAGATCCCACAGGTTCTCTATCTTCCGAGGGCATTTCCAGCCTGCCCGAGAATTTCCTGAATGGCAGTACGAGTGCCTTTGATCCTATGATAATGGTATACTCCCCGAATAGTAATATTTTACCAGGGAATTCCTTTGACATTTCAAACAATCAGGATGACAGGTTCTGCCTGCCCTGACCCGGACCTTCCCGGGACAGGCGGGGCACTGTCACCATTAGTAATTTTCTTCTCTCAAATGACAGCAATCTGCTTATAGCCCTCCTGCTTTGCTACTTTTACGAAGAACTCAAAGCGGTTTCTGGCCTGGGATTCCCCTGCAAATGCTTTTAACAGGTTTTGTTCGGTTTTGGTTCCTTTCAATGATTCAGACATAGTTTTTTGATGGATTTGGCAGTTATAATTCAATAAAATCTTCTTTCTCTGTTCCACAAACAGGACAAAACCAGTTGTCAGGCAGGTCATCAAAAAGGGTTCCCGGATCAATGCCACTGGAAGGGTCCCCTGCTGCTTCATCATAAACATAACCGCAGGCAGTACATTTGAATTTCTTGAATTTTGATGCTGCTTTTTTCTTCTCGAGCAATGATTTATCAACATAAGTGGGCGCATTCTTCGGTGCGAGGCCTTTTTTAACCTCCCTGTAATGCAGATAGGTTAAAGGCTCCATGGTGTCATCCACGACATCAGATTGGACCAGTTCACCTATGAACAGCCAGTGGGTTCCTACATCGTGGGTCTGGACCACCTTGCATTCAAGGAATGCAATGGTTTCATCCAGCAGAATGGGTACACCGGTTTCCCCGTATTGTATTTGCATTCCATCCAGTTTGTCAATATCCCGGCCGTTTTTGTAGCCAAACCGGCCAAAAATCTCTGCAGGCGTATCCTGGTGTAACACGGAGACCGAAAATGTGCCTGATTTTTTGATGAAGGCAGCAGTATAATTGTCCTTATTACAAC
>Ga0111175_1104_pt1 | contig 15840 bp, 13 predicted proteins | sample DeeMarSWOR324_28_FD_80228 | JGI IMG/M metagenome (GOLD analysis project Ga0111175, IMG submission 80228) | Bacteroides sp. SM23_62
AGTCCTGCCGCACCTGCTGCGCGGATAGACGCCTGGACGTTTTCAATCTCCTCGTCACGACCCTCCCTTCCATAGATGGTGTTCGGGAATCCGCCTATCATCATATTCAGGACGGTCAATCCTTCCTTCATGAACCGGTCCATGTTTGCCCGCAGCTCGTTCTCCTTCCAGGGGATTGGGCCCCCGCCCATCAGCACATGATCGATCCCGATCTGCTTCATCTTTCGCATATCCCCCTTTACGGCATTGCGGGAAATGCCTGTGCACAACTTCGGTGTATTCAGACCTTCGGTAATGGGCCATTCAACTTTTTTCCGAGTTTCATCAAGCCCGGAAGCTTTTGATGTATCGCTGTTTCTACAGCCGCTTAAACCAGCCAGGCCTGATGTGCCTACTCCAATCGCAGATAGTGCTGCCAGCGAGGTACCTTGTTTGATGAAATTCCTGCGGTTGATTTTCATAACTTTTCGATATTGCTTGACTTTATGTTAAATAATTGACTTAATTCAGATATTATACTGTTCTCAGTTTACGTTTTCCGATTCCAAGGCGAACTTCACAGCTGCATCGAACAGGCGTAATCCATCCTCGGTCATTAGGTTGGCCGTACCCGTTTCATCGTCATCCTCCAGGAAGATGCCAATTCGTATTCCGGCTGCTGTCGTTCCATCAAATAGCTTGGCACCTTTATCGTATATGTAGATTACCGCCCCGGACTTTTCGCCCGTCAGGGTGGCTATTACTTTTGCACCTTTTCCAACCTTACCCCAGTTGATCTGTTTGGGTTCCTGATAGACCTTTACAGTACCTTCCAATCCAGCAGCCAGTGGATGATCAGACATTATGATATCGATACTTGTATCTTTATTTCTTACACCATAAGCGTAATCTGCAGGTTCACCGGGATCACCGGAAGGTTCCTTCGCAGTCAGCCCCATTTCATCCTGGATGAATGACTCATAATTGATGACTGGGATTATGACAGATTTCAGCTTGTCTTGCAGTTTCCTTGAGGTTGTGGATTCGGAAACGATCACTAGATCAGCCTCTTTTGCAGCCGCATACAGTTCATCAGACGGATCGCTGTCAATGCCAAGAATTACTTTATGACTCAATAACTTCTCGAGGCGGTTACGGATGAAGATGTCTCCGATTCCGTTACCCGGTTCTGATTTGCCATTTTCATCACCTACGATCAGCAGGATATTACTACCCCGGATTTGCTCTTCTACACCTGGTTCCGGATCTCCAGTCGGGGCAGTGGCAATGAAAGGTATCCATGCGATAAGCATGACCGGTACAAATAAGGAAAATAGATTTTTCATGCCAAAGTTTCTTTGTTAACCTGATCAAAATCCCATTTCCTTGTCCACCAGGTTCATCATTGGAAATCCATTCACATACCGATGAACATTTTCCACAAATACGGAATATAATCTCTCCCGGTTATACTGTGAACGGGCAGCTATATGGGAAGTTATGATAACATTTGGGAAGCTCCATAATTCATGATCTGAGGGCAGGGGTTCAGGGTCTGTAACATCCAGTCCTGCTCCGGCGATTTGTCCGGATCTCAATGCCTCCGTGAGTGCAGGTGTTTTCACGATCTTGCCGCGGGCAACATTGATAAAATATGCACTCTTTTTCATCGTGCCAAACTGTTCTGCGCCCATCATCCCTTCACTGACTTTTGTATGTGGTGCAGCTATGACAATTACATCCGAATTTGGTAATAACCAGGAGAGGCCATCATCCTGAACAAGTCGGATCTCATCGCAGATATCACCTATCTGTTCCTTGTATTTTGGAAGGATATCAACAGCGATTACACCCATATCCATGGCACGGGCACGGCGGGCGACCTGACTGCCAATACCTCCAAATCCCACGATACCCACCGTCATCCCTTTCAGTTCAATCATATCATCCTCACGTTCCCATCTGCCCTGGCTCATATTCCTGGTTTGGGAACCTATTTTTCTGGTAAGTGAAAAAAGCAGACCGAATGTATGTTCAGCGATAGCGGGTCCGTAACAGCCTTTCGCATTCGTCAGTATTACTTCACTTTGGAGCATTTCGGGGAAGAGATACCGTTCTACGCCTGCTGAGGTACTGTGAACCCAGTCAAGATTGTGAGCCAGTTTAAACTGTTCGCTGTTGATCCTGCCATACCATGCGTTTACCTCACCAATGGCCTGTTCGTTTTCAATCAGCTGGATCTCCGGCGAGATGTTCATCAGTTTTTCCCGAAATGGATCGGGTAATCCCGATGTCATCATGATCCTGAGCGGTAGTCTGTGTGCTTTATCCTTCTTAATTGGATCTGGGGCTATGGAATCGCTTGCAAGGACTCCCATGGGAATCGCTGATAAAGCAGCAGCATTGAAGGCTACTCCTTTGATAAAATTTCGTCTCGAGGGCGATTTGTTTGTATTTTCCATGAGTCAAAAAATTTAATTAATACGGCATCATTGGAAGTGATAACAAGTTATCGTTTTTCTAAAAATGAGGCCTGGAATTATTCAGATAATTGTTTCCCACGGGTGATAATTATATTGACATTTGCGGTTGGGGTAAAATTCCGGAGTCTGAAAATGGTGTTAAAATGGTGCAAATTATAAGCTTCACAAGCGCCTGACATAAACGTAATATGCGCTGCAAATTGTTTCACCCTTTTTGTCATCGAACCAGGTATGAAGGGCCATTGGGCCTGCTTCAAGTTCAACGGTAAAAATGGCAGACATTTCTCCTGGCTCAACGGTTTTCACCAGGCCTTCAAAGCCAAAAGGCCGCTTTTCATCCAATGCTAAATGATTTACATTACTAATGAAGATCCTTGCCGTTGCTATGGGCAGGGCTGCACCATCCGTGGTACCTGATTCCATTAATGGAATATCAATTTCTTTCGGCCAGCGCCGAAGTTCAAATGCATATTCTCCCGCTTCTGCAACTTCCAAACACCAGTATCCGGTTTTATGCGTACCTCTCCGGACCTGCCCTTGCTGGTCCACAAACACATCAAGCCATTCACAGGCAGTCAGCATAAGCGGATTCTCTCTTTCGTGACCAATGACAATCCGTTGCGGTACATTGGCTATGTTTTTAACCTCTTCCCACCAATCATAGAGATGTTTTCTCATTTTTCGGGCCACATCGGGATAGCGATCAATCACGTTGGTCTGCTGCAATGGATCGGAGGCGAGATCGTAGAGTTCACGGTCCTCCAGCAAACGCCAGCGTTTCCAAAGCACGCCAGCACCATTTCGTGTCAGGATCGACTGGCTGTATGGCGACGGGGAATTAAAGCCAACTGGCATTCTGCTATAGCTGATGACCAGCATACGGTCTTCAGGCACGTCGCTCTCTCCACGTAATACTGAAGCCAGGCTCATCCCGTCAAAATCGGCTTGTGCAGGAGTGCTAAGATCACAAAGGTCCACAAGGGTGGGCAGAATATCCTGAACTTGTGTCAGTCCTTCAATATCACGGGGTGGAGTAAATCCTCCCCTGGGCCAACGGATAAAGCATGGTACACGGTGACCACCCTCCCACAGCTCAGTCTTCATGCCCCGCATTCCGGCATTGTAATAGACGGGACCATGAGTACTGCCGTTATCGGTTGCAAAAATTAATATGGTATTCTCGGTAAGTCCTTCTTTTTCCAGGAATTCATCAAGCTTGCCCATATTGGTATCAATATTGCGAATCATGGCCAGATATCGGGTTAATCTATCCTTCAGACCCGGCTCCATATCCGAAAACTCGGATTCAGCGAAGGCTGCTTTCATGGCTTTGATATCTTCATCCTTTGCAAATAGGGGACCGTGAGGTGTGTTGGTAGGCAGGTAGGTAAAAAACGGTCTCCCTTCCCTGGCTGCTCTTCGCATAAATTCCATGGCATGGTCAAAAAAGATGTCGGTACAGTAACCTTCAAATTTTTCCCGTCTTCCATTCCGTATATAGGTATCGTCGAAATAATTATTGCCCCAGAAATCCGGTACGGATCCAATATGTGAGGAAGGAAACCATATCGTCTCCTGAAATCCCCGATCTTCCGGCCTGAAAGGGTAATTATCTCCTAGATGCCACTTACCAAAAATCCCGGTATTATAACCGTTTTCTGTAAATATATCTGCCATGGTGGCAAGTTCCGGTCGCAGCAATGCACGTCCGCTGCTGACATTTATGGCCCCGTTGCGTGCGGCGTCCATTCCGCTCATCAATTGTCCCCTTGTGGGCGTACACATGGGTGCGGCGTGATAGTCCATAAGACGCAGGCTCTGCGCTGCCAGTATGTCAAGGTTTGGTGTATTCAGAATAGGATTACCATGACAGGAAAGTTCTCCATAACCCTGATCATCCGTCATAACGATTATGACATTGGGTCTGTCCTGGGTGCTTGCTCCACCACAAGAGCATAAAGTCAATAATAAAACTGCGCATAGGCAGATAATAATTGAATCCTTCATAATACGTGAATTATTTTTTTACTTATTATTTTAATGCCTTATCAGCCAAAGGACTCGGTCGTATGATATAGCATAATGTATGGTTACTGTAAGCCCCAGGATCCAGCTTAATCGCACATAATGCAAATGGTAAAGTATCCAGATGACTGAAACAAAAAAAGCAATCTCCATAACCAGACGGATAATCCCTGGAACAGGGATTGGAACTGATCCGGATCTGCTGGGGTCATCCGGCACAGCAAATAATCCCCAGATTAATGCAGCCATTACCGGTATACCAAAAGTCAGATCAAACCGTAACCAGGTCTCACTTTGCCGCCAGCCCCAAATTCCCATGGTTAGCAGTGCAGATATTTCAAGCAGAAACCGGACGGCCAGATTTATCGGGTTTGATCCCATAGCAAAAACTTGACAATTCTAAATTTAAGTATATAAATACTCATGTCAAAAAGTAAACCTATTTCCCTGCTACTCTCTGTGGGATAGTTCATTACCCTGCGAGCATCATAATCTGAAATTTATTATGTAATTTTATTTTAAATACCCAATGAGTAATAAATCCAAATATCACTTCAATTTTGTTGGTTCTTTGTCGCGAGGAATGTGTCTGATAAAGCTGAAGGCCATCCTCCTGGTATTAATCACCATTGTTTTTTTGACCTGTGAGAAAGACAGTGATACCGGTCTAAACCCTGTATACGGACCAGCTGTGACAAAGCAATTTGGTGACGTTTCAGCCACCGTACAAGAGCTTAACTTCCAATCAAATGGATTCTCTATTGTTGGTGATTTCCGGAGTCCTGTTAGTGGGGAAGTACACCCGGTGATTATCATGGTACACGGTTCCGGAGGTGCCACCCGGCATGGCGCGGTACCCTTTGAACCCCTCATCGAAATCTTCCTGAAAAATGGGTTCGCCGTCCTCTCGTGGGACAAGCCCGGCAGTGGGGAGTCCAAGGGTGAGTTTGAAAAGGAATTTAGGTTGACAGAGCGTGCGAACATTATTACCGATGCGGTGAAGGTGATGACCGACAATACATCTGTCGACAACTCGTCAATCGGTCTTTGGGGTATCAGTGCGGCAGGATGGGTAATGCCCCTTGCACTGGATAAAACAAGCGACATCGCATTCATGATTGTCGTCAGTGGAGGTGGTGAGGACAGCATTGAACAGTACGCTTACCTTGTTGCCCAGGTGGTAGCATGTAGCGGCGGCTCAGTAGAACAGGTGAATGCCACAGAACTAAACTGGTCGAAGATGGCCAAGGCAACAAATTACAACGATTACAGAGAGGCAGTTGAGGTACTGGTAGACATCCCTGTTGTTGTTGATTTTACAGGAATATCAATGACCGAAGAGAACCAGTGGAGCCCATGGCCGCGCGACATCGATGCTTTCTTCGATCCAATGGAAGTTATCCAGCGCACAACAATACCAGTTCTGGTCTTTTTCGGGGAACTGGATAAAAATATAGATCCGGTTCAGGGAGCACAGGCTTATCAGACGGCGCTAGAGCAAGCAGGTAACCAAAACTATAGCATCCTTGTACTTCTGGATGCCGGGCATGTTCTCGCCCCTGCAACAACAGGATGCCTCGATGAGCATGTCCCTGCTGAATATGTGCCTGAATACCTGGATATCCTTGATAACTGGCTCAGTAATCAGTATCCCTAATGGGTATTTGAGGCCGTGTGGTAAAATCCTTTAAGTTGGTTCCCAAGCTAAAAGGAAATGTGATATAAATAATAAAAACCTAAAAAATGGATCGTCGAAAATTTATTAAGAACTCCGGTTATACTACCGGTATAATGACCGTAGCACCTCTGGTTATTAAGGATTATGTAAGCAAAAGCCCGAATGATTCCCTGAATGTGGCAGTTGTCGGAGTAAGCGGGAAGCGGCCAAGGATCAGGGGAATGATTTCAGGCAGGGGCATGGTGCATATCAGGAATTATGCTGACATCCCCAATGTGAGGGTGACAGCAGTTTGCGACGTCGATGAAAGATTATTCCCTGCAGCCGTCGCTGAAGTGGAGAAACTATATGGAAGTAGGCCGAGGACCGAAGTAGATTTTCACAAACTTATAGAAGATAAGGATATTGATATAATATCCGTGGCTACTCCTGATCACTGGCATGCCCTCCAGACCATATGGGCCTGTCAGGCAGGAAAGGACGTTTATGTGGAGAAACCTGCGCACCAGTTGATTGCCGAAGGACGAAAAATGATAGAGGCAGCCAGGAAATATGATCGCGTGGTTCAGAATGGAATAACCTGGAGAAGCAGCAAGGCCACAAAAGCTGGCATCAAATTTATACATGATGGAAATCTTGGCAACGTTTATATGGCCAAGGGCATTGTTTATCGCCACCGTGAGAGCATAGGCCGTGTGGAAGACAGTCCCATTCCAGAAGGAGTGCACTGGGATATGTTCCTTGGTCCCGCGCCATACCGTCCTTTCAATGAGAACAGATACATTTATAACTGGCACTGGTTCTGGGATACCAGCACAACCGAATTCGGTAACAATGGTATCTACAGGATGGATGGTGCCCGCTGGGCATTGAACAAGAATACCCATCCTTTGAAGGTGCACTGCACAGGAGGATTATTCGGTCCGGATTCCGACCAGGAAGTACCCAATGTGATGCTGGCCACTTATGAATATGGGGATGGTAAAATCATACAAAATGAGGTGAGAAGCCTGTTCACGAATCCTGAGGGAATTGAAAGACATAACGGTACATTCATATACAGTGACCAGGGGTGGATGGCCCTGTCAGGCGGTAGCTTTAGAACCTATTTTGGCGAAAATAATGAACCTGGACCCAGTATGACTGAAGATGATTTTCCGGAGGAAGAGAGAACCGATGTCTGGAAAAATTTCATTGAATGTGTCAGAAGCAGGAAATGGCAGGACCTTGACTGTGATATTGCAGAAGGTCACATGTCAGCCGCCATAGGACATCTGGGAAATATTTCCTACCGGACTGGACGCAAACTCACCTTTGATGTAGAAACTGAAAAATTTATCGATGATCAGGAGGCAGATTCATACTTGACAAGGGATTACCGCCATCCTTATGTCATGCCCGAAAAAATATAGAAAGTCTTAAAATTCAACCATAATAAAGTGATCATGAAAAATATTTTTTCCAGAAGGAATTTTCTGAAAACTGCTGCATTATCAGGAACCGCAGTTGCCATCCCAGAAAAATTATTCGATGCATCCCCATCTTATAAGAATGAGCCATTTAAGCTAAATGAAAATCCCCTGAAACTTGGGGTTATGACCTATACCCTTGCCAAGGATTGGGATATTGATACCATTATCAAGAATTTAAGTGAAGCAGGCTACCAGTCGGTGGAATTGCGCACCACACATGCACATGGCGTGGAAGTAACACTGAGCGAAAGTGAGCGCAGGGAAGTAAAAAAACGATTCGTAGACTCCCCTCTCGAGGCCATCAGTCTGGCAAGCGCTTTCCAATACCACTCGCCGGATCCCGAGGAACTGAGAAAAAACATTGAAGGAACCAAGGAATATACCTTGCTGGCCCGCGATGTAGGAGCACTGGGTTTCCGGGTCTTTCCAAATGCCCTTCCAGAAGATGTACCGGAGGAAAGAACCATGGAACAAATAGGGAAGGCACTGGCAGAAGTAGGCGAATTTGCCTACAATCATGGCGTTGAGATACGGGTTTGTGTCCACGGTAGGGGAACAAGCAGTATCCCTGTCATTAAAAAGATCGTTGACTATTCGGAGAGTCCCCATGTGTATGTAAATTGGAACTGTAACCCCAATGACACAGAAGGGCAGGGCCTCGAATACAATTTTAACCTGATCAAAGACCGGATCAGGAGCCTCCACATACATGAACTCTGGGATAAAGAATACCCTTACCGGCAGCTTTTCAGTTTGCTGTCAGATAACAATTTTACAGGTTACTGTAATGCGGAAATATCCGGGAATGATGATCCGGTAAGGTTCCTGAGGTACTATCGTGGATTATTCCTGGCACTGCAGAATGCCCTGTAAAAAACACCCATATCAGATCGATAAAGCTTTTTTATGCCTTGCTGGCTGACGGGATAAAGAATGGCACGCCTATCAGAACATAAACCAGTTGAAAGATGCTGATGGGAAATTATACCCGTGTGGATTTAAGCAAAATGTTCAGCATGAAAATATTGCCGATATGTTCCTTGTTGAGAATGATAATCTTGAGGAATTCGGGCTGGAAAAACTCATGTCAAGAAAATTTAACTACGGACAGGGTGCTGATTTCCGATTGGGTGCAGGAATATTCCTTCAGCCAAATGGATAGCTGAAAATTATAAGCTGTGCTTCGCATATAACCGATTTACTGGTCTTAAATGCCTTTGACTAAATAACACGTAATAAGATGATGAGACGATTATTTTTTATTTCCTTGTCAATACTTCTTTTTTCCTGCATTGGCAACGAGGATAAAACCCTGACCATTGAGGATGTAGCAAAACTTGCCGCCGGATGGGAGGGAGAGGTAATAGGCTGGTCAACGGAAAGTTATGTAGGCTGGGATGTGGAAATAGGTGATGCCGATAATGATGGCGATAACGAGGTACTGACTACCGGTTGTCCTTCCAGTTCTCTCAACCTGTATAAACTGGTGGACGGAAAATGGGAAAACACCCTTTTGGCTGAAAACCTGGCCAGGACCTTTCCCGGGATGGGACTTGCTGTAAAAGTTGTTGACCTGGACGGCAATGGATCAAATGAGGTCATACTGGGCACGGGACAGGAAGGAGAAAGTACAGCCATATACTATACTTTCATGATAGAGGACCACCGGTTGACTACCTTGGGTGTTAGCCGGCCGGACTTCAACAAAAGTGGCTATACCCATAACCTGGCGCCTTACGATCTTGATGGTGACGGCATGCTTGAAGTCATCTCCGCATATTGCGGTTACGGCGAGATCATCCGTTATGATTATGACACCGGACTTGGAGAGATCAAGGCACGTAAGATACACCAGCTTTCCGGTTCGGGTGAAGAATCATTGATCGCGGATGTGGACAATGATGGCCATGTTGAATATATCACATCCAATGGTTTCAGGAAAGAAGATGCAAAAGTCGAGATTTTTGAATTTGATGATCAGGGTGAACTGATCGTTCCTCCGCGCCTGGTGATCGATGGTTATGACGGGAAGAGATGTTTTTATGCGTCTGTCATCATCGGTGATGTAGATAATGACAGTATAAACGAAATAGTGATCGGCTGGAAACAGGAACAGAATATAAATCAGGGAACCATACTGGGATACAAGGTTGGTGATGAAGCTGAGATAGAATATAAATTCGCGTATGAGGACAAGGATCTTGACCTGTCCTATTTTGAGAAAATGATGGTTGTTTCAGATGCTGACAACGATGGTAAAAACGAACTGCTTGTATCAACCCGTGGTGACAACCTGTCCGAACGTATTGAAAGCGAACATCTGGGACACCTCTTCATGTGGTCCGTAAACAGTAATGAAATCAGAAGGGAACTCCTGGTGAACCTTCACGAAGGGGTGGCCGGTTCATCATGGATCGATGTCGGCGATGCCGATAATGACGGCAGGAATGAGATCATTCTTGCAACAGGCAAAGGGGACCGTACCCAAAAAGGCATTTCTTATGTTTTGATGGTTTGGAGGGCAGACTGACCTCATTTGGAGTATTTAATCCCGTCCAAGACGATCAGGAACATTTGTCCCGGTACAACCGTGATCTCATCAGTGGTGTTCCCATCAATTGCAATGGTTGAAACACAAAATCCGCCTGTTTAGGTAAATAGGAGAGGGATGACAAATATGCCGAAGTGCTAAGGGATGAACAGCTGGAGAAATATCCCGAAATGCAAGCGAGGAGGCGTCAGCGCCTGCGTCAGTGCGTGGAAGAGGATTCTGAGGGACAGCGTGGCCGTGGTCGTGGCCGAGGTTAACTCCCTTTCCGGTTCTGAAATCTTTCCAGGTTTTGCGTATTTTTGATTAAAAAATGCACCTGGAATTTAAGTCTTTACTCCTTTGCTTTGTACTGGGATTATCCGGCTGCAGCCATCTGGCTGACCCGGGATCGGATACTAAGCCCAACCTGGTTTTTGTATTTCCGGATCAGATGCGGTCCCACACATTGGGGTTTATGGGCAAAGAGCCTGTGATGACCCCGAACCTTGATGATTTCGCCAATGAATCTGTGGTCCTCACCCATGCCATGTCAAATGCCCCGGTTTGCAGTCCCTACAGGGCGATGTTGTTTTCAGGGAAATATCCTTTATCCAATGGGGTCCTGACCAATGCTACCGGTGATGCGGGTAAATATGGGATCCAATTGAATGAGGAAGAAATTTGCTGGTCAGATATACTCAAGGAAAATGGATACAGCCTTGGATACATTGGTAAATGGCACCTGGATGCACCGCATGAACCCTATGTTGATTGCAAAAATAACCGGGGAGAGATAAAATGGAATGAATGGTGCCCGCCTGATCGCCGCCATGGTTTTGATTTCTGGTATGCTTATGGCACCTATGATTATCACATGCGTCCCATGTACTGGTCCACCCACGCAGCAAGGGACAGCTTTCATTTTGTTGATCAATGGGGACCGGAACACGAGGCTGATATGGCCATTAAATTCATTAAGAATGAAGATGGTGCCTACCGGGATAATGACAAGCCATTTGCCCTGGTTGTGTCCATGAATCCCCCGCATATGCCCTACGATCAATTACCTGATCGGTATGTCAAAATATACGACAGTCTGGAAGGGTATATTGATACCCTGTTCAACCAGCCATCTGTACCCGATACCACAAACAGGTGGGGAAAATATTACAGGCGCCATATCAAAAACCAGCTGGCGATGGTCACAGGGGTTGATGAGCAATTCGGGCGTATATTAAGAGCCCTGGATGAAAAGGGTCTTGATAATAGTACCATTGTGATTTTTACCTCAGATCACGGGGACTGCCTGGGCAAACACGAAATGATCTCGAAGACCAATCCCTATGAAGAATCTGTGAGCATTCCGTTCCTTATCAGATGGACAGGTGAAATTTCGCCCAAACACGATGATCTGTTGCTCTCAGTACCGGATATTTATCCCACCCTGTTGGAATTGATGGGACTGTCAGCTGAAATTCCGGAGGACATCGAAGGCACAAGCTATGCTGCAACCATGCTGGGAGAGGAGACCGAAAGGCCTACTTCCCAGTTATATTTCATCATGAGTGGATCACTTTCTCAAAACCCGAATGAATTTTATGATGTAAGGCTGGGTGAACGAGGGATCCGGACACATCAATATACTTTGTGTATCAATAAATATGCAATGGATTCAGCGATGTTATGGTTATGGGATAGAAAATCAGATCCCTACCAGATGAAAAATATAGCTGAGGAGCGGCCGGACATCGTTGAGGCTTTAATCGAGGAAGAACTAAAACCCTGGCTGGCAAGGACAGATGATCCCTGGTTACCAATTCATTGAGCGAAATGCCATGATTCGATTTGAAAATCCAATATTATTATTTATCCTGCTGGCTACTGCTTGTACGCCACCTGGATCTAGGGATGACACAGCAGATGAGATCCAGATGATCCGGGATGCAGACCAGGCCTTGCTCATGGCTGAAAATCATCGGGATCTGGACGCTGTAATGGCATATATTGCTGAAGGGGCAATATACCATCCCCCAAATGCTCCTCCTGTCATTGGACATGAAGAGATACGTGAATTCTATAAGGAATGGTTCAAGAATCCTTATGTCGGAATTTTTCGCGATGCTGACAGCATCGTGATCGCATTCTCCGGTGAACTTGCCTGTCTGATTGGTAACAGTCATATTGATCTTGAAACCGAGACCGGTAGGGAACGACTTGAAGGGAAATATATTACCGTTTGGCGAAAATTTGAGGGCAAATGGCTTTGTGTGGCGGTCAGCTGGAGTGGAAACGACTGAAGCGAGTCATAATGTTAAGCAAAATTGGAGACCTTCATTAAACCAAAGCAACTGGTTAGCAATCCAGGGTTCGAAAGGCAAAAACGAAAAACCCTGGCTGACTTAACTGATGGCATGATTGATCCACCGCTGGTAGACATTATCAATGGATTCAACAACCTGCCTTATTGTTTTACCCTGCAATGTTGTTACGGGCACTTTGTATACGATGGCCATTGGGATCCGCACAATCTCGATCCATTACCAGAATCCGCACAAATAAGCAGTGTGGAGTACCGGATCGCCTATATTGCTTATTGCATCGATAATGGTGAGGCAGGAAGAGAACTATTAGATAAGTTGCAGAAAATTACCGCGATCGATCCGGAAAATATCCAGTTCTGCTCTGCCAGGTGGTTCTGGAGAAGACAGGTCAATTCCTATGCGCTTCAGGTTGAACCTGACAGATTCAAGCATCAAGACAAGGCCGTCCTGGATTATAAAGAAGCCCTGTATATCGAAAACCTGAGAAATGAGTTTTTTCTTAAGTTAGAGAGATTGCTTCAGGATCAGAGAAGGCTGTAGCATCAGCTCCACAGCCTGTCCCAGGAACGTATCTCATCCCATTCCGGAGTGGGGGCAAACAGTTCTTCTCCTTCTATCAGGAATTCTTTGACAACCTCTTCGTTGAGTTCAACGCCGATTCCGGGTTTTTCTGGGACCTTCACGTATCCGTTCTGGACAATGGGTTTTTCAATGCCGGTTACCAGGTCCTCAAACCTGGGCTTGTCCACGGCATGGTGTTCCAGCCAGAGGAAATTTTCAGTGGCTGCGGCGGCATGTACAGCCCCCAGGAATGATACCGGTCCCGCAGCATGATGCTGCATAAAGCCAATCCCGTGCTGGGATGCAAAATCTCCGATTTTCTTTGTTTCCAGGATACCACCGGCCGTATTGGGATCAGGATGGACGATATCCACCGCATGTTGTTCAATCAGGTCATGAAACCCGCCATAAAGCCTGTAAATGTCCTCTCCGGTCTGTGTGGGCGTGGTGGATGATTGGGTGATTTCCTTCCATTGCTCGGTGTATTGCCAGGGTATGATGTCTTCGATATATGCCAGGTTATATGGTTCGGTGGCCCTGGCGATCTTGATGGCTTCATTCACTCCGAAATGGCCCCAGTGGTCTGTTCCCATCGGGATCTCGTAACCTATTTGTGACCGCATCACATCCAGGAATTCCATCAGCCTGTCCAGGCCCTTATCGGTGATCTGTACAGCGGTAAAGGGATGTTTGGTCAACCGGTAGTCCCGGTACTCGTATTGCCAGGGTTTCAGGTCTCCTCCGGGATCATTGATGATGGCTCCGGGGATATCCCTGAGCAGGTTGATCCCGATATCCATTTTCAGGGCTGTGTACCCCTGGTCGATTCTCTCCTGCATCCGTTTGGCATATTCGTGGGGATCAGGGGAAACGGTCGTGTCACAGTACAGCCTGACCCTGTCCCTGTATTTCCCGCCGAGTAATTGATACACGGGTACACCATAGGCTTTCCCGGCCAGGTCCCACAGGGCCATCTCCACACCCGATACACCGCCTCCCTGCCGGCCATGATGGCCGAATTGACTGATCTTTTTGAAAAGCCGTTCTACATTGCAGGGATTTTCTCCCAGTATCCTGCTTTTCAGGAAAAGGGCATATTCCTTTGCAGCACCATCACGAACATCTCCATGGCCCACAATTCCCTGATTCGTGTAGATCCGGACAATGGGTGTGCGGAAAACCACCCCACTGATCTCGGCAATGCGCATATCTGTGATTTTAAGCTCCGAAGGCACTCCGTTACGGTTTACTTTCTGCGTAAGGTATTCGAGCTGCTCATGGATGGATTCATTGAGTAAAAGTCCCGCTGAAAGCCCGCCAAGTCCGGCTTTTTTCAGGAAACTGCGACGTGAATCTCCGGAGGGGGTGGTTGTCTTTTTTTTCATGATATTGCTTTTCGTGTTGGGATCAATACATAAATTTAATAAATTCACTCGATTAGTTAACATTTCAAATTCACACTATGCGCAATATTATTTTCAAGATCCTGTTGATTGCTTCCCTCCTGTTTCTGACTGGCTTCGTTTATGCATGGATCACCGGTATCCCAGGACTTACCGGTCCCCTGCTCACCGGGTTCTTTGTGAGTCTGGCTATCAGTTTCTATGGTCATGGGAAATTAAAAAAGTTTGCCTATACCATATGGATCTTCGCGGCTGTGACTGTATCCATGAATTATCCACAGTTTTTCAGGCAGATCGGGGATTTCGACCTGAAAAAGTCCATCGTCCCGCTGCTGCAGATCATCATGTTCGGCATGGGGTCACAGCTGAGTATTAAAAATTTTGCCGATGTGATCCGAATGCCAAGGGGAGTGATCGTTGGTATTGTTTGCCAGTTTACCATCATGCCCATTGTTGGGGTAAGCGTTGCCAGAGCATTCGGGTTCCCGCCGGAGATTGCAGCCGGGATCATACTGGTCGGATGTTCACCAAGCGGACTGGCTTCCAATGTCATGTCCTTCATAGCACGGGCGAACCTGGCACTGGCAGTTACACTGACGGCGGTTGCCACGTTGCTGGCTCCCCTCATGACCCCGCTGTTGATGAAATTGCTGGCCGGACAATACGTTCCGATAGATTTCTGGAGCATGATGCTGAGCATTGTCAATATTGTCATCCTGCCGATCGTTGCCGGATTGATTTTCAATGCCATTGGATATGGCCTGACCCGCTGGAAAAGCATTGTCATCCAGGCCTTTGTATACCTGCTCATCATCATTGCCAAGAATTTTCTTAACTTCCAGATCAATGATGTCCCGCTTCAGCAATTCCTTTCATCCACTGCCATGGATATGCTGTGGTTCTCCCTTTTGCCGATAGTTGCAGCATTGATCTTCAGGTATTATGCCCGTGGCAGGAAGGGATGGCTCGATAAGGTGATGTCATTCGTTTCCATGCTCGGGATCGGGGTGATCATTACCATCATAACGGCCGCCGGCAGGGATAGCCTGATGGCCATCGGACTGGCCCTGATCCTGGCCTGCCTGATCCATAACCTTGCCGGTTATTTCCTGGGATACTGGATATGCAGGTTACTCAGGATGGATGAAAAATCATGCCGGACCATCGCGCTGGAGGTGGGAATGCAGAACGGCGGTCTGGCAAGCGGGATTGCCCTGGAAATGGGGAAGGTTGAAACCATCGGTCTGGCAGCAGCCGTATTTGGTCCGATGATGAATGTTACCGGATCATCCCTGGCTACCTGGTGGCGGGGGAAAACGGAACCCGAAACGGGGGAAAGTAATGAAGGCAGTAACTAAATTAAATATTTATGCCATGAAAAATTCAAT
>Ga0111175_1105_pt1 | contig 15684 bp, 13 predicted proteins | sample DeeMarSWOR324_28_FD_80228 | JGI IMG/M metagenome (GOLD analysis project Ga0111175, IMG submission 80228) | Bacteroides sp. SM23_62
GTCCCTTCTCTTCCAGCCAGGCGATGGTTTTGCTGATCCCTTCCTGCTTTCTCAGGCCATTGATATCCAGTCCACTGAAGGAGCTAGAGGAATTGATAAAAACACCATCCTCTTCCCAGCATTCTTCCCCTTTCACCACGCGGGTACGGGTTTTCTCGTCAGCTTGATCGGGTTCCAGAATTGGTTTTATCGGGAGGTTAAATTCAGTGGCAAATTCAAAATCCCTCATGTCATTGGAAGGTACGGCCATAATGGCACCAGTGCCGTATCCCATCAGCACATAATCGGCCACCCAGATGGGGATCTTTTCACCGTTCACGGGATTGATGGCATAAGCACCTGTGAATTCCCCGGTTTTCTCCTTGGCCAGGTCGGTCCGGTCCAGGTCTGATTTCAGGGCAGCTTTCTGCTTGTAGGCTGCTACATTACCTTTATTATCCACGGTTGTGATCTTGTCGACCAGCTCATGTTCAGGTGCCAGCACCATATAGGTTGCGCCGAAGAGTGTATCCGGACGGGTGGTAAATACACGTATGATACTGTCGTGACCATCGACCTTAAAATCCACCTCTGCACCGGTTGATTTCCCGATCCAGTTTTTTTGCATGTCCTTGATCCCTTCGGGCCACTCCACGGTCTCCAGTCCCGCAAGCAATCTTTCGGCATAAAGCGGGATCCTGAGCATCCATTGCTTTAGATTGCGCTTGACTACCAGGTTACCGCATTTTTCATGGATCCCGTCCGTCAATACCTCTTCATTGGCACATACAATCTTGCAATGTTCACAGTACCAAACCTGTGCATTAGCATAATAGGCCAGTCGCTGGCCGGCTATATATTCACCGACGGCAGTTTCACCCAACTGCTGTATTTCTTCCGGAATGGATAGCTCTTCAATGGGTCTTCCTTTCTGTTGTTCCTTGTCGAACCAGGTGTTGTAAAGGCGGATAAAGATCCACTGGGTCCATTTGAAATATTTCGGGTCTGTGGTATTGATCTCCCTGTCCCAGTCGTATGCCAGTCCCAATGACTTGATCTGCCTTCGGAAGGTATCACAATTCTTGTTGGTGGTTATGGCCGGATGGGTCCCGGTCTCCATGGCATACTGCTCGGCCGGCAGTCCGAATGCATCCCAGCCCATTGGGTGGAGCACATTGAATCCCTGCATCCGCTTGTACCGGGCCACGATATCCGTAGCCGTATACCCTTCGGGATGGCCCACATGCAATCCGCTTCCGGAAGGGTAGGGGTACATATCAAGAATATAATATTTGGGTCTGGAATGATCTATCTGCACCTTAAAGGTCTTGTTCACCTCCCAGTAGTGCTGCCAGCGCTTCTCTATCTCTGTGAAATTGTAATCCATAAACTGCTAAGCTTCAATGAAAGAAGTACAAAAGTAAAAAACTTATTCACAAGAACATACTATGCAAAAAGCTATTTTTTTCTAAATTTGCAGGGCAAAATTATGGCCACACTGTGTGGTCCGATGCGCACACTCACACTTACACCTCACACTCATGCTTTCACGGTCCCGTAGTTCAATTGGATAGAATGCCAGATTCCGGTTCTGGTGGTTGTGGGTTCGAGTCCCGCCGGGATCACCAATGCAGCCCTGTATGACCTATTTTATAGGGGATGCTTTATGTATTTCTTAATTGACCCCCCCCCGGTATTGCTATTGATAATTTTCTGGTATCTTTATCCGATCTGATTCAAGAAACTTCGCAATAAAAATCAGAAAGGTATTTCATCCCAGCTCATGCAGCTTAGTGGTAAAGACAGGTGGCCCACCCCTGACCTTATAAAACCATTCCATAATGGATTAGTGCTTTAAAGAAATCATAATACTATTTTATATGAACCTCCAGCAGCTCGTCGATGAATTTGAAGGAATGATCTCTGTAATCTGGAACTTTCTGATTGGATTAGTGCCAAAATTGATAATGGGTCTTTTCATCCTTCTTGTAGGATACCTCATTGCCCGGATTGTCCAATCCATAGTCAGTCGGTTTATCGGGTATCTGGATCGGGTAATTAACAGAAAATTGAAGTCCAGGCTTTTACAGGTAAATCTCAGCAGTTCCAGAACTTTTATTGCCAAGACTTTTTTCTGGATCATCATTTTCTTTTTTTTCGCGCTATTTACTGAGATCATAGGTCTTCCTGTGATTACCTCCTGGCTCGCGGGCCTGGGGGAATATCTGCCCAACCTGCTGGCTGGTGTTGTGATCATTTTTTTCGGGATGATCTTCAGCCGCCTGGTTTCCGACATGATTAAAAGCGGGACTTTCAAAGCTGGCATATCCAATAGCTATGCACTTGGCGAAATTACTCGGTATATCATCTTGGTAATCACCATAATTATTGCCATAAACCAGATAGGTATCGACATCTCTTTTCTTACGCACTTATTGTATATTGTACTGGCCGCCCTGTTATTCGGAGCCGCCCTGGCCTTCGGATTAGGCGCCAAAACCTCAGTCAGCAATATTCTGGCCTCCTATTACATTTCACGAACCTATTCTGAGGGTAACATAATCAGGATAGGAGAGCATGAAGGAAGGATCATTAAGATTACTTCTACTTCAGTTTTCCTGGAAACTGAATCAGGCCAGGTGATCATCCCTGCCAAGGAGTTCAATGAAAATAAATCTATTTTAATCGAGAAAGAGTAATCCATGAATACAGATACCATCATAATTAAACAATTCATTCAGGAGCATGGCAAAGAGGCTGCACAGGCACTCGAAACCATAGAACCAGATAAATTGGCAACTTTTTTCAATGATACTCCGGTTGAATTGTTATTGGAAGTAATTCCATTAATTAATCCGCACTTGATGTCGACGGTTTTTGAATTAATGCAGAAGAAAAAAGTTGTTCAGCTTTTTGAATCCCTGGAAATTCACTACACCGTGCTATCGATCAGAATGATGAATGAAGGACTTGCAGAGAAAATAAATAGCCAATTATCTTCAGAAAGATCAACATATATCAGACGATTGCTGAAATACCCTGAAAATTCGGTTGGTTCATACGTAGAACCGGCGGTCTTAAATTTAACTGAAAAGATGACAGTAAAAGAAGCCTTGGAAGAAGCTAAAAGGTATAAAAAAAAGATATACCCCATTCTATATGTTTTAACGCCGGACAGAAAATTGGCTGGTGCAATTAATTTATCAGATCTTATCACCCAACATCCTGAAAGGGAGATCAGATCAATTATGAAAACCAAGGTAATCACCATTCCACCTGAAACTCCAGTTCAATCCATTTTATATCATCAGGGATGGACAGATTATTTTGCCCTTCCAGTGGTCGATCAATCATCAATATTCATGGGGGTGATCAGTCTGGAAACCATTCGTTCGATACTGGCAAAATCTGATCGAAGGTTAGAAGAACCGGGACAGACAGCAATCAGCGCGCTGGGTGAACTTTACAAGATCGGACTGGCAAGCCTGATAAGAAGCGCAACAGATTTCAAACCAGGAACATCAAAAGAATAAATCATCAGATCATGGCTGCAAATGAGGTAAATAAATATTTATTAGAAACATACTTTAGGGATTTTCCCGGGGACGCTGCAAATATCCTTTCTACATTATCCAGAAAAGAGGCAATTGAATATCTTAATGGCCAGACTGCTGAACGTGCCAGTATTATTCTTTCAAAGATGAATCCTGACATGGCGGCTGATATTCTTGAAGCCCTTGAGCCAGATATCTATCAACAACTGGCAGAGAAACTCGATTTGTTTCTGGCCTCCCGCCTTATCTCACGCTTTGAACCCGAAAATATAGACCCCAGGCTGGAATTATTATCCGTAGGGAAAGCCAAACAGATTAGAGAATTGATAAGTTACCCGTCTGATTGTGCTGCCTTCATGATGGACACGAAAGTGACTACCTTCAGGGCCAACAATACAGTAAAGGAAGCACTTAAAAGAATACGTAGACTCAAGGACCGAAAAATCTATCAGGTTTTTCTGGTTGATGAAGAAGGACATCTACTGGATGTCGTTCCGCTTCAGAATATAGCAGTATCAGTTACTGATGAAATATTAAGTAATCTGGTTGACAGGCCTCCGGTAAGCATTAATGCCCTGGCACCCAGGGAAGAGGTTGTTCACCTGATTGAAGACGGGAAGCTCATTAATCTGCCGGTTGTGGATATAAATAACCATTTATTGGGAGTAATCCGCAATGATGCACTCATGGATGCCACAAAATTGGATGTCTCCCAGGATGTGCAGACATTATTCGGTGCCGGTCGCGACGAAAGGGCTCTGTCAAAGGTGTCCCTGGCAGTCCGGAAACGCCTGCCCTGGCTTCAAATCAACCTGGCCACAGCATTTTTGGCCGCATCTGTGGTGGCCATATTCGAAGATACTATATCCAGAATTACCATTCTGGCAGTCTTCCTCCCGGTTGTGGCCGGACAATCCGGGAATACGGGTTCACAGGCCCTGGCAGTAACCATGAGAGGGCTGGCATTGAGGGAAATAGGCATTGGCCAGTGGTTTACAGTTGCCAGAAAAGAGATCCTTGTGGGAGCGATCAACGGGGTGGCTGTGGCCCTGACAACTTCAATAATTGTATATTTCTGGGCATCTTCATTTGGCCTGGCTGTAGTAATCGGAATTGCCATGATTTTGTCCATGGCCATTGCCGGCCTTTCAGGTGCACTTATTCCAATGGTTTTGCAATCTTTGGGACAGGATCCGGCTTCATCATCATCCATCATATTAACTACGGTAACCGATATCGTGGGGTTTTTAAGCTTCCTGGGATTAGCCACAGCACTGGCAGCGGTCCTGGGGATCGTCTGAAATAACTGCTTTCGAGTTAGCATTCATTTAAGAACAGTCAATTCAAAAAGAGTTCGATCGACGTAGAAATGCCATTTCCGTAGACTTAAATAATGTTAACCTTATGTAAATCTCTATTAAAACCTGTATCCAAGAAAGAAATTGGCTCTGCCTTCAGTAATATAAGTCTTAAGTTTCTTGTCCAATGTCAGCGGATAATATCCGCCGATTACCTGTATGCCAGTATGAAACTTCTTTCCATTGTACCCAATGGCACTCATTGTTTTAATTCTGTAAGTGAAGTGTGTTTTAAACGGCTCCCTTAATTTCGTTCTGTAATCCCCGCTGTTTAGTCCAAGACCGGGTATAAGGCCAAGCGTAATGAAGAACCTGTTGCCAATTACAAACGTGTACATATATATCCCAGATTAGCCGATAGCGTAGCAACATACAGCTGAGAATAATACAGCGTGCTATTGAAATAAGGTTCCATTTCCTTTGTAATCAGCGATGAATCGGCATCAAGATTGTATAAATGAAATCCCAAGCCCGCAAACAGACTGCCTGCACTTCTCCTTTGCAGTTCGTTCTGTACAAATGGTGCTCTAAGCGAAAACTTCCTATAATTAAACACATGCAGATACTGTATACCCAGCTGAATTGTCCTGATATCCTTACGCTTTTTATTTTCTTCTGTAATATCCAGATCAAATCCGTGTATATTGTCTATTTTGTATCTGGAATAATACTGGTATTTGGCCCTGAGATATTTATTACTGCTAAATGCTTTGACTTGAAAATCACGATATCTGGTGTTGTCAATTTGCTTTTCCCCCAGGCCAAAGTTTGCGGATAAATTAAGTGCAAGCCATTTATATGCAATGCCAATTCCGAGATTGACCCCAAGATCCGGCCTGAAACGGATACTGTTGTTGAGGTTCTTATCAGTTAGCTGAAAAGCATTGAATTTGTTTAATACCAATAGTTTAACTGAAAATTTGTCGATATAACTTTTGATGTAATTTGTGTCCTGCTTTTGATATATAATATCCTTGGCAATATGTTCTACTGAAGCAATTATCGTATCTGCACTGGTTACCTGACAGTATCCAGAGAATATATTCATTGAGAGAAGAGTTGCTATAATTATTGTTCTGGCCATTGGTTATCTATAGTTAATACACCATCCACCATCAGCAGTACCCAAATAATCAAGAATCTTTTATACACCAGATGCTGCACAAATCGTTCATCCATGAGGTCTTATTTTGGATATAATACTTAATAAATTCCCTTCGGATCCTTTTCCCCGCTTCACTACAGCAGTATTGTTTTTGCTATTTTTTTACAGATGTTAATAACCTTTTCGATCATAGGCACCAAACAGCTCCGGATCCAGGCCCTTGCGATCAAAGAGACCTTTCAGCGCAATGTTGCCCATCTGAGGGCCGTCCTCGGTCATGGTTACCCACATGATGTGATCAACGTTTCCCGGACCATCGTGGTGGAATGAAGGGCCCGCGGGTCCCATTGTGATGTATTCGTGACCATTAATATTATCGTAATCGTAGTAGTGCAGGTGCCCCCCGAACATGGTGTAGTCCCTGTCTGCGAGCATCTTCTCAATCGACTTGAAGCTTTCCGACGGGTTCTCCCAGCATGGCTCATGCATAAACAGGAAAGTCCAACGAACATCAGTGTTTTCAGCCAGCGTGTTCTTGATCCAGGCCAACTGCTTATCTGGAAACTCAACAGGCTGCCCAAGTGCAGCAACAACAGCCTCGCTGGTCATATACTCTTCCAGCATTTTCTTTGCTGCTTCGGGATCCTCTAACGTTTTCGAAAAGCCCTCAGCTTCTTCCTGCATCTCATTCAGCTTACCCTTATCATCACTGTAGCCCTCGATAAAATCACCCACATTGATCACATACTCCGGTTGTAACAGATTGATCTGATCCATGGCCATTTTAAAGGTGCCCTGTGCATTTGCGCCCCTGGTACGGTTACGGATGATGGCAAACTGGAAGATTTCTGGATTATTCTTAAAATCCTCAGATGTCCAGGGTTTAGCATCTGGAAATGCTTCCTCATCAAATTTAAAGGCAGATACATCTGTATTAGCTTTCTGAACTGTTTGAGTACACCCCAAAGGCATTGCAATTGCTGTGGTAAGTTTTTCAATTTTTGAGTTTTTCCGCCTTAGGGGCTATCCAGTTTTTCATTCGCTCAAGATCCGGAACGTAAACCCTTAAAATGAGGTCAATTTCTTCATCCCTGCGGTTTAAGGGCAACCAGTTTTCCTCGGGGATACCGATAGATTTCTCGGCTGCCACATAGATTTCTATTCCTCCGTCCTCATTCAGTTTGTAGCCGGCATTTTCACCAACACTGTACTTTTTTCTTTCGTTGGGAATAAAGAAACCATTGGCTTTATCGTAGAGTGTCAGCGACCAGAATGCCTTCGCTGGAGGCAACTTTTCTTTACTCATCTTAATTACATAATCATTCATGGCATTCATGGGTTCACCGTCTGACGTGGTCACATTAGGATACATCGCTTCTTCCATAGGCAACCCAATGGGGCCTATTATGGATGATTCCCACGAAAATGGGATAATAAAAAGTAATTACTGTTTAGAGGAATATTGAACATTCAAACCTATATTAGGGGAATGATTGGAAAATTCATCATTCCTTTTCTGCTCACGGGCCTGGCTTCCCTTTTCATGCTGCAATGTGATCCTGATCCCAGGCCCGATACAGAGGATTTCAAAGTATCTGAAGTAATCGACGGGGAGATCCTGATTGAATTAGATCCATATGGGCTTGCGCCCTTAACTGCACTTGCAGTTTTTCAGACCCATGAAATCGTAAGCGTATCCGTGGAAGTTTTAGGCAAAGAGCCGTTCAAGCAAAGCTGGCATGTTTTTCAGACGGATCATCAGGTTCCCATCCTCGGCCTGTACCCGGACACCCTGAACAGGATAGTCATTGGCTTGACCAGGAGGGATATGAGATATGCGGAAGATACTTTTAAGATCAGGACAGATGCCATACCTTCCTTTTTCCCGGAGATCAGTATCCAAACCGCAGAAATCAACATGATGGAGCCCGGTTGGACCCTATGTACCATGGCCATTGGTCTGGGAGATAATATTGCTTCCTATCCATTGATTTTTGATAACAATGGGATTGTAAGGTGGTATTTGGCATTTGCAGAGGAAAGACTGGGGTGGATCACTCCGGTTGAAAGGCTCAGAAATGGAAATTTATTCTTCGGCCTCGGGGATACCATTTATGAATATAGTATGTTCGGTGTGCAAGAACATACATGGAAATTGCACGGTTGTTCCCAAACCCATGATATCATTGAAAAACCGGATGGTAATTTTTTGATACCGGTTCACAAATGGCAAATAGGGACAATAGATGACCACATCGTTGAAATGGACAGGAATACCGGATCCGTCATCAAAGAATGGGACTTGCGTAGTGTGATGGATGTGGACAGATTTGTGTATTATGAAGATTCAGTTGACTGGTTGCATATAAATTCAGTCTGGTATTCTCCCGAGGATAATTCCCTGGTCATTTCCGGAAGAAACCAGGGCATGATCAAATTAAATTATGAAAATGAACCGGTATGGATACTGGCACCGCATAAGGGATGGGGACAAGCAGGCAAAAATGGGGATGGATTTCCAACCTCGGAATATTTGCTTACGGCTGTGAACGCGCAGGGTCTACCTTATCCGGATTCAGTTCAGTCAGGTGCTTTCGATGCGGATGAATTCAGCTGGGTATGGGGGCAGCATGCTGCCATGTATCTGCCAAATGGGAATTTGTTTATTTTCGATAATGGGTTAAACAGAAATTTTTCCAACAGGAACAGATACAGCCGCGGGGTCGAATATGAAGTTAATGAGCAGGAAATGACCATAAAACAGACATGGTCTTACGGCAAAGACCGGGGAAGAGAATTTTTCTCTGGGATTATCAGCGATGTTGATTACCTGCCCGAAACAGGGAACAGATTACTTACCGCCGGCATCGTTTCCGCTATTCCTGCCTACTCAACCATCGTTGAAGTGACGCATCCTGAAAATACAGTTGTATTCGAAGCCCGACTGACCTTTAAGAACATGCTTGTACAAGGCTCGGGGTGGGGTGCATACGATTTTATATACCGGGCAGAAAGAGTCAAGATTTACCGAGGAAGACGTCGAGGCTCCTCCGGCATCACCACTTACTTCTGATTATTTAATCAGGCTTACCTTGCAATAAGTGGCCTCTCCTCCCACCCGGAGTTCAAAGATTAACAGGTTTTGATCCATGTTACCCAGGCCATGTCGGATAAGATGGTCTCCTGGCATTTGTTTTTCATCAATGATGGTTTTCAACAGACGGCCGGTAATGTCATAAATTCTTATGCCAACATCAGCATAATCCTGTAAATGATATTGTAGAGTCACCTGGTTGTCTGTTGGATTTGGATATATCAACAGGTCGTTATCCCTGACCGGATTGACAGGCACGGTAGAAGTTACCGTATCAATGACTGAAAAAAAGTTATCGCTGGAATCCAAAACGGTTTCATCATCCATGCTGCTAATAACGCAAACGTAATTATCCCCTGTTTCCATATCATCCGGGATGGCCCACTTATATGCACCGGTACTGGAGGTAGTATCGATCACAGACAAAAACTCACCAGCCTTATAAAGTTCCAATACCACATCTTCCTGGAGGTTGTCATCCCATTTGATCCAGTAATCGAGTCCTGCCTGCCATTGCTCATTGCCATTCGGTGTGGTAATGGATATTGTGGGGGGAGTAGACCGGAAATGGGATGTGTCAGACCAGGGGCTTTCATTCATTCCATTCAGGGTTTTAACCCTCCAGTAAAAGGTCGTGTTCTCGGCGGGATCTTCCAGTTCATAAATACTGGCGGCATAAATGATTGAATCCACTTCCATGTTGTTAAATGCTTCATCAGTCGCTACCTGTAATTGAAAGGATGTAAAAAATCCATTGGGCGCCCATTCGATATGAACCGCATGCTCCTGATTTACCATTTCATCCATTGCGGGAGAGACCGGGATGGCTGCAAGCGTTTCCACCTCAACATCAGGCCAGGTTATGATAAATTCACCCAATGTGTCAAACTCAGCGGAGATTATGTTTTGTACCTCGTTGAAATCCGTGGTTAAAGGAACAAATAAACCATTACCTTCTGAATCCCTTCTGTAAATAGTAATATCCTCGGGATTTCTAATGTTGAATTCATTCACATCAAATAAGATCTGACCGGTGATAGATGTTATGGCGGTTGCTTCAACCACTACCCTCTTGGCCAGGACCATTGGTGCCCTGTCTGTAAATTCCGGATACATAGGCGCATAATGATACTTCGAAACCGTTACTGAATTGTATCCGTCACCGGTTAAACTTTCAATATTGAGGGTAATTCCTGTATGATTGCCATCACCGTCAGAAAATTCCCACTCTCCGGGAAAAACACTGATCTCCATTACCTGTGCGGCAGGAATATCGGCATCAAGCGGGAAGCGGAAAGCCCGGTAGCTTTCCACCATGGATTCGTCAAAGAATGCTTCAAAAACGACGTTCCCAGCAGGATCAACTTCGGTACAGGTTGGTATGGGATTCCCATCTGCTCCTCCCCATCCGATAATCGTATTCCCGTTGGGAAGTCTGTAAGCGTTCCCGCGATGCCAGGCAGGAATGCTGTCATTTTCACGGGCATAGGTCCATACATGCGTGGCAATCAGGTTGTCCTGGTCCAGTTTATATTCATGTGCCTCCGAAGATGGATCCTTTCGCCTTGGACCGCCATTATCGTATATGAGATAATTTCCGTTTTCCAGCAGGTAAAAGGCATGTCCCATAAAATGGTCAACCGCGTCCACGCTGTCAGCACCAACAAAGGAAAAGTCATTATAATCTCCCCCGGCATCCCAGATGATTTCCCCGGTTTGCCTGTTGATTTTTTTCACCCAGGTTGGGGTCGCCAGCAACAGGTGCCCATCATGATCCAGGCCGATGGTATTCAGATGAAAGGCACTCACATATTCCCCTTTTGACCGGCGGGCATTGAAAGGATAATTGTTAAAATCGTAGTGATCCCAGGACCTCCATTGCCAAACAACATTTTTATCTGCATCCAGTTCCTGTACAACCCCTCCTGAAACAAATGCAGCGGGATGACCTCCTTCTATGATCTGGCTCATATCAACCTTGGTCAGATAATACCCAAATGCCAGGTAATGACCGTTAGGAAGTATTTGAAAATCATGAGCTTCAGCAATGTATCCATTTTTCAACTGAAGGCTGTCCAAAATGTTCATTTCCTGGTCCATGATCATGTGGATTGCATTTCCACCACCTGTGTATGAGTGATGGCTCAGGAATTGAGCATAAGACAATTGTCCATTGGGCTGGACCTTGAAATCATACGCATAATCCTTATCAAGCTTCTTATGATTGATAATTGTCCCGTCATTATCAAGCAGGATCAGGTAATATCCGATTCCCTCAACTTCGGTGGCTACTGCAAGGAAGACATACCCTTTACCTGTTGTACCGGATACTTCGGTAGTAATGGCAGGAAAATCATCGGGAAGCTGTGCATGGATTGTCCGGGAGAAGGAAAAGGAAAGAATGATCAGCAGGCTTACGAGTTTTATTTTCATCAGCAGAATGATTGAATTGAAATGGATGTTATTTTCTATTGAAGTTAGCAATATTATTGTTACATCTGGATATAAATATGTTGGAAAATCAACTTTTTTAACTTTTGTTAAAGGATTCCACCATGCATTGACACTACTTTTATGAAAAGAACCGGAACGAAATGGCATATGTGTGATCCGGCATTTCATGCAACGCTGCAGAGGTTTTTAACATGCGGCTCACGAAAGGTAACAGTCTCGATACCGTATTATAGGGTTGCTGCCAGGCTCGCGGAATATTGTTATCTTTAAACAGCCAGCATCATTCCCTCAAAATCATCATGAAAAAGTATGTGATATTGCTGATCGCCCTTACCGTAACTCTTCCGGCCTTCCGGTTCCGGCATACAGATCCCGATCCCGAACGTCAATGGCCTTCATACAGGGGATGCTATGCAAAGGGGGTCCTTGACAATGCAAATTTGCCTGATACCTGGAATGTAGAGACGGGTGAGAATGTTCTGTGGAAGTACAGGGTACCCGGACTCGGACTGGCATCCCCGGTAATTTGGGGGAATAAATTATTCATAACCACGGCTGTCAGCGAAGCGGATGATAAAGGATTCAAGACCGGGATGTATGGAAGCATTGGATCGGTCGATGATGAATCCGTACATGAATGGAAAATCTATTGCCTGGATAAGAACTCAGGATCCCTTCTGTGGCAGAAAACGGCATATACCGGGGTGCCTAAACAGAAGCGGCACCCTAAATCATCACATGCCAACTCGACCCTGGCCACTGATGGCAATCATGTAGTGGCTTTCTTTGGCTCAGAGGGCTTGTATTGCTATGACATGGACGGGAACCTCGAATGGGAAAAGAATTTTGGCGTGCTCAGATCGGTATTTTTTGTTGCAGAGGATGCCGAATGGGAATTTGCCAGTTCACCCATTATCCACGACGGATCGGTGATTATTCAGTGCGACGTGTTGGAAAACTCTTTTGTCGCTGCCTATGATGCTGCAACCGGAAAGGAGATCTGGAAAAAGGCAAGAGATGAATACCCGGGATGGTGTACACCCAATATCTATTATCACGGGGACCAGTGCAGGGTGGTGCTGAATGGATATAAGCACAGGGGAGCCTATGATTTCAGGACAGGTGAGGAAATATGGAAAATGTCAGGAGGTGGTGATATACAAATACCAACCCCGGTCGTTCATGATGACATGGTATATTTCAACAGTGCCCACGGTCGGCAATCACCCATATATGCCATTCATGTGAGTGCCAGGGGTGATCTGACACTGGATGAAGGTGAAACCACCAATGCATATATCCGCTGGAGCATACCTCGGGGAGGAGCCTATATGCAGACCATGCTGGTATACGGGGACTATTTATACAATGTCAGGTGGAATGGTTCAGTGAGTTGTTATGCAGCCAGGACCGGTGAAGAGATATGGAAGCATAAAGCAGGCAGCGGGAACAGCTATATTTCATCCCCGGTAGCATCTGACGGGAAGATTTATATCACGGATGACCAGGGAATGGTTTATATTTTAAAGACTGGTCCGGCGTATGAATTACTGGCCCAGAATGATCTCGGGGAAATATGTATGGCAACACCAGCCATCACGGATGGCATTATTTTTTTCAGGACCATAAACCATTTGATTGCCATCTCAAAACAATAAGACTTCAATATATAAATCGGCGTATTGTTTTAGGCGATGCTGATTGACTTTCTCCGCTTACTGGCGTATCTTTATTTATATACGGAATTTAAATCCCATGAATACGCAAGTATATGAACCCAAAAACCTCCAATCGCCGGGCGTTTTTAAAAAGTTCCTCCTTGGGAATACTGGGTGCCACGCTGGTAAATAACAATGAAATTGTTGACAATCAAACCAATCCTGATCCGGGGCTTCCCGGTATAAAGACCTTCCGGAAGCTGGGACGAACAGGCTTCAGGGTATCAGATATTGGTTGCGGTCCCGCTGTAATTCCCCATGAGAATGTCCTTAAAGCAATCCTGGATGCCGGGGTGAATTTCATCGATTCGGCCATCGCATACGGGGAGAAAAATGAAATCATGATCGGCCATGCAATCAAGGATTATGACCGGGAATCCTTGTTTATATCATCAAAGTACCGGGTCAGGGAAGATACTACAAAAGAGGATGTGGTTACCCAGATCAGAGGTATCCTGGGAAGGATGAAAACCGATTACCTGGATTGCCTGCAGATGCACATGGTATCTTCAAGTAAAGAATTAAAGAATGAGGCATTCCATGAGGCAACCGGGCAGTTAAAAAGCGAAGGGAGATTGAGGTACATCGGTGTATCCTGTCATGGATCCAACTGGTTCCAGGATCCTGAAGAAAGTATGGAAGACATATTGTCCAATGCCATTGAAGACGGACGATTTGACCTTCTGTTGCTGGTTTATAATTTCGTACAGCAGGACATGGGGAAAAGGATCCTGGAAAAGTGCAGGAAGTATGATCTGGGAACAACCCTTATGAAAACAGATCCTTTTGGAGGGTTCAGCCACTCGTTCATGGACCAATACGAGCAATTGCAAGACAAAGGCGATGTAATTCCCGGATATTTGGAGCACATTCATCATAAAATTCTTGAACTGCAGAAAATGGCCAAATCCTTTATTGAGGAGCATAAACTAGAGGATAATGACGCCATCAACAGGGCCGCGATACGCTTTGTCCTGTCCAATGAGGATGCCCACTCAACACTCATCACATTTCGTAATTACAGCGATATAAACAAGTATATCCATCTTTCCGGGACAAAGCTGACCGATCGGGAGGTTGCACTGCTTGAACATTGCAGGCAATACCTGGGAAGCTATTATTGCCGCCATGCCTGCGGATTATGTGAGCCTTTTTGTCCGGAAAAGATCCCCATCAATACCATCATGCGCTACAACCATTACTTTATGGCCCAGGACCGCCAGAAGTATGCCATTGAAAAGTTTTATGGATTGCCACAAAGGAATATTGATCATTGCAGGAATTGTGAGGGTTTTTGTGAAAATAACTGTCCATATGGTGTTTCCATCCGGTATTTATTATCCGTTGCGGAACGGAATCTGACAATCAACGTTTAATGGAATTAAACCAGTAATATGGCTCAAACCAAAGAAGTAAAGACCTATAGCATTTCAGGAAAGACACTTACCTGTCCGATCTGCAATCACACAGCATTCTGGACCAGGGAAACACTAATGAATACACCCGGCATGACATTTCTGGGTATTGAATGGGCCAACCGGCAGGCTGTAAATTATATTTGCAATAACTGCGGCCATATCCTCTGGTTCATGAAGTAATTTGATCTGTTCCCTTCGAGGCACTATGAATCCCTATTTCGCCCCCAATCGTCGCATGCTCATCGATGATGCCTTCTTCCTTTGCTTTCCTGTGCTTTTTCAATGAATTATCATTCGGATGGTCAATCCAGATAAACTTGCCTCTCAGTACAACCGGCTATGTTATATTTGTTTATTTTGACATAAAATATAAATAATTTAATAATAGGTCAAAAAATTAGGGGCATTCATAAAAAACATTATATATATATATTGTACAACCCCCGAAAAAATATATATATTTACAAATAATAGTGATAAAATTGACAAAGCTCCTAAAATTTGGCATGCTATGAATATTCCTTACAAAAAGGCATTCTTTATATGCCTTGCCCTGATCTTTTTGGGTGCCGGAAGTTTGTTCGCCTCTGATGGAAATGGGGTGGATACAGGCACTACAGCCTGGATGCTAACTTCAACAGCACTGGTGCTCCTGATGATACCCGGACTGGCCATGTTTTATGGTGGACTTGTACGGACAAAGAATGTACTTGGCACAATGATGAATAGTTTTGCCGCCATGGGTGTCATGGCAGTTCTTTGGGTGGCCATAGGTTATGCAATGAGTTTCGGATCCAATGTGTTAGGTGGCTGGTTTGGTTGGAGTTCGGATTATGTTTTTCTTAAAGGAATTGACGAAACCATTATGGATGCGGGTGTCCCTGAATATGTCTTTTCCATGTTCCAGGGAAAGTTTGCCATCATTACACCCGCATTGATTGCAGGTGCATTTGCTGAACGTGTTACTTTTAAAGGTTATATTGCATTCATTGCCATCTGGGGAT
>Ga0111175_1123_pt1 | contig 15645 bp, 13 predicted proteins | sample DeeMarSWOR324_28_FD_80228 | JGI IMG/M metagenome (GOLD analysis project Ga0111175, IMG submission 80228) | Bacteroides sp. SM23_62
TTTTCCACCACTCAAATTGAAATTCAGGAAGGAAACGGTGGCAGGTACCGTTTTCGATGGATTAAAAGATATTAAAATGGTAACCCACTGCCAGAATGAATCCCCTGATTATGAACAATATGTCTTGCAGGAATACCTGATATACAAGACTTATAACATATATACCCAGGTTAGTTTTAAGGTGAGACTGGCCAGGATACATTACCTGGATATCTATTCGCCAGCGGATACCCTGAGCCGTTTTGCATTTTTCCTTGAAAATCCGGAAGATATGGCCCGCCGAAACAATGGGGAATTGCTTGAATTTGAATCGGCACCACCGGATAAACTGGATCAGGATCAGCTGGCTTTGATGACCATGTTTAATTATATGATCATCAATACGGATTACTCAATTCCCATCATGCATAATGTGGTCCTGGTATCAAGAAACTACTTTGAACCACCCCTGCCGGTGCCTTATGATTTTGACTGGTCAGGCCTGATCAATATCCCGTATGACTCTCCATACGTGGCCTATTTATCCGGATCACCAGAAAGAATATATAAGGGACCCTGCCTCCGCATGAAAGAACTGGAAAAAATCCTGGAAAAAATGCAAATGAAGAGACTCGAGGTTTTCGAACTTTATGTCGAATTTCCATATCTTGAGAACGAAAAGAAATCAAGAAACATCCAGGATCTGCATCTTTTCTTCATCATAACCGGAAACAGGAAACTCATCCGGGAGGCATTTATTAAGGATTGTCCCCACAATTAACCGGTTTTTCTGGCATTTATTTGACCAATCCGCAAATTTTTTAGGCAGCCGTAAATTCCAGCTTGATCAAGTATGGATTTTGCGATGCGAAGGTCTTTTCAGGGGTGTTTGTGACATACCTTCGCAGTTGCCTGTAAATACTGGTAATACAATGATAAACAGCCTCTTTTAGCTTTTCAACAGGTTTGTGTTAATTATGTTTTTTACATAGATATTTAGTAAATTGAGAAAAGGACATATATTTGCGTAGAATTTTTTCCACTATTTTTAGTTAGTCTAAATAAGAATGAAGAAAGTGAAGTTCATCTCTGTGCAAGTTATGCTTATCCTGGTTCTGTTTTTCTGGGATATCGGCTCGATCTTTTCCGACAGGAAAGGAACACATCCTGTACAGTCGGGCGAACCGGCATCCATATCCAGAAGGATTAATAATCACATGTCCTCATTTGAAGAAACAAAACAAATGGACAAGATCATTTCCAGTTTTGTAAAACGATACAAAGTCAAAGGAGCATCTGTTGCAGTGACAAAGGACGGGAGGCTGGTTTACGCCAAAGGATTCGGATATGCCAATGAAGAGGAGGCTGAAGAAGTAGAACCCGGGCATGTATTCAGGATTGCCAGTATTTCGAAATTAATTACAGCTGTGGCCATCATGCATCTCATTGAAGAAGGTAAACTAGCACTTGATTCCAGGGTATTTGGATCTGAGGGTATTCTTAATGACGATAAATATTCTGATTACAAGGATCGAAGGGTGGAGAACATAACCATACAACATCTGCTGGAACATAAAGGCGGATGGTCAAAATATTATGGTGATCCCATCTTCATGCCGCATGTGGTGGCAAGAAAAATGAAAGTTTCCCTGCCGGTAAGCAGTGAAGATGTGATCAGGTATACACTGACACGTAAACTGAGTTATACACCCGGAACACGTTACAGTTATTCAAATCTGGGATACATGTTGCTGGGGGAAGTCATAGAGAAAATTACAGGCATGGGGTATGAAGATTATGTGAAATTCTCATTATTGAATCCACTTGGGATTTGGGATATGCAGATAGGCAAAGGTTATTACGAAGAGAAGGCTGCGAACGAGGTGAAATATTATGAAGTAGTCGGTGAACAAAAAGTGCTCGCATTTGATAGTTATGATTCCTATGGATCGCGTGTATACGGAGGAAATGACATTTCCCTGCTGGGTGCAGCCGGGGGGTGGATAGCGTCACCTGCTGAAGTATTAAAGCTCACCGTTGCCATTGACGGATTTAATTCAAGTCCCGATATCCTCATACCGGAGACCATTGAAAAGATGACCAGAAGTGGCCGCAGCAGACATAATGTGATAGGTTGGAAGGGTACAGACGGCAGGGGAACCTGGTGGCGGACAGGAACCCTGACCGGTTCATCTGCCCTGATGGTCAGGCAAAGCAATGGCATAAACTGGATCATTATGATGAATACCACCACCTGGAAAAAATCAAAGATACACAGGGAAACTTCAAGGACCATGTTCAGGGCGGTTAATACTGTCAGGAGATGGCCTGAATTCGACCTTTTTGATCAACAGGTTCCGACACCAATCCACTCAAATTTCCTTACCCGGGTCGATTAGAAATTGATCAATAATTTCAGCTGCATTCTTTGCCCCGTCCGTATTGAGTGTTTTGCTTGATACACTTTCATTTAGATGTTTCAGTACTTTTTCGGCAAGAAGGGCTGGAGTCGTTCTGGACTCATCCATCCTGAACCCTGCATTGTGCCGGCTTAACCGTTTTGATACATACTCCTGTTCGCTATGCCCTTCAATGGGAAAATAAATAAAGGGACGTTTCAGGGCAGTCAATTCAAGGGTAGATGAAAAGCCTCCCTGGACTATCGCCAGATCGCAGGCAGCGTAGTGACGATATAAATCAGGGACGAATCCTTTTACTTCAATACCTGGTGATGCCTTAATACTGGCTGGTGCCAGGCGCGGGCCGGTTACCAGTACCATATACAACCGGGGAATTTTTGATTTAAGTATTGGATAAGCACTGTTACATAGCTCGAGTAAACTTTTACCGATTGATGTTCCGCCAATTGAACATATTATCAGAGGGTTCCCTTCATACCCCAGTTCTTCTCTAATGGCCTTTCTATCAGCGTAATCCTCAGGATTGAATCTTATGATGTATCCGATAAAGGTGAAATAAGTTTTGGCATATTCCCTTCGATTGGGTAACAAGAAACCAAATTTCTTGTCAGGAATATCTTCCGGTTCACCAATAAAGATTGATTTCCGGTCGGCGGAGGACATAACTGTATGGTCCCTCGACCAGATCCAGTTCAGTATATAATTCACCATCCTCTCGAACGGATTCTTTGTCATCGAATCCATGCCGAGAAAATCATAGATTATTATAAAGGGAGTTTTAAATCTGATAAGTCTGAATATCAGTCCAATGAGTATTTCATATGTCTCATTTCCAACAATCACATCATAATGCTCCTGCCTGATGATGTCACGGAAGGTGATCACATTCCTGTACCAACCCTTCAGGGAAGCTAGAACATATTTTACCAGATTGAGCTTAGCCCTGGCTGCTGATTTTTCAGCAAATGCACTGTAACTTGAAAATTTATGGGAAAGCACATGGATCGATTCACCTTTTGCTACCAGATAATCGGTCGCCGGATTTGTTGCGATCCAGGTAATTTCTGCATCCCGGTTGATTGCCCTTAGCTTATTGGCAATCGCCAGGTCTTTGATGACATGACCCAATCCGATGGAACCGCTAATGTACAGAACTTTATGTACCGGCATAAGTAATATGTTGTGTGCAATGGCAGCTATCTGTCAAATATACAATGTAAAATACAGGAAGTCAACAACATGTATCTTGGTTAGGACAGGTATGCAAGTATTGTGAGAATTTCGTTTGCATCCGGCAAACATTGCCGCCATGGGCGTATAAATAGTAAAAAGCAGATAAGAAGAAAACTTATGCTTAAATCAGATGTTAATGAAAAAAATTAAAATCAGTCCCGCAGTATTGCTATTGACTTCTCAGCTGTTTTCTCAGGAAAACAGTGAATGTTATCAGGAGTGGAAAAGAATGAATGCCTCCAAAGATGCACTGTATGAGTTTCATAAATGATCTGAAATTTGGCAGGTTCATCCCTTGGGGCGCCTGTTCCAAACCTGCCGGGACCTGGAAAGGGGAGAAAATTCCCGGACTTGGCGAGTGGATTATGTATCTTGGTAAATAACTGTTATTCCTCAGAGATACAGTACAAATATTTGAATCCTCTCAAATACAGGTTGTCCCCGATCACTGCAGGTGAAGCATGAAAATTGTCTTCGAGTATATTTTGCGATAATACTTCAAAATCAGGACCATGTTTAACTACATAGATGGTTCCGTTTGCACCGGTGATGTAAATCCGGTCTTCAACACCAACCGGTGAAGCGAAGATATTCTGGATTCCTTCCAGCTTCTCGCTGCTGTAATATATTTTACCATCCGCGGCATCAAGACAGGATAAAAATCCATTGTTGACCTTCAGGAAGTATATTTTGTCATCCATAAGAAGCGGTGAAGGTGTATAAGGAGTGTCGTGATCATATTTCCAGGCAATGGCATCAGTATCTGTGATATTTCCCTTTGCTTTTGAGAGATTTACAGCCAGCAGGGCACTCCCCCTGAAACCACTTATCAAATAAACCATCCCATCAGCTCCTACCGGCGATGGAATCACATTACGGGTCATTCCACTGCATTCCCATATCACTTCACCTGTGACAAAGTCATAACTTCGCACCTTGTTGGTGGCACTGGTAATAATCTGGGTGTTCCCTTCATATTCCACAATAAAAGGGGTTGACCACGAACTCTGTTCATCCCTCTCGATTTTCAAGATATCCTCACCGGTATGTTTATTAAGCACATGAAGAAAGGACTGGCCTTCTTGATCCCGAAGAACAATTAATTTTTCTCCATGTAAAATGGGAGAGCTTCCTTCACCGAAGCTCATTAATTTTTCCATCCGGACCAGATCACGTTCCCATTTAATATGGCCCTCCTTGTCCAGGCAGTACAAGCCGTGAGATCCGAAATAAGCGTAAATGTTCATACCATCCGTGACAGGTGAATTCGAAGCCCAGCTGCCAAATTCATGAGTATGACTGTGGGGAAGTTCTTCACGGACCGTTGTCTGCCAGCGTATTTTGCCATTATTCCGATCGACAGATAGAACTGCATACTCGTGAATATAATCGGTTTCTGTGGGTGACATCCACTGGTTCTGCAATGGTTCCTCTTCTGGCTGTTCAGTCGCCAACTTTTTGTCTGATTGCACTGCCGATAATAGAATAATTTGATCTCCCCAGATGACAGGCGTTGCATGACCTCTGCCGGGAATCTCAACTTTCCACTTAACATTCATGTTCTCGTTCCATTCAACAGGCGGATCGCCCACCGGGGCTATTCCGGTGCCATACGGTCCCCGCCATTCAGGCCAATTCATTTCATAATCAGTCAGTTTATCTTGCCCAAAAGAATAATGTGATAATAGAATCAATATGGCCAAAATATTCATAATCGTACGCATAATTTATTCCTCCGTTTATGATTCAATGGTTTTAAAGATACATATTAAAGGTCAGCCGGTACTGCAATCAGTCAGGATTTCATGTCCTGCCCGTCAAAGCTCAGATCCTCATGGACCCGGGCAAGCAAGAACCTGGATCGGACACCGTGAGGACAGGCTTTCTCGCAGTATCCTTCACAATCCCTGCAGTTTCCGGCCCGCTCCCCTTGCATATCCCGATAGTACTGCATGGCACTTTTTTCCATCCCAAGGGAATGAAAATAATAATTATACCTCATGATGGTATTTACTGGGACTTTATGAGGACATTCCTTTTCGCATATATTGCAACCGATGCGGCAGTTGAGAAATCCCAGGCTGTCTTTGAAGTCATTCATTATCTGTGCAATCCGGTTATCCAGTGTGGTTCCGGAAAGACTTACATATTTTTGTATATCAGAAAAGGTGCGGAAGCGGCAGCATATGGTGTGTACATCAGGATTTGTAAGGATGAACTGTATGGAACCATCCTTTAGCTGTTCCATGTCGTTCATATTATACTTCTTGAAAAAACTGTCGGCTTTCTGCATTGCTTCAAGTAACCCCTCATAATACTTTTGTTCCGTCCTGTCCAGTTCACGGCCACTTTCCATCAAGGAGGCATAGTTTTCATAGGCAAGGATCGGGTTGGACTTCATAATCATTGTGCCTATGTCATTTTCGTTACAGGCTTTGAGTATCCTTTCACCCATTTCAGGAGCAAGGAAGTTGTATGGAAGAAGAAGTACGTCAAATCGTCCGTCATCGATGGCAGCCATCAGAATATCTTCCAGGTTCTCACTGGATTCCGGTCCCCATTCAGGCCCGTGGCATGATAAACCTGTGAAACGGATCTTTCCTTCCTTTTTGAGTATCTCTGCTGCTTTATGGAAATAATCATCTTTCACTCTGAATATATTCTGGGCCTGGTGAACCATATACAGATCAATATAATGCGTTTGTAACCTCCTGAGGCTGCCTTCAGCCCGCTGAAGGACATCATCCGGGGATTTAAACAACTTCATGGCAGGAAATGCTTTGGTAGCAATGAAGAGCTTCTCTCTTTCAAAGTTTTTTATAACATTCCCGATAAGGACTTCATTCCTGCCATTACTGTAGCTTTCTGAAGTTTCGATAAAATTTACCCCTGATTCAAGTACGGCTTTCAGGATGGAACCATTGCTGGGTATGCCTGATCCGATATCCGACACCATGGCACCCGTTCTGCCAAGTCTTCTGTAGTTTTTTATCTTCGGCGGATCATTCTTCAGGTAATCATTACAGGAAGACACACTTTCGTGATGCAATAAACCAGCACCCAATAAACCTAAACCTGTATCCCGCATAAATTGCCTGCGGTCTTTTTTCTTTTTTTTCATAGGTAGAAAATTTAGAATTCATACTTTAGAAAGAAAACAACAAAATGTACTTCTTCAGACAAATCTGAAATTTTCAAGCAGAAAAAATAATGGTATTACATAAATTTACGCAATTTACCCGCACTGCTGTAATCTTCCTTAAAATTCAACACCCAAAAGACCGATTGGTCTTGTCAAAGGAAAAAACTTCATAAACTGACAAAGGAGATAAAATATGAAATACAGAATATTTGGAAAAACAGGATTACAGATCTCTGCCCTGGGATTCGGGTGTATGCGGCTTCCCATTATCGGGAAGGATACCTCCCAAATAGATGAAAAAAAGGCGATGGAAATGGTACATCTTGCTATTGACAACGGTGTTAATTATTTCGATACCGCCTATCCTTATCACACCATGGACTTTTCCAAAGGAGGTTCCAGCGAACCTTTTTTAGCCAAAGCTCTAAAAAATGGTTATCGTGGAAATATCCATATCGCAACCAAGCTTCCGTCCTGGCTTATCCAGTCACGAAAAGACATGGACAGATATATAGATGAACAATTGAAAAGGCTGGATACAGGATATATTGATTTTTATCTCCTTCATGGACTGAAGCGTTCGGAGTGGGACAAACTGGTCAGGCATGATGTTTTTGAGTTTCTGGACAGTGCCATCAGGGCCGGAATAATTCGTTATGCCGGCTTTTCCTTCCACGATGACGTCACGCTGTTTAAAGAGGTTGTGGATGCTTACAACTGGACTTTTTGCCAAATCCAATACAATTATTTTGATGAGCACTTTCAGGCCGGCAGAGAGGGATTGGAGTATGCAGCAGAACGGGATCTTGCGGTCGTAATTATGGAACCGCTTCGGGGAGGATCGCTGGTCAACAATCTGCCTGGTGAGGCCAGGCAGATATTTAGAGAAACGGCTCCTGAAAGATCAGAAGTGGAATGGGCATTACGCTGGTTATGGAATCAACCAGGTATATCGGTCGTACTAAGCGGCATGACAAAGCTGGAGCAGGTAACAGAAAATCTGGAATTGGCAGAGAATGTCTCAGAAGCCCCATGGACTGAAAAAGACGAAGATGCCATAAAGAAGGCAAGACGAATCATTAATCAGTTGCAGAGGGTAAACTGTACAACCTGCGGTTATTGTATGCCCTGTCCAGAAGGGGTCAATATTCCACGCAACCTAGCTCTATCCAATGATCATCACATATTTAATGATCAAAATGCCAGTTATAGATACAGGGTGATCCTTACAGATCCAGAAAGAGCTTCCAGTTGTATACAATGTGGACAATGTGAAGAAAAATGTCCACAACATATTCCCATACAAATAGAACTGCAACATGTAGCGGATTTGTTTGAATCATAATCAGGATACCGGTGGCAAGACGTTTGGTGCAAGCAGTCAACACCATTCTTACCTTCTTTAGATTTGAATCCCCCTCAAGCTCAGTAATTAGCTGATTTACTATTGATTATCTCTACAGAATTAAGTATCTTGGCTGAAACATGTACGCTTCCTGGATTGAAGGTTCTGCTAATCTCTATGAGCTACGGTAAACAGACCTGTTTGCGATGAAAAGTCAAATCCTTGATTATCTGCAAATAAAAAATAAAATGATGAACTCAAACAAAACAAAATGAAAGCCATTGTATTCACAAAATACGGACCCCCGGATGTTCTCCAGCTTAAGGAGGTAGAAAAGCCTGCTCCCGGGGACAATGAGGTACTGATAAGGGTCTATGCGACAACAGTAACGTCAGGGGACTGGCGCATGCGTAAGGCTGAGCCTTTTATTGCCAGATTTTTCAATGGTCTCTTAAGGCCTAAAAGGATAACCACACCAGGGGCTGAGCTAGCCGGGGAAATTGAATCGATAGGCAAGGATGTAAAATTATTCAGGAAAGGTGACCAGGTTTATGGTTCTACGGGTGTAGTATGTGGTGCTAATGCCGAATACATATGTCTGCCTGAAGAAGGGGCGGTGGCAATAAAACCGGACAATATGAGCTATGAGGAAGCCGCCGCCATTCCTTTCGGGACATTGACAGCATTGCATTTTCTTAGAAAAGGGAATATCCAGAGCGGACAGAAAGTCCTTGTCTATGGAGCTTCCGGAAGTTTAGGTACTGCTGCGGTACAGCTTGCCAGGTACTTCGGGGCAGAAGTTACCGGGGTATGCAGTACCACGAATCTGGAATTGGTGAAATCCCTGGGAGCTGATAAGGTAATTGATTACACTGCAGCCGATTTTACCAAAACAGGTGAGACCTATGATATTATTTTTGACACCGTAGGCAAGAGTCCGTTTTCATGGTGTATTAAATCACTTAAGCAAAAAGGATTCTATCTTAGGGCTGTTCATATGGCGCTATCACCGGTTTTTCGAGGACTATGGGCAACCATTACAAGCAGCAAGAAAGTAATAGGGGGGATAGCAGCCGAGCGTAAAGAAGATTTGATATTCCTCAAAGGGCTTATCGAGGCGGGAAAGATAAGATCGGTCATTGATAGAAGCTATCCGTTGGAGCAAATTGCCGAGGCTCATAGCTATGTTGAAAAAGGGCACAAAAAGGGAAATGTAGTAATAACTGTAGAACAAAATAATAAAACTTAACAAGGTAACTTCTCAGGAATCGGAATCGTGTTTGGTATCACCATCATGACCGTTAGTTACGAACTGATCAAGGCTTCAACCGCAAATCCAGTGAATGCAATAAGGCATGAATGAAAAACTTGATTTTAAAACTCCTTAACATAATGAACCAATCCCGTTGTTTGATTCTTCCATTTGTTATTATTTGCCTACTGATGCTGGCAGGATGCAAAAAAGATGATAGCGCTGAACTTCAATTTAACAACCTTGAGGAGGAAGTCGAATACTACGTGGAAAAGTATGTCAGGATGGGGGCTGCGATTGGGATAATTGACAGACAGCAGGATGTACAGGAATTTTACTATGGTACTATATCCAAGGATAATAGCAACTCCCCCGACAGACATTCCATCTTTGAAATAGGATCCATCACCAAAACTTTCACTACAACATTACTTGCACAGATGATCCTGAATGGAAAAATCAGCCTGAAGGACGAGGCTGAATCCCATTTGCCCGAGGGTGTAGTAACTTTACCGGATTGGAACAACATCACAATTACCATTGAACATCTTGCCACTCATAGTTCCGGGCTTCCCAAAAAACCTCAGGATTCAGACCAGCCATTACCATCCGGATATGATCCATATGATCCTTACGCAGCCTATACTGCTGAATATGTTTACGAGTATTTAACGTCTTATTGCGATCTGCAATTTGAACCAGGCACCCAATATTTTTATTCAAATACCGGAATGGGACTTGTTGGTCATATCCTGGGATTGATTGATGGCACCACATATGAAGAACTGGTTACCCGGGAAATATTTGAATCACTTGGCCTGAATGAGACCTCATTGTTTATTGATAATAAGATATTCAGTCTTGCTCCTGGTCATAATGAATCTCTTGACAGCGTTAAAAATTATAATGCAAATGATATTTTCCAGGGTGCCGGGTTCATAAAATCCTCACTCAATGATATGCTGATCTTTCTGAAGGCCCAGATGGGATTAATAGAGACTTCCCTGGGAGAAGCTATGAAATTGACCCAGCAACCCTATTTTGATGTTGGTGGTGTAACCTATAATGACCGCGAAGGGTATTATAACCTTTCCATAGGTTTAGCATGGCATATTGATGTCTTGCCGGAGGGATATACCTTCCATTGGCATGGCGGAAGAACAAACGGATATATGGCCTACATGGCTTTCGATCTGACTGCGCTGACAGGTGTGGTGATACTTTGTAATCAATCCTATCCAAACGTAATCACACGGTTCGGAGAGGATGTTTTAAAGGCAGTAAATAAGTATTGAATAGATTTCAGCATCATATATATCTTTTCATGTCTGCTATCGCAACTCCCTGATCATCAATAACCTGCACTTAAATTGAAAAATCATTGCCAATATTTCTCAGGAACCTGTAACCCCCCGCCAATAATTAGATTAAGCTGCAACTTTAGACGATTCCTGCATTCTTTTCTGTCAGGAATTAATTGATCAGCACGAAATCCTGATTTTTTATTAGTTTTCTCCAACTGAGAAAATTTTGAATCCGATCTGAATTACCAGGTAGTTCATACTGATCTCAGCCGGAGCTCCTGCGGACATTTCAACCAGATTATTACCGGTTAATATATGATACATCGCGGATAATCGGAAATTACCAAAAGTAACCCCAATTTCAGGTGCAACTCCAAAATGATTTCCTGCTTCTATGGAAGCCGAACCGGTCCCTGATGCAGCAGTATTAGCTATGGTATACATTCCAAGACCAAGGCCCAGAAATGGACGGGTTTTATTATCTGAGAGATAATATTCACCCTTTAATAAAATTGCACCGCGAGATGAAATTCCCACATCAAGATCAGTTTCCGCATCAGAAATGGACCCTCCGAAAAGGGCATTTTCTTCAAACCTCATTCCTGCACTTACGCTGGGTAATATAAAAACTTTAGGTTCAACATGAGCCATTATTCCATATGACTTTAAATCACCAAATGTCAAGGCGCCACCTAAACCAGCATCCAACTTGAAAAAGACCTGTGCATTCGACGCAAGTGGGATGACTAATGCTATAACGAATAATGCTTTCTTCATGATTGTAGATTTTTCTTAATGCAACTTAATTAAAAGTTGGCTTAAAGACTTGATTTGAAAGCTTATACGGTCGTAACATGATATAGTTACTGTAAAATAGAAATGATGAATAAATAAATAATGAGAAAGCCATATACCTTCCCCAACAAGTCGTACGAATTTCTGCATATTAACCATGAAAGGAAATTGCCATAAATCAGTCGACATTCACGGAAATGGGATTTGGCTAAAAATCCAATTCTAGTAACTTTGATTACATAACTGTGAGGAAATATAACATAGAATCCTTAGAGGTTAGCTGCCATTAAAAAATCAAAAAATGAATTCAAAAAAAATAACAAAGGGTATTGCCGATATATCCCAACGCACGGCTGCATTAGTAGCAGGGATCGGATCTCTAATCATGTTTTTCGCCGCAATCGTCGCTGAATTTCTTGCCCGTCAGGGACTTGTAGTGCCAGGTAATGCAGCAGAAACAGCGCAGAAAATCATGACTCATGAGACCCTGTTCCGTGCCGGTATATTTAGCTATCTGATCATTCTTATACTGGATGTGGTTTTGGCCTGGGCGTTTTATGTTTTTCTCATAAAGGTAAACAAGAGTCTCTCGTTACTAACGGCATGGTTCAGACTAGTCTACACGGCAGTTTTTGGAGCCGCTCTGCTTAATCTTGTAAGTATCCTGCGCCTGATAAGTGGTGCTGACTTCCTGACAGTATCTGGAACAGATCAGTTGCATGATCAAATGATGCTATCACTCACTGCGTTTGGTGATGGATGGGCTATTGGATACATGTTTTTCAGCCTTCATGTATTTTTTCTTGGTTATTTGATTTTCAGGTCAGGCTACGTTCCCAGAATTTTAGGCATCTTGTTAATCATTGCATCTGTGGGCTATCTATCAGATAATCTAGCAAATCTTCTTTTGCCCGACTACTTAAATTACAAAACCATATTTATGGTTATTGTTATGGTGCCTGCGATTGCAGGGGAAATGGGACTCGCCGTGTGGCTTTTGCTTAAAGGAGGGAAAGTACCTTCTAAGTAGGTTGATGCAATAAACTGGCATAAAAAGGGGAATTTGATCATAACTATGATAAATAACGACAAAACCTTGCAAAGCGCTACACCTGCTGCTGCTGCGCTGCACTTCATTGCTTTTGCTGGGTTTGGCCGTCAGAAGAAATGTTAATGAAAGCCATTGTATGCACCAAATATGGACCGCCGGATGTCCTTCAGCTCAAGGAGGTGGAAAAACCTGTTCCCAGGAAAAATGAAGTTTGTATTAAAATCTTTGCGACATCAGTAACAGCAAGTGACTGTATAGTCAGGGGTTTTAAACTTCCTGTTTGGCACCCGATGGGACTAATGATGGGACTGGTGTTAGGTTTTAGAAAACCGAGAAATCCCATACTCGGAATGGTATTGGCTGGAGAAGTTGAATCTGCAGGAATAGATGTAAAATCATTTAAAAAAGGTGACCAGGTTTATGGATGGACCATCAAGTCCCCCATTAAAATACGATTTGGTACATATGCCGAGTACAAATGCTTGCCGGAAAACAGCGTGATAGCATTAAAACCGTCCAATGCAACTTATGAGGAAGCCGCAGCTGTTCCATATGGGGGGCTTTTGGCATTGCATTTTCTGAAAAAAGGAATTATCCACAGCGGACAAAAAGTGCTTATTTATTGGGCTTCCGGATCGATCGGTTCTTCTGCCGTACAGCTTGCCAAATACTATGGGGCGGAAGTTACCGGCGTATGCAGTACCAAGAATTTAGAATTAGTCAGGTCCCTGGGAGCCGATAGAGTAATTGATTACACAAAGGAGGATATTACGAACAAAGGAGAGCTTTATGACTATATCCTTGATGCCGTTAGAAAAAGCAAAAGCTCGAAATTAAAATTACAGTGCAAGAATGCACTGACCCCGAACGGGAAATACATATCAGTTGATGATGGTAGTCCAAAGGCACCTGTTGAAAATTTAATTTTACTCAAGGAACTGGTTGAATCGGGGCATCTAAAACCGGTCATTGATAGAAGCTATCCCTTGGGACAGATGGTCGAGGCTCACCGGTATGTCGACAAAGGACACAAGAAGGGAAATGTTGTAATAACTGTGTAGTTAAAAAATAACAAATGAACTCAAACAAAACGACCGCAAGAATTGTGGGAGCACTTTTTTTAACTGTGATGGTTACCTATACGCTCGGTGCTTTTGTATTTGTAGAGCCTATTCTAAATGCTCCAGACTATCTTGTTAAGGTTTCTGCAAATAAGCCCCAAGTGATAACAGGAGTGCTCCTTGAGTTAATGAATGGCATTGCATATATTGGTATTGCAATCCTGGTATTTCCCATCTTAAAACAACTCAGTGAGAGTATGGCTCTTGGTTACTTTGGCTTCAGAATCATTGAGTTCGCAATGCAAATTGTCAGTGACATCAGCCCACTAATGCTAACCACATTAAGTCAGGAGTTTGTAACCGCAGAAGCGACGGATGCTTCTTCCTTTCAAGCTATAGGCACTTTATTGCAAGCCCAGCGATTCTGGGCCAATCAGATGGTATTTATTGCGTATGGCCTGGGTGCAATGATTTTTTATTATTTATTGTATCTATTAAAACTCATTCCACGATTTCTATCAGTCTGGGGTCTTATAGGAGCCCCATTGGTATTAATCAATGTCATGTTAGATATTTTCGGCTTGAATCGGCTTATAGTTAAAGGATTCAGTTCATCCAAAATTCATTCCCAGTAGGATGTAAAACGATATTGAAACCGTCTGCAAGGGACGAACTGATTTCTTGCCCGTAAGCTGAATTAGTAATTTTTATAAAATTACTTAATGCATAACTACTTGTCGGTCAGATGTTTTCGTGATTTACAAACATCCCTGTCTTATAGATCTGCTACTTTTTGGTAAAGTCCTTCCGGATTGCGGTTTCAAATACTTTCCAATGTTCATCCGTCATCCTGCCTGGAGTGAACAAACATACCCCGGCTGTGCCATTTTCCATGGATTCACGGATGGCGTCTTCCAGTTCTTCAGGAAGCAGACCATGGCCTTCAGGATCTGGTTCGTCGGTCTTACGCTCAGGTCTTGGACAGATAAACAGACCACTGTACAAAGGTTTCCGGTTGTTGAGGGCAGTCACTCCTTCTTTACTGACCTCGCCAATCCATTTTGTACCTTTCAGATAAAAATCGTTGTAGTTCATCGGATAGAATGCATCCAGGTTCCACTTGTCCCATTCCTGTCGCACGATTTTCCTGGCAATGGAGTTAGGACCGGGGAACACGGCGGCGTTTATCTCTTTGCCTTTGGCGTGGACCATATCCGCTAATCGGTTTGCGATCTTGGTGATCAGATCATAGCGGTATTGTTTCCATTCCTCTATCTGTGAAGGATCATCCACGGATTTGATATCCATCCCTGTCTTTTCTTTGAATCCATTCACGCAATGGTCACAGTAACAATAATCGAATTGGGGATATTCGCGGTCCATCACGAGGTTGTATTTCGCCCAGAGCCCTTCAGCCAGGATCACATCAGGGTATCGGATATAATCGAGATGAATTCCGTCAACTTCCGGAAGATCTGCAATGCTGCCATACAATTCGGCGAGAAACTGGTATACTTCCTCGCGGTTGGGGCAGAGAAATTTATAATAATCTACATAGGCAGGTTTTGTAAAAGCGGATTCACCCAACCCGTTGATTGCATATAGTTCCGGATCTAGTTTTGGGTTTTTAGCCTGGATCATGGTGGGGATCCAGGCATGGAATTCCAATCCTGCTTCTTTGGCAATCCCGCCAACCCGTTTGTAGGTTTCCGGATCATGGCCTCCATTGTACATGAGACCAATAATGCCCTTGTTTTTCAGGTCCATGAAGTTCGCTTTGATCTCTTTGTCGGTAGCGCTTCTGGGTCCTGTCATCCAGGCATAAACAGGGACTTTTATATCTGACAGGGCTTTGGTTTTCGCCTGATCTTGTGAATCACTCTTTTTACCAGAAGGAGGATTACAAGCGGCCAGCAATAAAAATGAAATAATGGTGAAGAATTTGATCATGACTTGTTCAGTTAAGTAAAAAATCTTTGGCAAAATAAGGCTTGTTTGGGATTTGTGCAAAGGAAAGCTCTAAAGCTTTTTATTTGAACTCCCGATCATACTCTTGTCTTTAT
>Ga0111175_1106_pt1 | contig 15548 bp, 11 predicted proteins | sample DeeMarSWOR324_28_FD_80228 | JGI IMG/M metagenome (GOLD analysis project Ga0111175, IMG submission 80228) | Bacteroides sp. SM23_62
ATGGTTTTCCCGTCGGTATGCCTGGAGCAATGCTCAAATAGGCCCCTATTTGGGAATCACCATCTTCATTTTCGGGACAGCCGGTCTATCTCTGGCAGGAGTGCTGGCAAATCGATATATCAGTGCAGGGAAAAAGGCGGTTTATATAAAGCTGATGATGGCTGCCGAGGCACTTGTTCTGATTCCGATCATCCTTGCCCACGCGGTTGATAATCCCTATTGGGTGTTGGGTTGCGTGGGGGGTGTTATTTTCTTTGGCGGCGTTTCCGCCAGCCTTGGACCAGCGTCTTTGCAGGTTATTTCTCCGAACGAGATGCGAGGGCAGATCACCGCCTTCTGCTTCCTTATATTGAATCTGGTGGCCGCCACCATCGGACCGGCTGCGGTGGGGTGGCTCACCACCCATTACTTTGCCGATGACAAAATGGTTCGATCTTCTGCGGTAATAGTCGGCTTTGTTGCTTCGCTTCTTGGTCTGATCACTCTGAGGCTGGGCCTGCGCTCCTACGAACGTACTGCGGAAGAAAACAATCCCACGCAATAGGCCGAGTTCCGAGCGCCGGGTACCTATTGTATTTTCACCATGGGCTGCCAGGACGAGCGGTAAGTTTCTTCATACAATATCATCTTTCTATTATTACTTTGACACACAGGGGTAAAATTTCTATACTTCGTTCCTAAAAAAGCGATTTATTATCAACTCAACAAGGAGGCATACAATGACTGGGACAAATCTATTCGGCAGTGAAAAATGTCAGGGCCTTGATGACTTCTTGCGACCCGAACACTTAATCTCATCTGAAACCAAGATGTTTTGTGAAACCTTAAGAAAATTTGTGGACAATGAAGTGCTACCCCACGAAGAAGAGCTGGACGACTTCTGGGATTGGACGGAAAGAAAAGGGCATAATTTCGTCCATGACATCTGGAAAAAGCTACTGATCGACGTGGGTTTGCAGAAATCTTTCATGCCTCCTGAATTCGGGGGAACCGGAGGGGGGACAACGGTGGAGTCCTGTGCAACCGTCGAAGAGGTGGCGAGGGGCGATTTCAGTGTTGCCTGTTCAGGCTTTATCAGTCCCTGGTCTATCGCCGCGATCACGATACCCAAACCGAACGAATTCCTCCTGAAAAAGTTCTCTCCATTACTGTGCGGCGATGAAATCAATATGATATGCAGCGCCATTACGGAACCACATGCCGGCGGATCGGTTGAAGACTATCGATTGAAGGGATCACAGATTAGAACCAAGGCGCGTCTCGAGGGAAATGAATGGGTGGTCAACGGACACAAACTGTGGCCGTCCGCTTATAGAGAAGCCAAATGGTTCCGGGTCCTTTGCGCTGTGGAGGGGGAAGAGTTCCCCAGAAATATCGCCCAGATATTTGTGCCTGTGGACGCCGAGGGCGTGGCAACGAGTAAACCTTACCGGAAGATGGGGGCCAGTATTGATACAAATGGGGATATATGGTTTGACAATGTGCGAGTGCCCAAGGAAAACCGCGCCCAGGAAGTTCCTGAAGATGATTTTAAATCAGTGATGGCAAACATAACCATCGGTCGCCTGACCTCCGCTGCCTTCCCGCTCGGGGTGATGAAGAGGGCCTATGAAGTTTTTAAAAACTATGTGGATAACAGGGAGATCGCCGGCATGCCCATGAAGGAGCATGGTGTAATCGTCCACGAACTGGGACAGATGGCAAGAGAAATCCTAACTGCTGAGGGCTTCCTATATTATATTGCCGACAGATTGGATCATCCCGATTTATACGGTTTTCCCTGGGAACTTAAAAACCTCGCATTGGCCAGCGCTTGCCAGGTCTCGGTAAGTGACCTTGGCTGGAGTGCTGTGAATCGTGCCCTTGACATGATGGGTTCCTATGGGTATTCGCGGGAAGGAAAAATTGAAAAACTCCTCAGGGATATTAAAATTACCCAGATTGTGGTGGGCGGGCAGCTTCTCCGCCTAACCGAACTCGCGCGCTACTACTTTGGGACAGAAACGATATAACCTTTTTTACAGGAGGAAACGCCATTAAATAAAAAGGAAAGTTAGCACTCATTACTGGAGGTGGAACCGGCATAGGCGCGGCAGTGGCCGAACGATTTGTATCTGAAGGGGTAAAGATCTGTATCTGATGAAAACTTGACACAGATCAGCAGCCACAATAATATATGCTGTCAGTATCATTGACACAAAACGGGAATTTTACCAACTTGGATCCCGGTAAAGGGAGTTTTTATCAACTCAATTGAATGGAGGAATCAGATATGAAATTACGCATAGTGGTAATAGCAGCCCTGTGCATCGGATTGTTCTGCAGCTTCGCATGCAAACAAAGTCCTTCCAATGTACAGACGGCAAAAGTGGAAGACCCCATACTTACGGTACTGAATCCGTTAGGCACACCCCCGCCTATAAAACTGAAAGCGATGGCACCCCGTCTGGATTCGATAAAGGGTAAAACCATTTATATCGTCAATGACGGCTATCCGGGGTCGGGCATCCTGCTTAAAGAACTCACAGCAGTATGTAAAGAAAAATACCCCGACACAACATTTGTCTATCGGGACAAAAAGACGGGTATGTCAGGGGAAGACCCGGAATTATTAAAAGAGATGGAGGAAAAGGCTGATGCGATGATTATAGCCCTTGGGCATTGGAGTGTTTGCGCGCCTGGGGTCACCAGGCAATCCATAAATTTTGAAGATAAATATACAAAACCCGCCGTACCACTCGTAGTATCCAGCTTTGTAGATCAATTAACAGAGTTCGCTCTTACCGAAGGAATGCCCGGAATCAGGATTCAATATATCCGTGGTCCGATTTGGGCCAAAACAGCGGAGCAGTTGCGTAGAGATACTGTTTTGGGCAACAATCCCCTTACAGGCAAACCCATATTAGATGAGATAGTAGAAAAACTTACTATGACCTTGACTGCTGAAGAAAAGAGAACAGGGGAGATCAATCGCGATAGGGGACCTGAGAAGTTTACCGGAACAGCAGACGAACTTCAGCAGTTATTCCTTGAAAAGAGATTCACAGATTTCATGCCGATCGTTCTTCCGACCGAAGAGAAAGTCGCTGAGATGTTGAAGGGCACCAGCCACGATCCGGACGAGGTACTCGGAACAATGGCTCCCTTTAAGCCCTCGTTTGAATCCTGGACCTACACGGTAAAAATTGCTGCAATTAACGCGGTTATGGCAGGCGCCAAACCGGAGTATTTTCCTGTCATTCTGGCCATTGGTTCTACAGGCTCCGAAGCGATTTCGGTTTCAGACAACAGCTTTTGTGTTGGTGCTGTAATAAACGGAAATATACGCGACGAAATAGGACTCAATTACAGTTATGGTGCAATGGGTCCCTACGCCCACGCTAATACTGTCATTGGAAGAGCATGGAGCCTGCTGTCGATAAACGGGGGAAACTGCGGCAAGGTAGGAAACACCTATATGGGTGTGGTAGGAAACCCAATGAATGCCATCAATATCATTATCGCAGAGAATGAAGAGGATTCTCCATGGGATCCTCTCTCTGTAAGAATAGGCAGGGGCGAAGGGATGATGAGCTTCCCCGGTAGGCCTGCACCAGAACCCGCAGGATATGAAAAGGGAGAGAATGTTATCACCCTGTTTACCGGCTGGGGTATTCTTTCGGCCAAGAACTGGCACGCGAATGTCTGGGGGGATGAGATGGACTATCCCCAGATTATCAAGGACATATATAAAATCCAGGACGGGACTCTTTTCGGAACCTGCGCTGTGTTAAGCCCGCCAATCGCCGATTTTGTGAAAGATGCGGGATTTGATACGGTTGAAAAATTTACAAAATGGGTTATGGAAGCTCAGGGAAATGCCAAAAGTGATGGTATGTATATCCAACCCCCGGGTGGTACGTTCACCGTTGTAGTTACCGGAGCATCCAACAACAATTACTTCAGCATGGGTGGTATGAGACCCGGCCAGTCCGTCAGAATTGATGAGTGGCGGTAGAATTCGCTGACCGGTCTCTGCCGGCTGTCAATCTACATCCTGCGGAATAACCGTACAAGCAATCGCCGATCTACAAAGGATTTAAGCCTTATGCAGATCGGCGGTTCTATGTTCACGATAAAATAAGTTTTTCAATCGACAGAACGACAACATCCTTGGAGCGCCAGCCTTCTATTCAAGCGTCCAGCAATCTTTCAAACTTGACAAAGATCGGCAGCTACAATATTATTTGCTGCCGGTACCATTGACACACATCGGTAATTTTTACCAACTTGGTCTCCTAAAAAGGGACTTCTTATCAACCAACTATCATGGAGGTCTTATGATCAGGTCGATATTGAGTATGGTGATTTTGGTATGTGGGGCCGCATTCGTTCATGCACAGACAGAATGCGAATGCACTCGATCGATGCTAAAAGCAGCGACTGACAGTTATATCGCTGCTCAGGAAGCCGGTGATCTGTCGAAAATGGCGCTCGACCCCAAGGTGAAATTCATCGAAAACATGAGTGAAACCACAAAGGACAAGGGGCTATGGAATACCCCTTTACCAATCGCTTTTCACCGCAGTATTTACGATGTCGGACGCTGCAAGACATTCACCGAAGTGATCGTTACGGAGGGCGGGCACCCCTATGTTATTGGAACCCGCCTGGAGGTTGACGACGGCAAAGTTACTGAAATCGACAGCCTGGTGACAGACGATGACGACTGGTTGTTCAACGCGGAGAATTACCTTAAGTATTCAAAGGCTGAAGACTGGCCTGTTCTTCCTGTCGATGATCGCGTCAGCAGACAGGATCTGATCGATGCGGGCAATCAATATTTTGATTTTGTGTGGTTGGATGCGGGCATACGGCCGCCCTGGGGCACACCATGCGCACGACTGGAGGGAGGCATGTATACAAATCCAAATAATGAATACAAGGACACCTGCCAAATTCCTGCTCCTATTCAACCAAATCTCTTTATTGTAAACCGCACATTTGTCGTTGATGAAGAGATGGGCGCCGTCAATGTCTTTTGCCGCTTCGGTGACAGCACCAATGGCATGCCCGATTCGCATTTGTTCAGGTTGGTCAATGGGAAATACCGCTGGATTCACACCTTGAGTGTAAACTTAACCGGTAAGCCCATTAATTATGACCTCATTGTCGGTCCGAAAAAGAAGCCAAAGGAATGAGGGAATCGTGAACATACCCAACTTCCGTTATCATAGTAATGATCAAATAACCTGAATATGCCAGTGTTGTAAGAACGTTGGTGTGGGGAACCCACCCATACCGTTTGCTTTTGCCGCGGCTGGAGGCGATCCCTGTCGCTCAACGTATTGAATCCACAGCCATGCCTCCTTGTCCCTTCATGGAAGACGTGCGCGTTCAAATCAAGCCGCGTAAAGTTTATTGCCAATAATTTTTAGTATAGGAGGATTGCTTATGAAAAACGAATACACCAGACGCGAAGTCTTGGGACTCGGACTGGGGGCGGTAGCACTGGCAACATCATCGGGTGCGGCTATTTCCGTCGCCCAAACGGCAAAACAGCCTTTTCCAAGGGAGGAAAATCGATTGCCTGAATTGAGCACGTTTAATAAATATGGGGATGAACTGGAAACATCATTGCTCCTAAGAACTTCACCTATTGCAGTTAAAATGCTGGAAAAGGAGGCAGACATCCCGAAAGAAGCATTCCGGCCTAAAAGAGACGGAGGCTATCACATCGCCCAGTGTCAAGCTTTTGGTATGTCACGACGGGAAGGGAAAACAGTTGCAATGTTAAAGGAAGATCACTGGTGTCCGACGGCTCTCATGGCCTATGGTATGGTTGAAAAGCCGGCCTCCATGGCAAGTTGGGCGGAATCCTTTATGAGCTTTGAGGTTGGTAAATATATCGGCGTGCTTACAGCGCCTCTCAAAAATGCCACATTTATGCCGGATGTTGTCCTCATTTACTTGAATCCCGCCCAGCTCAGGGGATTAGTGCTGCCAATGACCTTCGGTGGAGATCCATCTCAGGTCATCACCCATTTATTTCTCCCATCCTGCGGGCATGCTGTGGTAGATCCCATGAAAACCAGAAAATACTGCGTCGTGCTTCCTGATCCCGGAGAGTATCAGAGGGCTTTGGCAGCGGAAGATGAAATGATATTCGCCGTACCGCGGGAAAAGATGGAGGGGCTGATGGCAGGTTTAAAAGGTATGGGTAGAATATATTCCCATCGGGATCAGTATATGTCCATGCATCCGGATTTTGAACAGCCACAATTTTACAAGGATCTGTTTAAAAGCTGGGGACTAGATTCGGAATAATAATTGCCTCATATAGTATTCAGAGTGTCGCCGGGCTCTCTTGCTTGACAGACGGAGCAAACGGCGAAGTCGGCTCTGATGACCTGTCGAGAGCCCCTCGGCCATGAGCTCAAGGCCGAAAGGCCTCTCATTCGACCTGGAGGCTCTCGACCGGTAGGTCGAACGAGTGGCTATATGAAGAATCCATGCTTATTTAACGCGCTTGGCAATGAATGTCAGTGGAGGAGATGGAGATTGGTCTGCTCCCCACCCCCGCATCTTGGTTGTAAAAGAGAGTTTAAGTTCATCTCCTAATAGGACACCGGTGTACTTAGTAGAAGAGAATGTGTTTCCCATGTATTGCATATCAACTGTAAAGGAAATATTGGTGCCGTCGATTTTGCCGTCCTGTATCTTGATCCACTGACCGGGCGCCCCGCTAACAGTCCCTGTCAGAGTGTCTCCATCCCTTTTAAAATTGTAGGTAACTGTCATGGGTTGGCCACCCATTCCTGGACCCATTCCTGGAAATGTTCCTACCCATTGGCCATCAATGCCGGTAGCAAAGGCTGTTGCCAGATCTTTCCAGGAGGATGCCTCCTCTTCATCAGGAGTTATACCGAACATACCTTTTGTATATATCTGGGAAAGCACGTTTCCTGAACGGATATGGCCGAGTTTTGCAGCAGTTTCCAGCCATCCCATACAGACATTGGGATCCTGTTCTCCTCCCCAGCCGTTCAGGCACATATATCCCACATTATACATTGCCGCCGCGTCGCCCTGTTGCGCTTCTTCCCAACACAAAATGAATGCACGTAACCTGGCCGCCTCATATCCCTGAGTTGCGGCCTTCATTATCAATGACAGACCTTTGGTGGCATCCTGTTCGACTCCCTGTCCATTGACATACAGTTCGCCCAGAAGGGTCTGAGCCTCTGCATTATTCTCTTCAGCCAAAGGGAGAAGTAATTCGTAGGCCTTTTCAAATTCTTCATTCTTAATTGCTGCATTAGCGTCTTCAAGCTGATCAGCATTTGATAACATTGGAAAAACAAAACAGAGTAGTAAAGATAATAATAAGAGCCTGTTTAATTTCATTTTGAATCCTCCTAATTTTTATTGATGCTGTAAATACTAGAGTGGACCTATTTGAATTATTAATAAGTGTCAATAAATTTTTTTATATTGCCTCTTAGATGTTTAATGAATAAGAAAAATTGCTCTTTTGAAATAACCCTGAACAGCAAACACAATTGTTCCAGAAAGACATTATATAAGTATCTAAAATTATTCACTAAATCAGCATATAACACAAATAAAGAGCGCGGGAAAAACAGGTCCAGACTGATCCAGAAGATTTATGAAATTGATTATTCTTTTTCCCAGCTCTCTTGCCTGCCCGACGAAACAAACGGAAATTATACCTTTTTGCCTGTTTAGTTGCTCCCGGGGGATCCCATTGTAACAGTATCCATCAAGCTTGCATACTTGACAAGGATCGGCAGCCCCAATATTATGTGCTGCCAGTGTCAGTGAATCGCAATGGTAATTTCTACCAACTCGGATCCCAATAACGGGAGTTCTTAACAACATATACTCTGCTACAACACATGAAGGCAAAGAAATAAAGATGGTTGATTCAGTTACCTAGCCATATATTTATTCTGCAACATTTAACACTATTTCCATCAAATCAACGGAGTTGCCGCCGACCATAATTCTGAAGGTGCCAGGTTCCACGACCCTGTGCATATCCCGGTTAAGGAAGGAAAGCTCTTCAGGACTCAGGGCAAAATTCACGGTCTGAGTCTCACCCGGTTCAAGAGCGATTCGTTTAAACCCCTTGAGTTCCTTGACAGGCCGGGTTACTGAACTTACCTCGTCCCTTATATAAAGCTGTATAACCTCGTCACCGGCTACATTGCCGGTGTTGGTCACATCAACAGACACGGTTGTTTTACCCCCTGTCCCGATAGTGTCTGGTGTAACATAAAGATTGGTATATTTAAATGTTGTATAGCTCAGTCCCCATCCGAAGGGATAAATGGGATCCGTGACTGATCCGATATATCCGCGCCTTGCAGTGGGCTTATGGTTGTAAAAGATAGGCAGCTGGCCTGTTGTCCGGGGTACAGATACAGGCAGCTTTCCTCCTGGATTATAATCACCGAACAGAACTTCAACCACGGCAGTTCCGCCCTCCTGTCCCAGATACCATCCTTCCAGGATCGCTGGAACATTCTCCGATATGTAGTTTATGGCATTGGGACGGCCATGCTGCAGGAAAACCACAACCGGCTTGCCAAGCTCCATCATTGCTCTGACAAGGTCATCCTGGTTGCCGGGGAGGTCCAGGCTGTCCCTGTCTCCCAGATGGCCTGTCCATGACTCCCTTGATGTCAGTTCATTGCCGCCAAGGGCCAGGATTATGACATCAGCCTTTTCAGCAGTACTGACAGCCTCCCTGATGCGTTCTGCGTTCAGCCCCGGGTCCCCGAACCTGATCTCCTCGTTGCTGAAGGGCGCCGGTCTGTTTTCCGTAATCCTGCAGCCTTCGGCAAATAGAACGTTCTCAGCACCTACCCTGTTCTTGATTCCCTGAAATATACTTACTCCCCTTCCGGGAAATCCGCTGTAGTTGCCGAGATGAACATCCTCTGCATTGGGCCCTATTACAGCGATCTTTTTGAATTTATCCTTATCAAGCGGAAGCAAGCTGTCCTCGTTCTTGAGCAATATAATAGCCTCTCTTGCTGCCCTGAGCGCAAGATCCCTGTGCTCCTTGCAGTTGGACACCGTTTCGGCAAGATCCGGATCAGCATATACATCATCGAACAGGCCTGTGATAAATTTTGACCTCAATACCCTGGCAACTGCTGCATCCAGGGTTGCTTCCGATATCTTGCCCTGCTTAACCTGTTCAAGCAGCAGCGGATACACTTCGGCGTAGGGGAGTTCCAGGTCCACACCTGCTTCAAGCGCCTGCCTGGAGCATTCTTCATAGGAATCCGCGACAGAATGTTTCTCCTTAAGCTCTCTTATGCCAAAATAGTCTGAAACAATATGCCCGGCAAAGCCCCATTCGCGTCGGAGAATACCCTCCAGCAGATCCCTGTTCGCATGGGAGGGAATGCCGTCGATTTCATTATATGAGGACATTATACTCTGGAGTTTTGCCTCCTTTACAGCAGCTTCAAAGGGCAGCAGGAACTGCTCCCTGATAATCCTCTCGGAGTAGTTACCCGGCCCCACATTGGTGCCGTTCTCGGGCTGGCCGTGGACCGCAAAATGCTTCCCCGTGGCGATCACGTGGGCTTTATCAACAGGCGGGGCATTACCCTGGAATCCCTTGACAGCGGCCACACCCATTCTTGCCGCGAGATAGGGATCTTCACCATATGTCTCTTCTGTTCTTCCCCACCTGGGATCACGGGCTAGATCAAGTACAGGCGAAAGCACCTGCTGTACTCCTCTGGAACGGGTTTCAAGTGCGGTCGCGGTGAAGATCTTATGAACAAGATCACAGTCCCATGTTGAGGCAAGGGCAATGGCCTGGGGAAATGATGTCGCGCCGCGAGTAGCAAGGCCATGCAATGCCTCCTCATGGAACATGACAGGAATACCCAGGCGTGTATTTTCTATCATCCACTTCTGGATTGTATTTGTGAATTCAGCCGTCTCTCTTGGGCTGCGCATACCGCTGGGTCTGGATATCTGGCCTATGCCGTGCCTGAACATCTCGGCAGCCCGTTCCGGAAGGAATTTTCCTTCCTTGTCAACAAAGGAATTCTTTTCTCCGGAATCAAAACCCAGCATCTCCATGGTGCTGGTCAACTGGGCGACTTTTTCTTCGAGGGTCATGCGTGAAAGAAGGTCCATGACCCTCTGTTCCACCGGCATGTTCGAGTCCCTGTAAATCTCTGCATCTGGAGAATGAACAACCCCTGCTGCTGTAATAAGACAGAAAAATATGATTGACATGATATTAAATCCCTCCTTGCCCCCTACTTTTTCTCTGTTGGATATCCCGCTTCCTTCCACCCTTGAATGGAAGGATCTTTGAGAACTTTTACATCATCATAACCCATCTGGATCAGCTGATTGGCAATGTCCGCACTGTCCGATTCCCCCGGGCCACAGGCACAATATGTAACAATCGGTATGTTACTCGGCAGAGACCATACGTCTTCCAGCGCAATCTGGGACTTCCAGGGAATAGAAATAGCTCCTTTGATGTGTCCCATATCGTAAATATCTTTTGGCTGTACATCGATGATCGTTACCTCTACTCCTTGATCCATCATCTTCTTTAATTCCTGAATGCTAATTCTAGGAATATCCGCCTGCATTGCAGCGCATTCAGATACAATTAACAACGAAGTTACGACTGCACTCAACAAAACTAGGAGTTTTACAACATTTACTGAACGATCTTTTTCCATGTTAACTCCTCATGTACCGGATTGACTTAATCGTCATTCCGGAGAGATACTGTGTCACAATTCGTCATCCCGGCCAAGCCCCGCAAAGCAGGGCGCGAGCCGGGATCCAGTGATGTAATCTGTTCTTATTCCGGACTCCGGCCTTCGCCGGAGTGACGAGGTTGTTGATCCTTAATGAGTACATAAAAAAATCGATGTCGGTTTTCTTAATCCTTTATCATCGGAACGGTGGTACCTTTCTGGGACCTCCACCGAAGGTGGAGGTTTTAGATCAAAATAAGATAAGGGGTAGGCTTGGTCAAGCAAAAACCAGACAAGCTTTTCAGTCTTTTGGGACATTTCAATCAGCATTCTTTCTTAATAATTCATTTTTTCTTGACCGCATGTATTCTTGGGTCTAGATTTATCTCATTATAACAATGCCATCTACAAAAACAGACATGAACAAATTGCTATCGGATAATTTCTAAAGATCCATCGTTGCGGTGTATCCCACAGAAAACCATAGGGGGTTTCTTAAGGAATTTTAATACAAATATTCTTTATTTAGAATACGTATGGCCGTTAAGCCAATACAGTTAAGGAGGAGGATAACATGTTACGCTTTATTTCAATTTTAGCCATAGCAGTTTTTATCTCCATGGTGACATTCTCATGTTCACAGAAAACTTCCGTCAAGGATGGTTCTGAATATCAATATGAGGTACTCAGTCCCTGGGCGGAAGTAGATGCAATTCCACTCAGGGGCATCTCACCCAGATTGGATTCTTTGTCCGGAAAAAAGATCGGACTTTTCGCCAACTTCAAACGGGCGGCCAGGCCTATCCAGGCTGAGGTTGAAAGGAGACTGAAAGAACGGTTCCCAGACATTGAAACCAGCCTCTTTGATTCCCGCCTTCCCAATGTCACTGAAACAGAAACAGTAAACAAGGAAAAGTTCACGGCATGGGCTAAAGAGATGGACGCCGTTATTGCCGCGGTTGGGGATTGAGGGTCCTGCACAAAGTTCCTCGCTTATAATGGTGTCGCCATTGAGGACTTTGGAACGCCGGTCGTGTTACTGGCGAATCGCGGTTTCGTAAATGACGCCCATTCTGCGGCGTCCGGTAAAGGTATGCCAGGTGTTCGCGTTTTGGGAACATCAATCGCATGTGAATCCACTGTGGCAGAAGATATTAAATCCGGCATCGATAAAGTGTTCGAGGAAATTATCGCGGGGTTGACACGGCCTCTCACCGAGGAGGAAAAATCACCCCGGGTGGATTTTGAAACGCAAACAAGGATCGCTTTTAAGGGTACTTATGAGGAAGTCAACCAGTTCTTCTATCGCAAAGGCTGGGGTGATGGACTGCCCATCGTTCCTCCATCCGAAGCTGCCATAGAAGAAATGATGAAAGGAACGGATCTGCCGGCTGACCATGTTGTGGTTAAAATAATCCCCCGGATGGGCAAAGCCACTATCGAGAAAATCGCCATAAATGCGGTTATGGCCGGTGCTCTTCCGACGCATATGCCCGTGCTGATCGCGGCTGTGGAAGCCGTTTCGGATCCGAAAACAAGGTTCGACACCTTTGAAGTCAGCACCGGCTCTTGGGCGCCTCTGCTGGTGATCAACGGGCCAATACGAAAGGATATACATATCAATTGCAGTTCCGGCGCCCTCAGCCCTGGGGATCTTGCCAATGCCGCGATCGGACGGGCCCTCGGATTGATCATCAAGAATATCGGCGGCGCCAGAAAGGGCATTGAAGATATGGGCACGCTGGGGAATCCGGCCAAATATGCGCTTGTCGTCGGCGAGAATGAGGAAGAAAGCCCATGGGAGCCCCTGCATGTCGAATGCGGCTACGAAAAAGACAGCAACACTTTGACAGTTCTGTTTCCCAATCGCTACACGCAGACAATTCCGGCTCAGACAAATGCAGAGGGCATTGCCACCGCTCTGGCAGGTATGAGACCCGGAGCGTTATCCTGTATGTTAGTGATCCCGGATCATGCCAAAATCTTTTCGAGGGAAGGATGGTCCAAAAAAAAGGTTAAAGAGTTCATTATGCAAAGTTCGGAGAGCAGGGACAGTCGACGATTCGGACAACTGCAGAATGAAGATTTCATTATCGTCGTTTCAGGCGGTCCCGGTGTTTGGATGGGACTGCTGCAGAGTGCAGGTGGTTTTGGGAACTATTTCGTTACCAAGAAAATCAAGCTGCCCAGCAACTGGGAGGCCCTGACGGCAAAGTACAGCACCATGGTTCCTACATACGTAAGATACTAGGAGGTTAGAAAAAAGATTTTACTTCGTTGAACATCCATAAAGCAAATAACCTTCATCATCGCCGGCAGACAGGGAGGGATTATTGAAAACAAACATCAGATACATAGGGATACTTTTGTTTGCAATTACTCTGGCCATACCGACGGCAAGGTCACAGGAAGGCAATACTCCATTTAATCCGGCGCCGGTCGGTGTCACGCTGTCTGGTATTATCGAGTGCGGTCAGGGCTACACTTCACACGAACTCTACAACATGAAGATTACACTACTGGAGGTAATACGCGGAGACAGCGCCTGGAAGCTTATCAAGACGGCCAGCAATTCCAACAAATCGGCTGGCTACGGTTTTGAATATATTCTCGCCCGCATCAAATTCGAATACTATGCACGAGGGAAACCCGGCCTCTGCGTTCATAAACTTACATTGGAACAATTCAAGGCCTGTTCCACCGAAGGTGTGGATTATCCGGCGGCCGATGTAATTTTACCGCAACCGGAGATGCAAGGAGATATGCGTTCCGGAGAGTCCATAGAAGGCTGGATCGCCTTGCTTGTACCATTAACAGATCGAAAACCGCTACTTTACTATTCCGCCGATGCCGGCGCAGCTGTCCAGCACGGCGGCAGCAAGTGGTTCAAGCTTTACTGATTGTGTGGGACTTATTACTCTATTGTGAATAATACCGCGGAGAAGCGGGACCTAGGTAAAGCGTCTTCTTTTCGGTAATAAGTAATGGAACTCCCGAGAATCCTATCAGCCAAGGAGGACATGAAATGAGACGTTCGGCAGAGTTCATCGCGCTGGCTTTGTTGGTACTGATTCCGGTTGTCATCCAGGCTGATCCCAGTGTTTATCCCCTGGGAACGACTATTTACAAACCGGAGAAATGCTGGAACGGATTCACAATACTTTCGTCTGATGAAGGACGACTTGTCGATATGAACGGGAACCTGGTTCATCTCTGGAAAGGGAAGCTTCATCATCCGAACAAGGTATATCTCGGAGGATACCTTCTGTCTGCTACCGCTTCCTGGAAGCATGGGTGGCAGGACGCCATTGAAATCCAGCTGAGAGATTTCAAGGACAAGGTTCTCTGGAGATTCAATCGATGGCAGAAAGGGAAGGCGAATGAAGGCGATGGAACCATGTGGCTTTCCCGGCAGCATCATGATCTGCAGATAAAAGGAAATCCCGTCGGCTATTACATACCGGATGCCGCTCCACTGGATATATCGGAAGGCACCATTCTGGTCTTGGCTCATTACAATGTACGAAATGAAAAGATTAACAAGAATGTAACGCTGCTGGATGATGTCGTTTACGAGGTGGACATGGCCACGGGCAAAATAATCTGGACATGGAAAGCGTCGGAGCATCTGGATGAGATGGGTTTTGACGAAGCAGCGTTGAAGGCCATGCAGAATTATGACAGGGAGCCTCGGAGTGAGGGGGATGGATTCGACTGGTTCCATCAGAACTGCGCTTCCTATCTGGGGCCCAATAAATGGTATGACGGGGGTGACCGGCGGTTCCACCCGGACAATATTATCCTCGACAGTCGCGAAGCAGGTCTCCTGGCGATTGTAGACCACAAAAGTGGCAAAATCGTATGGCGAGCCGGCCCTTATTATCGGGACGGCGATGACAAGAAACTTGGATGGATGATCGGCCCGCACCATACACACATGATTCCCAAGGGTTTGCCCGGTGCAGGCAACATTATGGTATTTGACAACGGCGGTGGATCCGGCTACGGACCTCCGACCGATTTTGCCTCGGACGGTATAACGGTTATGCGCCGGGACTATTCCCGGGTTGTTGAGTTCAACCCGGTTACTAAGGAGATTGTATGGGAATATGTCCCCAATGCTTCGAATAATCCAGACCCGGTTTTCGGTCATAAAATGTACAGCGTCAATGTGTCCTCCGCCCAGCGTCTTCCCAATGGCAATACGCTCATCACCGAAGGCGCCCAGGGGCGCATTATCGAGGTCACCCGGGATTATGAGATCGTCTGGGAATATATGAATCCGTACCTATGGGATTCCGACATTCCCATGATTCGCAACCTTGTTTACCGGGCTTACCGCGTGCCCTATGACTGGGTGCCGCAACTGCCAAAGCCGAAAGAGTCCGCAGTGGATGCCGGGCCTAACTATCTGTTCACAATTCCGGCCGAGGATGGATCACACCCTGATTTCGGAATCGACAGAACCGCTATCTGGAAGCAGGGAGACACACAGGGAAAAGATAAAAAAGAGGAGGATAATTGATGTCTGAATCGAAGTATGGAAGATATATCGTAACAGATCTTATAGTGCCAGAAGAGAAGAAAAAGATCGAGGCAGATTATTCCAGATATGCCAAAAGAATTTTGTGGCTGGATGAGAATGTTGTCGAAGGCGCATTTCATATGAATACAGCATGGTATCTGAATGCGGCCAAAACCCTGGAAGACAAACCCCGCGTTCATGATGCCGACGAGATCATCGGATTTTTCGGCAATGATCCTGCGAAACCTTACGATCTAGGCGGCGAAATTGAA
>Ga0111175_1107_pt1 | contig 15535 bp, 13 predicted proteins | sample DeeMarSWOR324_28_FD_80228 | JGI IMG/M metagenome (GOLD analysis project Ga0111175, IMG submission 80228) | Bacteroides sp. SM23_62
AAATACGATATGGCTTAGCTGGGATTCAAGTGAATCGAAAAAAGGTTCCCCCAGTCCCACAGGTACCTGCCTGGCCACGCATTCCACAATGCCTCCGATTGAATCATCCACTTCAATGGCCTGCTCCACTGCCTTCCCCACATCCTTGATTCCTCCGGCTTCAATCAGTGTGGCTGTTATGGACATATCGCCCAGCAGTTTCTTCGCCACCACCCCGGCCGCTGCAAGGGCCAGTGTAAGCCGCCCCGAAAAATGGCCTCCACCCCTGAAATCCTGAAAGCCCCCAAATTTCCTGGACGCGACAAAATCGGCATGCCCCGGGCGTGGCACATCACGCATCCTGGAATAATCGGATGAGCGTACATTCCGGTTTTCAAAAAGCACCGTCAGTGGTGCGCCTGTAGTGAACCCGTTGAACAGGCCACTGACCAGCTCTGGTAAATCCTCTTCTGTCCTGGGAGTAGTCCCTATTGCCCCGCTTTTCCTACGGCCGAGGTCATATTCAAAATCAGCCGGTATCAGCGGGATCCCGGCAGGACACCCGTCGATCACAACACCCACGGCAGGTCCATGTGATTCTCCCAGGATGCTGATGCGGAATATACGGCCAAAACTATTCATGGTTCAAAATCTAAAAATGTTTATTCCTGTATCTGCCTGAGTATGGAAAGCAGTTTATCCTTGCTGATCTGTCCGGGTGCCGTTTCCTGTCCCGTTTCAGGTGCAGCAAAAGTAAATTCGGCTCCAAGCATGGGTGCGGCAATCCTTGAGATGACGCCAAGCTTACCCATGCCTATGATGACCATCCGCTGATCCCTGCTGTATAATTTAAACAGGTTCCGCAGGTCCTCCGCCTGGTTTACCTGGCATGCGATTTTAACCACATCTGCCCCGGCTTTCAAGCAATCTCTTATAATTTGCTCCAGCTCAGGCATGGCCGGTGTCAATTCGAAATTATGATACGAGATGATCAGGGTGGTGTCATGGTACCGGGCGGACTGAATGATCTCGTTGCTGAAGGCCTGATCGGATCCAAGTTCAATGTCCACATAATCTGCACCTGATTGTATCGCTGTTTTAAGGATCTCCAGGCGATGATCCTCATCCATTTTCCCGGGCCTGCAGGTGGCAATGCATGAGCTGGCGGCACTGACGACCTCCCTGATCTGTTCCAGGGTCAGTGTAAGCAGATCGAAACGGAATTCCACAAAAGGTTCCCTGCCGGCCATGGACAAGCAATCCTCATATCCGATTTCCGAAAGGCTAACGCATATCATCGATCCAGTTTTTTAGCATGTCCAGATCAATATCATGTATCACGGCTTCACCGATTTTATCAAGCAGGATAAGGCCGATACTGTCACCATCACGTTTCTTGTCCCGCTTCATTACCTCGAAAACATCATCAAATGCATGCGGATAGGTTACCGGGAGATGGTATTTTTCAATCAAATCCCGCAGCCTGTACACATCCTGTGAACCGATCAGGCCCAGTTTTGCCGATATACCGGCAGCCAGCACCATCCCGATGCTCACGGCTTCTCCATGCGGGATGCCGGTAATCTTTTCAAAAGCATGTGCAAAGGTATGCCCGAAATTCAGCTTCTTGCGTTCACCGGACTCCTTTTCATCTGTTTCCACGATCCTGCATTTTGCCTCCACACAGATACTGATAATTTCTTCAAGGGTTTTCTCTTCCCCGTCGAGTGCCTTCTTGTGGTCTTTTTCCAGCAAATCAAAAAGTTCCTTGTTCACGATGGCACCATACTTGATCACCTCAGCAAATCCCATGTGGTATTCCTCCCGGGGAAGGGTAGTGAGCATTTCAGGGTCGCAGATTACAAATTCAGGCTGACGGATCACTCCCACCATGTTCTTGTATCCTTCATAATTCACACCATTTTTCCCGCCTATGCTGGCGTCCACCTGAGAAAGCAGGGTGGTTGAAACAAAACCGAAGGACAATCCCCTCAGGTAGGTGGAGGCAATATAACCGGCCAGATCGCAGACAATCCCTCCTCCCACTCCCAGGATGAAAGAATTCCGGTCTATTTCATTCGTTATCAGCTGCCCGTATATATCCGAAGCAATGCTGAGTGTCTTGGATGATTCACCAGGCTTGATGGTGATCAGCAAACCCTCCGGGAGAAATGCACCATAATGCCGGTAAACATTCTCATCGGTGATGATCACAAGCTTTTTCCCCGGATGGTATTCACCGACATTTTTGAAGGATTCCCCGACAAGAATGCGGCAGAAACTATCACGGGTATTTAGGCAGATTTCTTTCATTGGTCTTGCTCGTCCGGATCAGGATTCATGATATGTGCCTGGTGGTTGATGGATTCCTGGTGAATGGCCCTGAATACCCGGGTAATGAATTCATTGCTGAGCCCTTTCTCTTCTCCCATGTTAAGCCGCTTATTGATGATCGCATCCCAACGCTTGGACTGAAGAATGGCCACATTATGGGCCTTCTTGTAATGGCCAATCTGATCTGCTATTTGCATCCTGCGCTCAAAGATATCAATTATTTGATCATCAAGCTCGTCAATCTCGTCCCTCAATTCCTCAATGGTCAGCAGTAATTCGTTGTCCACATCCGGATCCCTGAGGACCAGCCTGTCCAGAAGGATCTTCAGGTCGGCAGGGGTCAACTGCTGTTTTGGATCACTCCAGGCATTGTCCGGATCGGGATGGGATTCAATGATGAGTCCGTCAAAATTAAGATCCAGGGCTTCCTGGGAGATCTCATACAGCTTTTCCCTGCTGCCGCAGATATGACTGGGATCAGTGATCACCGGGAGATTGGGTATCCTGCGCTTAAGTTCAATTGGGATCTGCCAGTGGGGATGATTTCTGAAATCAGTCTGGGCGAAGACAGAGAACCCCCTGTGTATGGCAGCGATCCTTCTGATCCCGGCCTGATATATCCTTTCTATGGCACCGAGCCATAATTCCGCATCGGGGTTTACCGGATTTTTTACCATGACAGGTACATCCATGCCCTTAAGGGTATCGGCGATTTCCTGGACTGCAAAAGGATTGGCAGAGGTACGGGCACCTATCCAAAATATATCAATCCCGTACTTCAATGCCTCGTATATATGTTTGACATTGGCCACCTCAATAGCCGTAAGCATGCCTGTCTCTTCCTTTACCTTCTTCAACCAGGGCAAGCCTGTGGACCCGACTCCCTCGAACGCATTCGGCCTGGTACGCGGCTTCCATATACCTGCACGGAATATATTTACGCCCATTCCCGATAATTCCCTGGCAGTCCTCAATACCTGTTCTTCTGACTCGGCACTGCACGGACCTGCAATGATGATCGGCCGTTCACAGATCTTCGCCTGATCTGACAATGGTTCCAATTCAAGTTTTAGTTCCATGGCATTTACTATTATATGTTTACAATTGATTTTCCCCTGATATATTCTCCCAGGATACCCAGGTCGCTGGTGAAAGGCCTGATGGCCTCTATGGATTGAGTATACAGCTCATAATCATTGAATTCAACATCAATGTAGAACTGGTATTCCCAATCCTTGCCCATGATGGGCATGGATTGTATCTTAGACAAATTTATATCATAGTAAGACAGTATGGAGAGGATTTTGGACAGGCTCCCGATCTTATGGGACAGGGCAAAATGGATGGAGGACTTGTTCACCTCGGTGACCGGTAAACTGTCCCTGCCATTGCCCAGGATCAGGAAGCGGGTATAATTCTTCTTGTTTGTTTCAATGCTTGAGGCAATGATCTCCAGGTCATATTTCTCTGCTGCCAGTTCGGATGCAATCGCCCCGATCCCGGTCAGGCCGTGGTCCCTGATTTCCTTGGCACTCAATGCCGTATCCATGCTTTCGATCAATTTGATATCGTCATACTGGTCAAAGAATTCCTGGCATTGCAGGATGGCCATGGGGTGTGAAAAGACCTCGCGGATATCCTCTATGCCCTGTCCTGGAAGGGCCACCAGGTTCTGCCTTATGCGCATATAGACCTCCCCGATGATCTTCATGGGTGAATCTTTCAGCAGGCTGTAATTGGGGAGGATACTTCCCGCCAGGGAATTTTCAATGGCCATGATCCCGTAATCAGCCTTGTCTTTCCTGAGGGCTGTCATGAGATCCTTGAAGGTATCCCTGGGCATGATTTCTACCTCTTCATTTTCAAAATACTGGAGGGCTGCGATTTCATGAAATGCGCCATACCCTCCCTGGATGACTATTCTTTTTACCATATCATAAAAAAAAATCCCGGTACTTTGACCGGGATTCTGGTTAATTATCAATTTAATGTCATAATGAACCCGGTCCGGCGTGCACCCAGAAGAAAAAGAAGTAAAAATATGCAAACAAACCAGTGTTCATAGCTCCTTGCTTTTGGTCAATAAAAAAAGTCCCGTATGATGGGACTTTTGAATAAACTACTCATTCAATCGCCCCAAAGAGTCAGTTGAAATAAAAATAGTTATATTCAAAATTCATTTTCATTGTCCCAATACAGGCTATAAACCTAGTTATTCTTTTCAAAAAATGCAAATTTCAGGGAAAAATATAGGCAGGGAGGAGAAGATCAGGGCGGTTATCGCATACTTTCAGGAGACCATGCCCGAACCCGAAACGGAACTTACCTATGAGAGTCCCTACGAATTGATCGTAGCCGTGATCCTCTCGGCACAGTGTACCGACAAGCGTGTCAACCTTATCACCCCTGCATTCTTCAGGAAATTCCCGGGACCGGTACAGCTGGCTGCAGCCAGGCTGGAAGAAGTCTTCGAAATGATCAAAAGTTGCTCATACCCGAACAACAAGGCCAAACACCTGGTGGGCATGGCCAGGGTGCTGGTTGATGAATTTGATAATCAGATTCCGAAAGATATAGACAGCCTGCAAAAATTACCCGGTGTCGGCCGGAAATCCGCCAATGTGATTGCTGCTGTTATTCATAAAATGCCGGTCATGCCCGTGGATACACATGTCTTCAGGGTATCAGCAAGGATCGGGTTGACCCGGGGGGCAAAAACACCATTGCAGGCAGAGAATCAACTGTATGAAGTTTTTCCTGGTGATCTGATCCCGCACGCCCATCACTGGCTGATCCAGCACGGAAGATATGTCTGCCAGGCCAGGAAACCGAAATGTACTGCTTGTGGACTGCAGGAGGTTTGCAGTTACCATCAAAATAAAGCTCCGGAGAGTATAACTTAAAGCGGATTTTACCGTTTAAAAATTATTGTGGAGATACGCTTAGTTTTGTGGCATCTCAATAGATCTGTACATGAAAAAAATTTTACTATTCATTGCACTGCTGTTGATCATGATCATCCCCGCCTCCTATAAGGCAAAGCGGATGGATTACAGGGAAGCCCGGTACAAGAATGTTTGCAAGGACCTGAAAGGGGATGTATTACTGTATTTTATCTTTATTGACAGCAAGTATACAGCACCGTGGACCGAATTTGATATTCAATCAACCATCGATTCGTTGAGGGCAGCCATCACCTGGCTTCACAGTCAGGCCAGGAGCCATAAAATCCTGCTGAATATCAGGGCTGATTTTTATATAGGTCCGGAATTCACCACCATCACAAGGAACCTGCCTGAGCCTACCGTCCTTGAATCAGTCACCAACCCGAATATGCGAAAGGCAAAAGAAAACCTGAACCGTTGGTCTGATGCTGTATCAAAAATTGCCGGAGCCAGTGTGACAATCCATGAAAAAGACGGCATACCCGCGATCAAACCTCCCAAAAACAAAGAAAGGCTGGTCGCCTTCTTGAGGGACGAGAACAAAGTTGAAAGCGTGGCATTGTTCTTCCTGGTAAACAATTATTTCAAAGCAGATATATCCACTCCGGTGAACATGTTTGATACTGAAGATGTGGAATTTGCGATCGTGAGTTATAAATACCCCTCGGAGATTGTCCACAATTTTCTCCATCTTTATGGTGCTGCAGACATGCATAAATCAGTCTACCGCAGACAGGAACGCAAAATCAGCATGCTGGCTGAGATGTATCCAAACGATGTCATGCAGGACCCGTACGGAAAAGCCATCAATAAACTTGAATTAAGCGATTATACTCAGTATCTTATAGGCTGGAGTGATGAACTTGATCCTGAACTTGAGACGCTCATGACAGACAAAATGCTTAATTTCTAGATGCAAACCATCTACCTGGATTATAATGCAACCACCCCTCTCGATCCAGCGGTTGTTGAATCGATGAAACCTGCACTATCTCATTTATTCGGAAATCCATCCTCTTCACATTTACTTGGAATCGAAGCCAGGAAACGGGTGGAAGATGCCAGGTTGCAGGTTGCCGGACTCCTTCACTGCCAGCCGGAGGAAATTGTCTTTACGAGTGGCGGAACAGAATCAAATAACCATGCTATCAAAGGCATCGCATTTGCCAGCACCCAAAGTGGCAAGCATATTATCACATCAACCATTGAACATCCGGCCACCCTCGAAGTTTGCAGATACCTGCAGCAACAGGGTTACGAGATCTCATATGTCGATGTGGACTCCAGGGGTATCATCGACCTTGATGAGCTCGAATCCGCCCTACGGGAGGATACCATACTGATCACTGTAATGCATGCCAATAATGAAATCGGATCTATCCAGCCCATATCTGAGATCAGCCAGCTGGCCCGGAAACACAAAATTCCTTTCCATACCGATGCAGCACAGAGTGCCGGAAAGATACCTGTCGATGTACAGCAGCTTGGGGTAGACCTTCTCTCTCTGGCCGGACATAAAATCTACGGTCCCAAAGGTATAGGTGCATTGTATATCAGGAGCGGGCTGACCATTGAAAAATTGATTCATGGGGCAGACCACGAACGGAATCGAAGGGCGGGTACAGAGAATGTACCACAGATCATCGGACTGGGGAAAGCATGCGAAATTGCGGAAAGGGACCTGGATATCAACCGTCAGACCATGCAGATGACCAGGGATGCCCTTTTTGATTCGATCCGTGAATCCATTCCTGACATTCAGTGGAACGGCGATCCGGAAAACTGTTTGCCGAATACCCTGAGCCTGACTTTCCCAGGTGTGGATGCACAATTGATCCTCTCAGGCATGGAGGGGGTTGCCGCTTCAGCAGGAGCAGCCTGTCATGCCGAGCATACTGATATCTCCCATGTGCTGAGTGCCATTGGATTAACTGCGGAACAGTCCATTGGAACCATAAGATTTTCAACAGGGAAAAATACCACCCTGGAAGAGATCCGTGCCGCATCCAGGATAATCATTGATACCGCGGCACCATTGATGACCGGGTCCCGCTCCAGATCCGGGACCGCCGGGGATGCTACCCGTGTAAAATTAACCCAATTCACCCATGGATTGGGTTGTGCCTGCAAAATGAGGCCACAGGACCTGGAGCAGATCCTTCATAAGATCCCCTTGTCTGATCACCCGGATATCCTGGTTGATGCAAGGAATTCGGATGACGCAACGGTATGGAAAATGGACGACCGGACGGCATGGGTCCAGAGTGTGGATTTTTTTACGCCCGTCGTGGATGATCCTTTCACATTTGGTGCCATAGCTGCGGCAAATGCACTGAGTGATATTTATGCCATGGGGGCCACTCCACTTTTCGGACTCAATATTGTGGCGTTCCCTGTAAAGAGACTGGCCCTGACAGTGCTCGAAGAGATCCTCCAGGGCGCCTTATCCATTGCAGAAAAGGCGGGGATATATATACTTGGCGGGCATACCATAGAGGATAACGAACTCAAGTATGGTATGGTCGTGAACGGAAGATGCCATCCGGACAGGATCCTGCTTAATTCGGGTGCCCAACCGGGAGATTCCCTCATCCTGACCAAACCCATTGGAACAGGCATCATGACCACTGCCCTGAAGAGAGGTCTGCTGGCCGTTGATCATTACCGGGTCCTGGTCGAAGTAATGACCGGCCTGAATGATCATCTGGCCAAACTTAATGCAAGGTTTCAGATAAATGCCTGCACGGATGTCACCGGTTTTGGACTCCTGGGCCACCTTCTTGAAATGGTCCGGGCCAGCAAAGTAAGTGCCGAACTAAAGGCAGAGCAGGTTCCTCTAATTAACGGTGTGAGGGAATACCTCCAGGCCGGAACGGTACCAGGCGGCACCCTTCAAAACCTGGCTTATACGGGGCCGTACCTTCAATGGAAGGAAGGAACAGCAGAAAACATAAAAACCATCCTGGCTGATGCACAGACCAGTGGTGGATTGCTGATATCCTCTCCTCATGATAAAGCCGGAAGCCTGCTGGATGAGATCAGGAAAGGCGGAGCCACAGAAGCGACAATCATTGGCAGGGTATTTCCAGCATCTGATTTCCCGATAACAATCACCTGAAATTATGCATCCGGACTACTTTTATCAGCCTGTTGATCAATCCCGCAACAAGTTTGAGTCAACAGTTCCAATTTGCTCATTATTAATATTTTACAAGAACTTACGAACAGCATTTCATTTTGTTTTAAAAAAAAAAGTGTTATTTTTACTAAACCATTACCATCAACATTTCGTAGGAGTATCCAAAAACAACCGCCCTATGTCAAAAAAATTAATTTCACTGGTGCCTATTCAGTTGACTGCTATATTGATAATCGCAGTTTTCATGGCAGGATGTGGATCTGAAAAAAGAAAAACCGGGTCGGATGAGCTTTCACTAAGTGAATCCGAAATGGATGCCGGAATACTGGAAGATATTAACAGTGCAAAGCAGATTTTTTACTCCCTGCCCTCTCCTCTCGAAACTGCTATGTTGATAAAAAATGCCGGGGCATCCTATAATGAAGATTTATTGAATCCGGTTGATAATACATCCAATTATACTACCAATAAAAGCATGGCCCTGAATCTTGGTATTTATAGTACAGATCTGTCTTTTGCCAGCCTGTTTGATCAGACACAGACCTCTATTCAGTATATGAATGCCGCAAAGCGGATGGCAGATGGACTGGGCATCCTTGATGCCATTGACAACAATACCATTGAAATGCTTGAGGAGAACATCAACAACAGGGACAGGATCATGGACATAATCTCTGAGACTTTTATGAATTCCAGTTCCTTTCTCACAGAGAACGAAAGGCCGGCACTTGCCTCTATTGTGCTGGTTGGCGGATGGGTGGAAGGCCTGTATATTGCCTCGAACCTGGTGGGTGAAGGAAGCATTGAGGGGAATAAGCTGGTGGAAAGAATCGTTGACCAGAAGCTTTCCTTTGATATTGTAATGCACCTACTGGAAGATAACAAGGATAACATGGATGTAGCTGAAATATTGACCGACATCGGGGATCTCAAAGTGACGTTTGATAAGATCATCATCACTACCACCAGTATTCAGGCAATTCCTGATGAAGAATCAAATGTCACAGTCCTGAAGTCCGAATCCAAGATAAAAATTACGCCCGAAATATTCCAGGAACTGCAGGAGAAGATAAATGTCTTAAGATCTAACTTCATTTCATAAAAAATACCGCTGTATGAAAAAGATTTTTCATTTCACTGTTGCAATTGCATTATTGACTTTACTACCACTGTCTGTAAATGCACAGTGCAAAGGATTCGCAAAAAAAATCTGTAAAGTTGAGCTTACACCATATATCCACGATGGGAATTATCATGCAGCCATCCTTACCGTTGGAGAAGAAGCTGAATTATACAAGACCTTTTACTCGGATACGGATTACAGGATCGCAGTTTGCGGTTCCGTTAACCTGCCTGATATTGAATTCAGGGTCATCGATTCGGACCGCAATGTACTTTACTCCAACGAGGATAAGGAATATGCGATGACCTGGGATTTCCGGCTGGAAGCGAGCCAGCAATTAAAGATCTTTGTAAAGGTACCAACAGCTGAAGGATTGCCTGAGGATATAGCGAGCGGTTGTGTTGCTATCATGTTTGGATTCCTTGATAAATAACTACACGAATCATAACACTTTGAAAAGCCGTCTCAGAGCAAACTGAGGCGGCTTTTACATTGGTATATGGACAACATGATAATCCGTTTTATTTTTTTTTCAAGGATATCAGGCAAGGAGTCCATATTTTGTGCATGTACAAAATTCAATGACGCCCTGATATCCTTGTATAAAACCTAGCCTGGATTATAATTTTGACCTGAGGAACTTACCGGTGTAGGAAGTGGGGTGTTTGCTGAGGTCTTCCGGGGTACCTTCAAAAATGATCTCCCCTCCCTCCTCCCCTCCTTCGGGTCCAAGATCAATGATCCAGTCTGCTGATTTGATCACCTCAAGATTGTGTTCAATGATGACCAGGCTATGGCCCTTGCTGATCAATTCCTGGAATGCATCGAGCAACTTCCGGATATCATGGAAATGAAGTCCTGTGGTAGGTTCATCGAAGAGAAAGAGCAGGTTTCTGCCACTGTTTTCCCTCGATAAGAAAGAGGCGAGTTTAACGCGCTGGCTCTCGCCACCACTAAGGGTACTTGAGGATTGTCCCAGCTTAATGTAACCAAGGCCGACATCAGCAAGGGGCTTTAGCCTTTCACAGATCCTTTTCCCAAGGTGACTGCCTGCTTCGGAAAAAAATTCAATCGCCTCATCTACCGTGCATTCCAGCAGATCATAAATATTCTTCCCGCGATACCGTACATCCAGTATTTCATCTTTGAAGCGTTTTCCGTGGCAACTATCGCAGATCAGGTGCACATCGGCCATAAATTGCATCTCCACCTTGATGATCCCTTCTCCCTGACATTCCTCGCATCTGCCCCCATCAATATTGAATGAGAAATGGGATGCCTTGAATCCCTGCACAACAGCTGCCTGCTGATCAGCATACAACCTTCTGATCTCATCAAATGCTTTCAGATAGGTAACCGGATTGGACCGCGATGATTTTCCTATGGGATGCTGGTCCACCATCTCTATCCCATCCAGCATTTGAATATCCCCCCGTACCAGGTCATGTTCCCCTGGTTTCTCTCCATGACCATGGAACTTCTTGAGAAGTGCCGGATAGAGAATGCTGCTGACCAGGGATGACTTACCTGATCCACTAACGCCGGTGACAACCGCCATGATATTCAGCGGGAACTTGACATCAATGCCCTTCAGATTGTTTTCCCTGGCCCCGAGCAATTCAATATAATTATGCCATTTCCTGCGCCTTTCAGATACCTTGATAAGTTCCTCGCCGGTCAGGTATCTGGCTGTCAGACTTTGGTGTTTTGAATCCAGCTTGTCCGGATCTCCCTGGAACACAACCTCGCCCCCAAGTCTTCCAGCCATGGGTCCCATATCAATGATATGTGCCGATGACCTGATGATATCTTCGTCATGCTCGACAACCAGCACAGTATTCCCCAGTTTTTCAAGATTCTTCAATACCCCGATGAGCAGGTGCGTATCCCTGGGATGCAGCCCGATACTTGGTTCGTCAAGGATATACATGGATCCCACCAGGCTGCTGCCGAGGGAAGTAGCCAGGTTGATCCGTTGGGATTCACCCCCTGACAGGGTGGATGAGAGCCGGTTCAGGGTAAGGTATCCCAGGCCAACCTGCACCAGGTATCCGAGCCGGTTATGAATCTCTTTCAGGATCCTTCCGGCAATTTCTGTTTCATGCCTGGTAAGACGGATATTCCTGAAGAATTCATACAGCTCTGTGACCGGCATGATTACCAGATCCTGGATCGGTCGTTTGTTCACTTTTACATACGAAGCTTCCTTTTTCAGCCTGGTACCCTGGCAGGCCGGACAGGTGGTCTTTCCCCTGTACCTGGAAAGCATGACACGGTACTGGATCTTATATTTTTTCTCCTCAAGATGCCTGAAAAATGCATCCAATCCCTTGAAATACCTGTTACCGGTCCATAACAGACGTTTTTGATCAGGGGTTAACTGATAGAATGGTTTATGTATGGGAAAGTCAAATTTAGCAGCCTGCAGGACCAGTTTCTCCTTCCATTTACTCATTTTTTCGCCCTTCCAGCATACAATGGCATCCTCATAGATGGAAAGACTCTTGTTGGGAATAACCAGGTCTTCGTCAATCCCGATAATTTTGCCATACCCTTCACATAGGTGACATGCACCAACCGGGTTGTTAAAACTGAACATGTGAACATCCGGTTCATCGAATTTCATCCCATCCATCTCAAAGGAATCCGAAAATACACAAACCCTGTCATCCTGCATGAGCTGCAGATGACATTCACCCTTTCCAAGACTGAAGGCAGTCTGAACGGAATCTGCGTACCTTGCAAGTGAATCTTCATCCATCTGGACTTTGATCCGGTCGATGACGACCGGGATCTGGCTGCCCGACTCCGGAATATCATCCTCTTTCAGCATATCTTCAATCCTTTTGAACCCGTCCTCTAGCTGCAGCCTGGTGATTCCTTGTTTCAGCAATAATTCCATCTGTTCCCGCACATCCCTTTCTGCTATGAACAGATATGGGGAAAGGATGATCAGCTCTGAACCAGGACCAGTTTCTGCCATGAAATTCACTACATCGGTCACAGCATGTTTCTTCACCCTCCGGCCACTGATGGGAGAATACGTCTTCCCTATCCTGGCATATAAAAGCTTCAGGTAATCATAGATCTCAGTGGAAGTCCCGACGGTTGACCTGGGATTCCGTGTATTGACTTTCTGTTCAATGGCAATGGCAGGCGGTATGCCGTTGATCATATCCACATCAGGCTTATCAATCCTGCCCAGGAATTGCCTTGCGTATGAGGAAAGGCTCTCAACATAACGGCGCTGACCTTCAGCATATAGCGTATCAAATGCAAGAGAGGATTTACCTGAACCTGATAATCCTGTGATCACAATGAATTTATTACGCGGGATCCTCAGATCAATGTTTTTCAGGTTATGCACCCTGGCCCCTTTGATTTCGATAAATTTATCAGCCGATTCTGCAGAAACTGGCATGAAAATTGTAATTAATTAACAGGTTGTTTAACATCTTTTAACTGTTTTCAAAAGTAATATTTTTTGTATTATTGATATTTTTGTTTTATTTGCAGAATCAAACGCTTTCTCATTAGCCAACCCAAAAAAGGAGGACTGCCTATAGCTCAAAATCTACCCTGACTGAATCAAAATAGGAGGTAGTTTTGAAATTACAACAACTTTCAGATCAAGATCTGGTAAAGCGGTTTATACATGGTGATCAAACCAGCATTGAGGTCCTGATTAATAGGCACAAGAACAAGGTTTTCACGTACATTATACTCATTGTCAAAAATCAGTCACTGGCTGAGGACATTTTCCAGGATACCTTTATCAAGGTCATTAAATCCTTAAAAGAGGGGAAATACAAGGACAATGGGAAATTTGTATCGTGGGTAATCAGGATCGCCCATAATCTGACCATTGATCATTTCAGGAAGGAAAAACAGATCAATACTTATTCGAATGAGGATTATGAGGCGGACATCTTTAACTCAAAAAAACTTGCCGAAAGTACAGTCGAAGATATCATGGTTGAAAGCCAGATCATTAAGGAGGTCAGGCTGCTCATCGATGAACTTCCTGAGGACCAGAAGCAGGTGATCCTGTTGAGGCATTATGGTGGACTGAGTTTCAAGGAGATAGCCGAACAGACCGATGTGAGTATCAATACGGCCCTTGGACGTATGAGGTATGCATTGATCAATCTGAGAAAGCTTATCGAACAAAAAAATCTCAGTTTGACAAAAATTTAATATCTAACAATACATACTATTTTTCATATTTCACCGTTTGGTATGTATGATCACAAATTTAACTGCCTATGGTGAATGTCTCTACCCTTGTTTACGTACTGGAAAATATTGAGGGTAAAGAGGAAGAGTTAACCAATCTGGAGGAATTACTTGGAGAGGAAGAAGCTTATGTGAAGAAGATATTTGACAAACTTGATGATTCAAATTTGCAGGTAAGTCCAGGATTGGTGGAACACATCCTGAAAACAACCAGTACTATTTAGGAATTCTGAACTGTATTAAGAGTGAGCCGTTTTAGTTCAAACTAAGACGGCTTTCTTTTTTGTAAGGGTATTACAGCGCAGCTACATATTCCGCAAAGCGAAACAGGTCAGGCTGCTTTTGTAATACCCTTACAAAAAACAAAAACATCTGAGATTCTCACTGGATTATAACAAGCCCTAAATCCTTATTTTCAAGGTTATTAAATGAGGAGCCTTCTTTTGTGCTTGCTCAAAAGCCAGCGACGATTGAATAACCTTGAAAACTGCGGCTTCAGGATTTGTTTTGATACAGGAGGCTGATCATATGGCAGGCCATGATCCCGGCCGTTTCTGTCCGGTAAATTGCCTCACCCAGGTTGATCTCCCGGTAAGCATTTTGTATGGCAGCTTCTATTTCTCCAGAGGTAAAATCCCCTTCCGGTCCGATCATGATTATCCAGCTTTGATCTTTATGCGGTGCTGCCATGATTCGCTGGTCGCCGGTAGTGTTACAATGTGCTATCAGTTTGATATCTGCGGTGGAACGGCTCAGGAAATCATTCAAAGAAACTTCCCTGTTCAGTCCGGGCAATAAGGCACGTCCGGATTGTTTCATGGCCGCAATCAGTATTTTCTGTGAGCGTTCATGCCTGATCCGGTTTCGTTCAGACCGGGCACAGATGACCGGGGTTATCTCATCCACACCAATCTCGGTTGCTTTTTCTAAAAACCATTCAAAACGTTCTGTACTTTTAGGAGGGGCCATGGCGATATGCAGATAATAATCCCTGCGCAGAAATTCTTTTGTGACATTGTTTATCGTGACCCGGCAGGCCTTTGGATCTGCAGCCGTTATGGTCCCGGAATAATAATTTCCTTTGCCATCCACCATCTCCAGTGTATCGCCCCCGTCCATACGCAGTACCTTTACGATGTGCCGGGATTCCTCTTCGCCGAGGATGGCCTGATTTTGATCGATCTGGCTGGTATAAAAGACAGGCATGTAATTTGAATGTTGTTTATTCAATCGGTGATTCCTCACCCTCCTCCATCCTCCTGACAAACATGGCCTTCTTTCTCGGATCTGATACTACATACAAATACGGCACCTCATCCCGCGGTGTTTTCATTCTCCGCTGGCTGGTCTTTACCTCATCGATGGCAGTATTGAAGTCTCTGTTGCTGGACAACACACTCATTACCCCCCTGACATAACCAAAATAATACCAGTTCCTGCGGTCAAGTTCGAGGTAAATGTCCACCATATCCCCGTTGCGCCGTTTTGTGAATTCCATGTACCCATCCAGCTGCTTGTTGATCTGGTCCCCGTTGATGCTTGCCAGGGAGATTTTACCGGCTGACCTGTAGGATCGGGATTCCTGGTGCCAGACCAATTTTACTTTGGCAAAAAAGAGGGTATGCGTCAGTTCCGGGACCGATGACTGGTATTCTCCGTAAAGTCCCAGTTCTGTCTGATATTTCTCTGTCCTGTCCCTGCCGATCAGTTCCGAGAGGTTTTTTACATAATCCGGGGACGCCAGATCTACAGCCTCAAGGGTTGGCATACCGTCGATCT
>Ga0111175_1120_pt1 | contig 15437 bp, 12 predicted proteins | sample DeeMarSWOR324_28_FD_80228 | JGI IMG/M metagenome (GOLD analysis project Ga0111175, IMG submission 80228) | Bacteroides sp. SM23_62
CAATAATCATGGGAAACAAGCAAACCCGACGGCATTTCCTGGTCCAGGGATCCCAGGCCGGGATTTCATGCTGCCTGCTTATGTGCGGGGGCAAGCTGCTGGCCATGCCTGCATCCGTTGAAGACCTGCCGGATCTGAAAGAGCTGACCTATTGCGGCTACAAATGCAGCATGGAATGTATACTGTATAAAGGAACCCGGAACGATGATGAGGACCTGAAAAAGAAGGCATACGAGGAATGGGGCATGAAAGAAAGATATGGTGTCGAATATGAACCGGAGCAGATTTTCTGTCATGGATGCAAGAATGCGGAAAAACCCCAGTCCCTCGTCGTGCAAAAATGTACCGTACGCGCATGTGCCATCGAAAAAGAACATGAGTGTTGTATCCAGTGCAAAGAACTGGCAGACTGTGATGAAGATCTCTGGATGAGATTTCCGCAATTCAGGGAGAAGGTACTGGAAATGCAGGCAGCCTATTTCAAGGGCTGAGGTGAATAACTTCCTTGCAGCAGTAATACCATTCTTCTTATATTTAGGACTGTCATACCTGACATGGCAGCCGGGGAAAGAAACATAGGGATCAAACTGGACAAACGGGCGTTTGAGGAACTGTTCAGGTCCTTCTTTCCTTCGCTGGTATTATTTGCACAGAAATATGTTCCCGACCAGGATACTGCCAAAGAAATTGTACATAATGTCTTTTTAAACCTGTGGGAAAAACGGCAGCAGCTTGATACCAGTTCCCCTTTGAAATCATATTTATTCACATCGGTACACAACCGATGTCTGAATTATATACGGGACCAGAAAAAGTTTGACAGGGACGAAACCCTTTTTCAAAAACTTGACAGTACGGCCTTCATTGATGGTGTTGACCGGTTGGAGGAACAGGAGCTTGAACAACGGATCTATGATGCGTTGCAGTCACTTCCGGAAAAATGCAGGGAGATCTTTATGATGAACCGTTTTGAGGGACTGAAATATGCCGGGATCGCGGAGAAATTGGGCATTTCGGTTAAAACCGTGGAAACACAGATGTCAAAAGCCCTGAAAATACTCAGGGAGAAACTGATAGACTATCTAGGAATGGTCATTCTGTTCATATTGACACACCTAAACTGATCCGATGAATAATGCACACAAAAAACCTTCATAAACCGGGTAAGGGTAGAACTGCTTTCGTGTGTGTAATGATTGGAGGAAAAAATGGAGAAGAAGGATAAAAATATAGGCATTGAGCTGATTACCAGGCATCTGTCAGGTGAATCAAATGCTGCTGAAGAGAAGGAATTACAGCACTGGCTGGCAGCCGATCCTGATCACATCACACTTCTGGACCAGTACTCTTCTCTCTGGGAAAAGCTTGGCAGGGTTCAGTCTGTAGCCGGAATTGACCTGGATGCTGAGTGGCATATCCTTGAATCCAGGATGGCAGAGGGTGAAAAGATGATCACCCTGCAACCTGGCCGGAAAAGGAGGGCCAGTTTCTATACCGGACGGATCGCCGTAGCAGCCATGCTGGCAGTGATCCTGACTTTCAGCGGGATCTACCTTGCCAGCAGGTTCGGGTACCGGACCCTGGCCACCACGGCCCAGCCGGAAGAGCTTGTGCTTCCGGACGGATCAACGGTAACCCTTAATCATTTTTCGAGCCTGAAATATCCCAGGAGATTTGCCGGGGAGATACGCAATATTGAACTGGACGGGGAAGGGTTTTTCGAGGTGGAAAGCGATCCGGATCATCCTTTTGTGATCAAAACCCGGGATGTGGACATCAAGGTACTGGGGACATCGTTCAATGTGAATGCATACAGGGAAAATGCGGCCGTAGAGGTGATCGTGAAGACAGGTGAAGTGGCAGTTACCAGGCATGGAGACATTCCAAAGACCATCATCCTGAAACCGGGCAACAAGGGTGTATATAAAAAGAATAACGAAACCCTTAAGATTACCCGGGAGATTGACAGGAATTACCTGGCATGGAAAACAAGAAATTTTGTCTTCGAGGACCAGACCCTGTTTGATGTCAGCCAGCAATTGAACAAAGTTTATCAGGCAGAAATCATCATAGCATCCGATTCACTGAAAGAGGCAAGGATCACCACAACATTCAATGATCAGTCCCTCGATGCCATTCTCAATGTGCTGTCAGCAACCCTTGACCTGGATGTACGTAAAAGCAACGGACAAATAATACTGTCAGAAACCAATTAGATTTACTGCCTATGCTGACGGCAAGGCATGTCATACAATGCTTGCTAATCATCTGCCTTGGTATGGCCAGCGCATTTGCCCAGCCTGACCTGTCCAAAAAGATGTCCATGAACGTCATCGGCGGCCGGCTGGAATATGTACTCCAGGAAATCAGCAAAACAGCCGATGTGGAATTATCCTACAGTTCAAAAAAAATTGACCTTTCGCAAAATGTTTCGATACAGAAAACAAATGCCTCCCTGGCAGAGATACTCAATGAACTGGTAAGGCAGGCCAATCTGGATTACATGATCGTGGAGGATCACCTGGTCATTAAACCGGGAAAACGTAAAAAGCAGATTCAGCCCGAAGGGCCCTTTCATTATACCCTCAGCGGGTATATCCGGGAAGCCGAATCTGATGAGGTACTGATCGGTGCAACGGTGTATGTAGCCGATCTGGGTAAAGGGACCATTTCCAATGAATTCGGATTTTATTCCCTGACCCTGCCTTCAGGATCCTATTCCATCAGGTTTTCCTATATCGGGTACCAAACCATACGCTGGCAAACAGATCTGCTGGCGGACCAGGTGATTGATATGAAACTGGGACTGGAACCCTCGAAGCTGGAGGAGGTCAGGATCATAAAAATAGATGACGAGGTGGACCTGGCACAGATACGTACGGGAAATGTAAACCTTGAACCCCGGTCGGTGGAGCGGATGCCTGCTTTCCTGGGAGAACAGAATGTGATCAAGGCCCTGGATGCCATCCCCGGGATCACCCTGCAGGGTGACGGATCAACCCTTTTCTTTGTACGCGGGGGGAACAAGGACCAGAACCTGATACTGATCGATGATGCCCCGATCTACAATCCGGCACATTTCCTTGGCATATTTTCAACGTTCATACCGGAAGCCATCAAAGACATCAATATTTACAAGGGGGATATTCCGGCTGAATACGGTGGAAGACTCTCCTCACTCATTGATGTCAGGACAAAGGACGGGGATGTGAACAGGACCATTGTGAACGGGAGCCTGGGACTGGCGACAGCCAAGGTTGCCGTGGAGGGACCCTTCCGGAAAGGAAAAAGCTCCTATTTTGTCTCTGGCCGGACCTCCTATATAAAATGGTATGTACAGCAGTACATCCCGAGTATGGAGAGGTTCTATTTTACAGACCTGAATGTGAAATTCAATTTCCGGCTCAGTCCGAAAGACCGCCTATACCTTACCGGATATGCCGGCAGGGATTATTTCGTGCTGGGAACATCCACGGGCAATGGCTCAGGTATCAGCTGGCAAAACCTGGCGGGTACCATACGGTGGAACCATCTCTTCTCAGATAAACTATTCTCGAATACCACCCTGTACAGCAGTAAATATGATTATAATTTTGTCATTAATGTCACGGAGGATGATTACTGGAATTCGCATATTGCCAATCTCAGCCTGAAAACCGATTTCTCCTGGTTTGCCAGTCCGGACATTACCCTGCGGTTTGGCGGCAAAGTCACACGGCATAATTTCAATCCGGGGAACATGGAGATTAATTCCGATCCCGGCTATTATAACATCCCGGTTGTCCACCGCAGGATAGCCCGGGAATGGACACTGTACCTGAGTAATAATCACAGCATAACACCAAGGTTTTCATTGCGTTACGGCCTGCGGCTCGGTATCTGGCAAAACATGGGTGAGACGACAGAATATGTGTATGATAAATGGTATAATCCGACTGACACGCTCGTCTATGGCGCCGGTGAAGTCTACAACACCTATACCCGCCTGGAACCCAGGATCGGTATGACTTACCAGGCCGGAAGGAGCACTTCTCTCAAGGCTTCTTACAGCCGGACTGCCCAGTACCTGCAACTGGTGACCAATTCAATATCCCCGTTCACCACCCTGGAGGTATACCTGCCCGCTGCTCCCAATATCCGGCCCCAGATGGCAGACCAGTATTCGGTTGGATTCTTCCAGAAATTCCGCAAGGCGCATCTTGACCTGATCCTGGAAGTTTTTACCAAGAAAATGCAAAACCAGATCGATTATGCGGACCACGCCTATATGCTTCTGAATCCCCACATTGAGCAGGAGTTGAGGTTTGGAACCGGGGAAGCATATGGATTCGAGGTGCTGCTGAAAAAATACCAGGGGCGCCTGAACGGCTGGATCGGATATGCCTGGTCCAGGTCCTGGAGGCAAATTGATGACATCAATAACAATGATCGCTACAGGGCGGCGTGGGACCGCCCCCATGATTTGAGCTTTTATCTTTCATACAATGTATCCGATAGGTGGACTATTTCCATGAACTGGCTTTATATGACCGGCTTCGCCTTCAGTTCTCCCACCAGTTTTTACCAATACAATGGTTATACAGTCCCCATCTATGAGAAGAAAAACAACGACCGGTTGCCGGATTATCACAGGCTTGATATCAGTACGGAGTTCCAGATAAACCAGAAGCCGCAACGTTACAGCCACAGGATAAGGCTGACCCTTTTCAACCTGTACAACAGGACCAACCCGATCGCCATAAATTTCAACAAAACACTGTACGCCAACGGGGATCCGGTGGTACCGGGAAAGCTTTATCCTCCCCCGGAGCTGTTTGCGACCCAGAAATATCTTTATGGCCTTGTCCCGGCCATCAACTACATTTTCACATTCAAATGAAACAAAGTACCAACATATCATCCATTCTATTACTCCTGCCATTGATCTTCATATCCTGCGAGGAAAAAACAGACTGGGAATTGGATACAAATGAGCCGAAGATGATCGTGGTTGAAGGCGTTTTAACCAATGAAAGGAAGGCCCATGAAGTCAGCATATCCAGGCCCATGACTGATCTTAACGGCACCCCCCAACCCATTAGTGGGGCCCTTGTCGCCATCTGGGAGAGGGATCAGGCAAATAATTTCAAAGCTCACAGGCTGCACGAGGTCCAGCCCGGTCGATACCTTACAGATTCAACCGTAAGGGCGGTTTTTGGCAGACTTTATATGTTGTTTATACTATACCAGGGACAAGAATACTCCGGACGCTCTTACCTGGTGCCGGTAGACCAGCTGGAACCATTAAGATATCACCAGGTTCCGGGGAAAGAATTATGGTATGAACTGAATTTCAGGGAAACGGACCGTCCATCCATGGTAGAGATCAGCCTTAACTGGGGACACCTGATCGGGTTCCGAAATCTTCCTGCGGAACAGACCCGGGCCCGGATTGTTTATTATACGGTAAAATCCATTGATGTCAATAAAATCTTCAGACCGGCCAAGGAAAGGGTGCCTTTCCCTGTCGGGACCAGGGTATACCGGAGACAATACTCCATGAACGAATCCCAGGAGGAATTTGTCCGGACCCTCATGGCTGAGACGGAATGGAGAGGGGGACTATTCGATGTACAGCCCGGAAATGTGCGGACCAACCTGTCGGAAGGGGCTGTGGGCTATTTCTCAGTCTCGCAGGTTGTGGCCGACTCCAGTGTCATCCTGCCGCTGAATTAGGCACTGCAAAAATCAACAATACTCCATTTTTTTCCGATTGCCTGTCAGGGTAAACAGCCACACCTGTGTGATACTGTTGAAATCAATCCATAATCTGAAATTTAAAATCTAATAGTCATGAAAAAGATAAGTTTCTTCTTAATAACCCTCATTACCGCAGCAACCCTGTTTTTTGTTGGATGTACCAAGGACATCGATCTGGAAACCCCGGACAACAACACCATACTCCCTGATAACTTTGCAGTGGATATTCCAACCGCACTGAGTTATGAAAGCAACCTGAAAAGTGCCAGTGAGATTGATACCCTCAAGGGAAATCATATTTACGCCCACCTGCGCAGCTTTATCCGTGTGGGTGACAAGGGAGCCGAGATAGTGCAGGATATCATCCGCTCCATCAGGCGCTACGAGATCAACAGGCCCATGGAAGTCACTTTCGAAAGTGATGATGACGGCCGGGTCAAGCACCTGGTCGTGGTCAAGGATTCGGAATTTGACGGCCAGGTATGGGAATTCCAGCTTACCATCACAGATGCCGACTCGGAAGGGAATGATGACGGAGGCAAGGCCCTGCAGGTATTCTGGAACAGGAGTCCCATTAAAGGAATGGCCATTCTCAAGCCCTACAACATTGACAGGCTGAATAATGCAGCCATGGGGGATGCCATGTTCAGGATCGATTACAGCGAAGAGGATCTTTTCTACGATGCCGCCATGCTGGTATATGCGGCCGGATTGCCAATGCCCACTCCGCTGGAGAATCCCTTTGCGCTGAAGGCACTCAAAATGTTTGCCGGAAAGAAGGGTGATGTCATTGATGTATACGGGAATTCTGACCACCCCAATGCCATCCTGATCTCTGGCACACCGGGATTCAACTGGGCCTTTGTAGCCGCCGGAAATGAAGTTAAGGACATCGGGGTAGCCGAGGTTGGCCTGCCCCCCAGCAACCTGGATGAGCCCAGCCGAAGCAAATTGCTGGGATACTACGCCATCGGTGAAGTCTTTGAAAGGGAGATCAAAGCCGTATGGGGAAACCAGGTACCACAGGATGTTATCGACGCCTACCTGGCCAATACCGAGGCTCCAGGATACTTTGACAGCCACGGATTTGTATCGGCGGGTATGTCTCCGGGTGATGAATATAATGAGCTTGATGTCAGGCTCCCTGACATGAGCCCTTACAATCCCAAGGAAGTCGGAAACCTTACCATAGCATTCAAACAGCAGTAAGATCACAGGGTAGATTGCCATTCCATGTGCAGTCTGAAGACCGCTCCGCGAGGGGCGGTCTTCTCTTTTGATCAAAACCTCCAAAAGCAAATGGAAGCAGCATGTAATTTTCTCCCACCTTATTTATAAGTATTTTGAATACAGGTACAAAACCCATGGTACTTTCCTGCACTGGGAGCCTGATATTATGCCGGATCAAAAACACTTGACCACATGGGAATCCGGAGCGTGGTTTATGATCTCCTGAGATGGACTGTAATTATTTATTCCAGATTCAGGAACTCGCTTATCTTCTCATTGACATATTCAGCATGCTCAACTGAAATTAAATGCCCCGATTCCAATATTTCAATCTGTATATTGGGAAAGTCCCGTGCGGTTTGCATGGCAAAATCTGCATCACCTACAATCCTGTCATCGGTGCCCAGGAACAATAAGACCGGCAGGGTCATTTCTTTCTTCTGGCCCATTGTCATAGGTACGGGCCTGGCAACTGAGGGTATGGTCCCCTCCATGATACAATTGAACCAGTCACCATATTTCCGGTTTACATATTCATCCTCTCCCAGGGCCCATTTTGTGACACGATCCCTTACGAACTGGAAAGGATACATCGAGGCTATGGATAGCATCATGATACTGCCACCATTCAGCTGTGTCAGTCCCATGGGTCCAAACAGGGCAAGTGATTCCACCCTCTCCGGATGGTAATAAGCATAATTCATGATGATAAAACCGCCATTTGAAGCCCCGAAGACCGGTGACCGATCAACGCCAAGTGAGTCTGAAATCCGGGCATATAGACCGGCTATTTCCTTTCCGTCTGCATGGTATACCATGGGATCATCCAGTATGCTTTTATTCCCCTCCCCGATGTTGTCAATACTGTATATCCTGTAATGGTTAATGAGCGGCTCAAGGTTTTCGGCCCATGAGTGAGCTCCCATGGATGCGGCATGGACCATTATCAAGGGAGGATTATCTTTCGGGCCACAGGCCAGCACATGAACTTTGCCGAAATCAGTATCGATATAAATATCCTCGGTTTCCGCGGGCCAGTCCCTCATCATTTCGCCGTAAATCTCCATCAGGTTTTCCCTGTGTAATTCTGATAAATAAATGCTGGACTTGGGTTCCATCCCAAAGAAAACTGAATTGACAACCAATAGGAGTACGATAAAAAAGACCCTGGAAATAAAGGAAACAGTCCGGTTCCACTTTTCCCTGTTAAAGCCCGGCCAGTAAGCAAGGGATGCTACTACCATCAAAAGGATCAAGGTCTGGGCATATGATTTGCCCATGAAGGTGGCAAAAGAGAACAACACCATGCCGGCAATAATGATCCACCGGATGATGTTAGCAAGGATCCTTAGTACGGATTTCATGATGTGATATTTTAATCAATCTTCGAAAATCGAAGACGGCCAGAAACCATTGAAAAGGATGGCGTAAAAGATGATCAGGTTTACGGCAATGGCCCCCGCCTTGTTGAAAAACAAAGCCAGTGCTTTCGGGAATAAAATCAGTCCCAGCGTGGAAAAAATCGCACAGGCCATGGCCATCGAGGTCCACTGTGCCCCGGGTCCCAGCAGGCCTATAATACCCAGGGCAGCAAAAATGCCGAGTACACCGGCGGCAAGGTATAGCACCAGGCAGATCAGTTTGTTCCATTTCTCTCCCAGCCCCTTGAGAAGCCAGGAAACAGTCGATGTTGAACTCCGGAATTTTACCCCGGAACTGCTGACAACACCCTGCAAGTGTCCGATACCATGGACCAGAAGGACGATGAAGGCAATCAGTTTTAAAGTTTTCGTTGACATGGGCTTTTCTGATAGGATGTTTGCTTTGAAATTGAACATTAAATTTAAATATTTGTTATAAAATAGGAAAGAAGGAAAATGAGCAAGAAAATCGTACTTTCCAGCCTAATAATTTGGATAGCCATGACTACATCTTCGGCACAATATAAAACACTCTATGATTTCAAGGTCTCCACCATTGAAGGAGAGGATTACGATCTGTCCCAACTCAGGGGAAAGAAAGTGCTGATCGTCAATACCGCTTCCAAATGTGGTTTTACACCCCAGTATGAGGGTTTACAGGAGCTCTATAAAAAATACGGCGATGGAGATTTTGTGATCATCGGGTTCCCGGCCAATAACTTTATGAGGCAGGAACCCGGTTCGAATGAAGAAATCAAGGAATTCTGCACCATCAATTACGGGGTGACTTTCCCGATGATGGCCAAAATATCCGTTAAGGGTAAGGACATGCATCCCCTTTACCATTGGCTCACGCAAAAGGAATTAAACGGTTTTAAAGATTCCAGCGTAAAATGGAATTTTCAGAAATACATGGTGGATGAAAAGGGTAAGCTGGTAGGCATATTACCTCCTAAAACCAAACCTCTCTCCGAGGAGATTGTCAACTGGGTCACAGAGGAATGATCCTGCATTCCGTTCAACCCATGACCTTTTCTGGTTCATTTTTTCTTAATTTTAGGGTGCCATCGTTCCTTAAACCTGTCCATCATGACGAAACTTATGAAAATCGTTGCGCCCGGTCTGCATATGCTACTGGTCGCATTACTTTTTTCCTGCCAGTCCGGCGAACTGCCCGAAAAGCCCAATGTGCTGTTCATTGCTGTTGATGATCTGAGGCCCGAGCTGAATTGTTACGGCCGAAACCAGATCCATTCACCCAATATTGATGCCCTGGCTGCGGAAGGGCTGCTTTTCCAGCAAGCCTACTGCAATATACCTGTTTGCGGCGCCTCCCGGGCAAGCCTGATGACCGGGATCCGGCCCACCATCAACCGGTTTATAACCTATTATACATGGGCGGATAAAGATGCCCCCGGCATTACAACACTTCCGGGTCTTTTCAGGGAACATGGATACCATACCATTTCCAACGGGAAGGTATTTCATAACCAGTTCGACAGCCGGGAGAGCTGGGATGAGAACTGGAGGCCGGAAATGTTGACCACCTGGCGGGATTACCAGTTGCCGGAAAACATTACCCTGGACACGCTTTCAAGTCGCGACAGGAGAGGCCCGGCCTGGGAATGTGCTGATGGTCCCGACAGTATCTATTTTGACGGACAGATCGCATTGAAATCTGTTCGTGACCTTGAAAAATTAAAAGCCATGGATAAACCATTTTTCCTGGCTGCAGGATTCCTGAAGCCCCACCTGCCTTTCAATGCAACAAAAAAGTACTGGGACTTGTACGATCCTGCTGAGATCTCCCTGCCGGGGAATGATACACTTCCACTGGGACTCCCGTACCACCTGATCACCAACTGGGGAGAGCTCAGGGCGTATGATGCGATACCGGCAGAGGGACCCGTATCGGATTCGGCCGCACGCAAGCTCATTCATGGCTATTATGCCTGCGTGAGTTCAACGGATGCAGCGATCGGGATGATCCTTGATGCCCTGGAAGAGCTGGAACTGGAACGAAGTACCATCGTAATACTGTGGGGGGATCATGGATGGAACCTGAATGAACACGGACTATGGTGCAAGCATTGCAACTTCAATACTTCACTTCGGACGACCTTAATGTTGAAAGTACCTGGCAAAACCAAGGGCAGACAGGCTGACGCCGTGGTTGAATTCATTGACATCTACCCCACCCTTGCTGAATTGTGCAACCTGCCCCTGCCCGCTCACCTGGAAGGCAAAAGCCTGGTTCCCCTGGTAGAAGATCCGGATGTTCCCTTCAAGGATTTCATTATCAGTAAATGGTATTCAGGCCTGACCATTCAGACCAGGGAATTTGCCTATACTGAATGGTTCAACAGAGAGGACAGTCTTATGGGTTCCATGCTTTATGACCACCGGACCGACCGGGATGAAAATTTTAACCTTGCCGGTTTGCCTGAATATGAAAACCTGGCGGATTCCCTGAGCCGCGTCATGCATGCCAACAAGGGAGAAGATTACTATAAATAAGCGGGATTGTTCAACCCAAGGCAATATATTCAACCTAATGAACAAATTATTTTATGCTCTTATTCCTGCCTTCCTATTAATGAATTGTCAGAAAGTGAATAGGGAGCACTCCTCCACCTACCTCAAGAATAATTGAGCCATCAGAGCTGGCATTACATGTTACATCAATTACTGTTTTAGATAGATGAAGCGGAGGAGGTTCAGAAAATCCGAATGTTGTGCTTATTGGAACTCCAATTGCTTCATTTACAGTTAGTATACAGGCTTGAAACTTATTCAGTACTGAAAAAATGTGTAATCTGTTCTTGCCTTTTCTCTTACTTTAGTAAACCTATTTAACCCCTCAGTTTAATTTATTTATGAAACGCCATTTAATTAAACAATGGATAATTTCCATAATATATTTGCTGAATTGTATTTCAGGGTCTGCCCAGCCGGTAGACACAAATCCATATATTGAAAATGACAGTGTATACCTGCTAAGCTACGATCATGGTGGCTTGATACTCTGGGGGGCTGATCATTTTCAGGAAAGGTTAAGAGATGCCATCGGTTGGCTTGACAAGTACCCCAGTTTTAAAATTGGTCTTGACATCGAAGCCCAGGTCTATGATTATTTTTCAGCCTGTGAGCCCGGACTTTTAACAGAAATCAAGGATTACCTGGATAAGTATAAGGGAAGGTTTGGAATTGGCACATGTACATACGGACAGCCATTGTCGCAATTTATCAATGAAGAGTCAAACATCCGTCAAATATCATATGCACTCAAAGCCACGAGGAAACATTTTAATTACAGACCCCCGGTATATTTGATGAGTGAGCATGCCATGCACAGCCAGATGCCTCAGATACTAAACGGTTTTGGATTTGACGGGGCCATAATGCGCACCCACTTTATGATGTATGGCTACAATCCTGTTTTTGACGTTGCTATCGGATTATGGACTGGAATAGATGGGTCACGGATAGCTACCATACCAACCTATAAGGATCAGGGATCTGAATTTGGTAAAACCACCGTCGATAACTGGATATTGACCCGGTATCCGGGTCCTGAATGTGATGATTCTCTGGAACAATTCAGGGAGCAGTTTGCTCATATAAAGCCGCTGCTGGCCAGCAGAGCTGATGATTCCGGGCTGAGAAGGGAAGGTCTTATACAGAAGTACGAGAGTAATCCACAGTATCAATGGATATTACTGGATGAATTGCTTGAGAAATTTCCTGAACCGGAGGTGGAAATGAAGACCGGGCCCAACGATTATACCGTAAGAATGCCCTGGGGATACTGCGGTAACGAGATCTGGAATGCCAGCAGGAAGGCTGAGGTACAGGTGCTTACTGCCGAGAGACTGGCAGCCATGGAATTGCTGAATGGAGGACAGGACAGGGAAGCGGAGCTGAATCTCTCATGGCAAAATCTTCTGCTGGCCCAGCACCATGATGTGCAAATCGTAGGTTTGTTGCCGGATGCACATAAATTACTTCCTGCTTCGCTGGAACTTTCGAATGATGTGCTTGAAACATCACTTGAATTCCTGGCCTCGAATATGAAAGGGGAGGGGATAAAACAGGTCACCGTATTCAACCCGCATTCATGGTCTCAGACCAGGTGGATAAAAGCCAGTGTAGCCTTATCAAAGAGCGATGCAAAGGGATTCATAATTAAACGCGGAGATGATATTCTGCCCTCCAGGATATTGACAGCTTATTAATTCTCGGACCAGAGCATACTGGAAGGACAGATTGTTTTCAAGGCAGATCTTCTCCCTCTCAGTGTTGTCTCCTTTTCCATTGTTCCGGTGCAGGAGACAGTTGATAACACACCATCGGGGATAGTCATCAAACAGAAGGACCTGCGGATAATCACGCCTTTTTTTGATATCAGACTTTCACAGGATGGCGGTATCGAATACATTAAAGATCCACGTGATGACAGATTCATTTCTAAACAGGGCAGTTTCGCAAGCTTTTTTGAGGGCACTATTGGAGGAAAAAAAATCCAGTCCAGTGGCAGGTGGGTCATTCAGCAACTAAGTGAAAGTGCTCCTTTCGTGACTGCCAGGGAGTATGGTTTCATTGCTGATATCCCCTATCAGTTTGAAATTAAAATTCATGAAGATAATCCGGTTATTGAATGTTATGTCCAGTTCGATTTTAACGGACAGAAAATTGGATTGCTGAGCGATGATCTGAGGGATAGTCATTCTCCTTTCATCCATGAAGAAAAGCTGCGGTTTAAATTTTTTCCCGAGATGAGCGATGATGCTGCAGGTATCAGGGATCTTCCGTTTGTCATCGCAGAAACTGCTGATAAATACGTGGAAGGAAATTACTGGACAGCTGTGTCCGACGGGCAATATGGTCTGGCATTTTTTAATAAGGGCAATATGGGCAGTATCCGTGAGAGTGATGGAAGTTTCTCGATACCACTGGCATATTCCATGTATTACATCTGGGGAACAAGAATCCTGAATGGGACATATTCTTTCGAGTTTGCTATTTACCCGTTTGTCGGGGACTGGCAAACAGCAGGGCTGCACAGAAAAGCCCTCGAATATAATTTCCCTTTACCTTATATGGAAGAAGTTCCAGGTAACGGCCGGTTGGGGAACCAAGTTGATATCCTGAATGTAGAGGCGGACAATCTTGTGCTTTCTGCCCTGTATAGCTCAGATAGCAAGATATTCGCCAGGTTTTATGAATACAAGGGAAGTGCAGCCATAGTTAAAATCAATACAAGCAAGAAAACAACCGGAATAACAGAAGTGGATCTTGATGGGAATAGCAAGGCTGAGGTATTTGGAAGGGATATCTTCTCACCACACCAGATCAAAACATACATGATCAAATGAACCGATGAGTATTAAACCATCCTGATAACCGGGTACAGGTCCTGTATTAGCCCCTTATTAAGCAGGACACACCATTATGTGGCTGCAAGAATTTTCTAGTGGAACTCAAATTTTTAAGAATCATATAGGATCCTATAAAATATTACCTACGAATGGAACCTCATTTTTCAGTGCAAAACTGTTAAATATGCTTTTATTCGATCATAAAATTCATCTTCAAAAACTTGCTGACTCAAGCCAAAATTATTTTGAAAAGCAGCATCAAATGAATCTCCGTCTCTAACAGCATAAAACACATTAAGCACATCCTGGAGTGATTTATTTAAGCCCAAGGGATCAAGCAAATATTTCATTGTGATATCAAATACATTACAATAATATCCTGTAATATCAGATCCTTCGGGAAAATCTTCCCAAACATGGATCATAAATTTGCTTTTATCCAATCTTCAAGATCGTCAACCGTGTTTATATAATCAAAACCTCCACCACAATAAATTGCTATTGCCTCCCTGAACCATACGTCTGTTCCTAAATTTACGGTTCCTTCAATCAGGAATTCAAACTCGTGAGTTAACTCATGTTTAAATAAATATTCATACAGCCCAGTGTTAAGTTCGGGTGTCCTGATTGTAATAATAATTGTACCCCAATAAGCATAAGCAACATTATCTTCATGCCCGGTATTTATATAAACATTAATTTTATCATTTTCGGGTGGAAGCCTTAAATCCTCAAGATCCTCAAAACTGAATTGATTTAATATTTCTCCAAACATTTCATCAGAAAACTCTAAACACTGTAATTTCAGCGTATAACTGGCTCCATCTGAATATACTTTACAAAATGTTCCTTCAATAGGATTCCCATCATGGGTCCATTTAATTGGTGAATATTTGACCCAAGATCCTTCCTCTATTTCAATAGGAGAATTTTCTTCGTTTTCATCAGTGCAACTGGTTAAAACAAGAAATAGTAAAAGGAAAAAGAATAGCAATTTATAGTCTTTCATACTTATTGCATTTTGAAGATAAATTTAAAATTTGAGACTGATGGTAAAGAACTTATTATGAAAGACTATTGAACTATGGCAGTCCTTTAGTTTAATTCAGATTGATAAAATATTCGCAAGTTATTTCATCATCATCCGTGCAAAATCTGGTCATCACCGGAATTTGCAACTATAATATATAGGAGAAATAACTTTTAATGATGTTATTCTTTTAAATTACAATAGGTAGATGCAGAATTTGTATTTATGGTTGCTTCAATAGGCAAAGCCCGGGAAATACAACCTCACATATTTGATTAATCAAAAAATCGGACGGTTTTTTAATCAATCTTTATCAAAAGAGTTCGATTCCAGGTGGTATTAAGATCGTAAGCATCTGTAGATTAGCGTTCTACAGGGGCTTATTCGTTAGCGTTGATGATTGCGTAAAAAAGGTGTAGATCTCTTAGTTTTGCAGTACCTTTCGTCGTTTTTTGTTTCTTACCACTGAATCTTCCCCAAGAAAGTGGATGGCAGGTTAAGCTATAAAAATGCAGCAATTTGCCATGATGATAAAATAAAGACAAGAGTATGATCGGGAGTTCAAATAAAAAGCTTTAGAGCTTTCCTTTGCACAAATCCCAAACAAGCCTTATTTTGCCAAAGATTTTTTACTTAACT
>Ga0111175_1193_pt1 | contig 15195 bp, 13 predicted proteins | sample DeeMarSWOR324_28_FD_80228 | JGI IMG/M metagenome (GOLD analysis project Ga0111175, IMG submission 80228) | Bacteroides sp. SM23_62
ACCGGAATGCGTATGCATACCTGGTGGACAAATACAAGACGATGGTATATTCTCTTGCGCTGCGGCTGGTGAAGGACAGGGGAGAAGCTGAGGAGATCTCACAGGATGCATTTGTGAAGGCGTATCAGTCCCTCGCCAGCTTTAAAGGGAAAGCAAAATTCTCCAGCTGGTTATACAGGATAGTTTATAATACAGCCATTTCAAAATTAAGACAACAACCAGCAGGCAGAGTTTCCCTGGATGAATCCAATATACCGGATAATCTATATACGGAGAGCAAACAGAATTATGAGACGCTTTCAGCAGGGGAACGTAAGAAATATCTGGAAAAGGCACTGGATTCCCTGGATAGGTATGAAAAAATGTTTATAATATTGTACTATTACGAAGAGAGGGACCTGGATGATATTGCATCGATTGCCGGGTTAACCAAAACCAACACCAAGGTCAAGTTATTCAGGGCAAGAAAAAAGATGCTGACAGTGTTACAGAGTTATTTAAAAGAAGAAACTTATAATCTATTATGACTGCAAGAATAAAAAAAGAAGACCAACTCATCTCCGGGATCATGAAGGATTATGAGATGAGTAATCCTCCTGAGGACTTCACAGCGAAAGTTATGGAACGCGTTGAGCTTGAATCAGTCGCACCTGTATTCCTGACCAAACCGCTTATCAGCAGAGCCGGGTGGATTGGTATTAGCATTTCCATTATTATCCTGATATTGATAATCTTATTGGGACCAAGCGGTGAATCTTCATCACAGAGCTGGTGGTCTGAGACCCTGGACTGGAAATTCAGTCTGCCGGAGATAAACCTGGAAAAGTGGCGCATAATTGATTTTAGTAATTCCACCCTGACCTGGATAATCCTTGGTTCCGGGGGGATATTGCTGCTTGCCATGATTGAAAGGTGGATCGAGGAAAACCGGTTCAGACAGACTTTATTTCTCTAATTCTGCGCAGTCATAATACTGAAAGGCAACTCGTTATAGAATTATCGAAGGTCGCATAATACCCCTCCGGCCTGCCCTGTACATCAAATATGTCTTTTGATCTCAGAGCCGTTAGTGTTTTTTTTTTAGTTTTATGCCTTAATACTCCTGAACAGGATATAAAGTGAGTGAATTTTCGGTTGAGGAAATTATAGAGGGGATAAAGGCCCGCGATAACTGCGTATTGCAATATATCTATAAAAACTATTATCCTACCGTTCATCACTTTATTATCACCAATAGCGGAAGCCCCGATGACGCGAAGGATATTTTCCAGGAATGCATCATTATCATTTATCGTAAGGTCAAGGAGCAAGAACATTTTCTCCTGAATAGCAGCTTTAAGACATTTATGTATTCCATCGCCAGGCATATCTGGCTGAAGCATCTCAGGAACCAGAGATTTGAGGGGCAGAAGATCCAGGACCAACAGAGTTTTATTGAACTTAAGGATGAGCCCTTTAAAGTCAGCAATGAAGATCTGAAAATGAGCCTGTACCAGAAATACTTTAAACAGCTCCCAGAAGACTGCCAGAACATCCTGAAACTAACAGCACGAGACATACCTCAAAAAGAGATTGCTCAGGCCCTGGATTTTAAGAGTGAGAATTACGTTAAGAAAAGGAAGCATAATTGCAAGGAAAAGCTTATCGAAATGATAAAGCAGGATCCGCAATACCCGGATCTCTGGGATGAGCCGGATACATAAAATCTATTGCCTTAATCCGGCAAAGCCAAATTGTCAGGGAAAGTGACAAAATGATTTCAGGATAATAAAGAATCGGGTTTGAAAGCTTCTTTACCTTTTTTTATTCTCTGTTGCCGGATGTAAAATAACAATCCCCCGGCCGCAATCAGTAAAATTGCCGTAAGCCAGTAAAGATAGCTCAAACTCTTTTTGAATAAAGGACTGGAATCACCAATCACTACATAAGTAGACCAGAAATATGGATTGGCTTTAAGATTGTCAGCATTTTTAAGAAAATCTAATTTTGCCTCACGCAAAGCCTCTGCTTTTGATTTACCCCGTTTCAATGATTTATAAAAATCCTCCATCAGGCGGGCCCCGGACCTATCAGAAACCTCCCATAGCGTCATTACAATACTCGGACAACCAGCATACATAAATCCTCTGGCAAGACTCATAACCCCTTCTCCCTTCATTAGTTTCCCAAACCCTGATTTACATGAACTTAATACAGCCATACGGGCATTAAAATGCATATTATAAATCTCATAGGTATTAAGATAACCATCTTCCAGATCATCGACATTTTGGGTAAATGCTAAATTTGAATACATTGGATCTCCATTATCAATAATTGTATGCATTGCCAAATGTAGTATATCAAAAAATTCAGCTTTTTGCTTGAAATTACTTTCTGTTGCTTCTTCATCAATGAATACCTCACCATTGATTTGTCGGGATATCATTTTAACCTCATCCTTAACTCCAGGAATAGGCACAAGGTTTTCTCTGTAGCTATTTAAATATCCTTTTTCTATATCACTTATAGGTGAGTCTAATAAGTTAGAATAATCTGGTGCAAAAGCTAATAATCCTTCTTTCGCTATTAAGTTCTTGTTTTGTGTTTCTAGAAGAAGCGTCGCTGAATATGCATAGCTAATTGCATGATCTCGAATTAAATAGGGGAGATTTCGATAATTAACGGTATTTGAGTATACTGGATAAGTAATTAAGGATTCAAATGGTACATAGGAAAGCATGCCATCAGGGATTATGATCAATGAATTTTCTAATAGGATGCTACTACAAGATTCAATAAGAATTCGATATAACTGATATGAAGCCGTACAAAATTTCTCATAATTTAATTTCGCATTATTCGAGAAATTTGGTACGGTATGAAAATCTTGAATAAATCTTATATTGCTATAAAATGAACTATCAATTTTTATTGAAATAAGATTTGATTTTCCTTTGTTAAAAATGTGAATGTATAGTAATGTATCTGATATTGTGTATTCAATTAATGTCTCATTATTTAGATTCTTAATTATCTCATTAATTGATATTACTTTAGTATTATATTTTAATTCATAGTATTGGGGATAGGTTTGTTCAAAATGATGTAATAACTGATCGTTTTGTTGCTTTAGCCAAAACAATCTTTCTTCCCATAAATCTAGTTTTACCTTATCTTGATTTTGACCTTTCCGTTTTTCTTCAAAGATTCTTTCTTCATATAGAGCTAACTGTCGAGACAAATCTTTTTCTTTATCCAGTAATTCAATTGGTAAGCCACCAAATTGTTTTGCTTTGAGATTTCGTAAAGAAATTAATAAACTAAATGCTTTAGCTTTTTCATTGTATTCAAGTGATTTCTGTAAATATGTGAGATTATCAGTTAAGTTATATAATAAGTTTGATACGGTAATAGCCTGAATAAATAGTTCATATTGTTGCCTAGAAAAAATGAATCTACTTTCTTCATCATTATATCGGCCACGAATTTTATCAATATTCTGAATGACTAAATCATATGTCTCAAGACTCGTAGTGAGATCTTTAATTTTACCATTTTTCCTGTATGATTCTAATAAGACCCTCCCTTTGAGCTTTAGAGATTCTAGCAATCTTCGATTAAGCCTGTTAGTTGACAATTCTGGATTTGAGTATATTGAGACGTCATTAAAATCAGGTTCTGCAGAGATTAACGATTCTTGTAAATATCTTAATGAATTATCAATGTTGTCTAAGTAGATGAAATAGTATTCTCCAATATTATACAAGCAACGTGAAGTTCCTTCTCCCTTATTTCCTTCACGCTCCTTATACATCTTTAGAGAAATTTCGTATAGTTTCCTACCTTCTTCATATTTCCCAAGTTTTTCAATTAGGAATATTCCATAATTCATTAAATATGAAGCATTCTGGGGATTATCCTCACCATAATAAGCTTGTGCAAGATCAATTGTTGATTTATAATACTTCTGGGCTAGTGTATCTTTACTTAAACTATTATAGCAGAGTGCAATACTTGTGAATGCTAGTAGGATATCAAGTGTATCATTACCTCTATTAAAGTATTTTCCTCTCGTATATGCATTAATTGCCTCATTATAATTGCACGCGCTGTATTCTATATTTCCTAAATTATAATAAGCAATCTTTAGGAGATTGTAATTAATTTTCTGTCGTTTACTGAAAATTCTTATCGCATTATTTATGAAAGATTTAGCCTTTTCATAATCTCCATAATGCTTATATATGATTGCTTCATTTACATATACTGATCCAAGATTTATGTAATTACTATCAATTCTTCTATAAATCTGCTCTGCTTCTCTATAACAAAGGAGCGCATCATCAAATCTCCATGTTTGTAGATACAAAACACCCAAATTCACATATGAGTTTCCTAATTGTATATCTGTCTCACTAAGTCTTATTTTCTTTATTTCCAGTGATTTATTCAGAAATATATTAGCCTGATCATAATCTCCAGTCAACATATAGTTATACCCTTTTTGATCATAATGCCACATTAGTGAGTCTAGTGTATCCGCAGGCATAAATGGATCAATTGTATCCTTAATTTGAAAATAGCTTGTTGAATTCGAGTTGGGGAAAGATCGTACTGGAATTAAAACCAGAAGTAATAGAGAGACAACAATGATTAGTTGGATAATGTACTTCTTAATCATCAGTATTCCAACTTTATTCTGAATATTGATAAATATAGTCATTTTATTTTGTTCATATTCTCAAATAAAAAAAATTGAGCCCATAAACCATTGAAAAACAAATATATATAATTTAAATTATCTTTTTTTTCATCTTTCTGGGTAACCTGAGTTGACTTTGTGGAATAAAGTTATGAATTGATCCCTAAAAGCGTTAGCCGAAAAGCTTAAACAGAGTAGGCAGATTCTCAAACCCAAAAGTGATGAAAAATTTAATCGCCCTTTCACAAGTCTCATTTGCTGCTTTCAGCGAAGATGTTTTATCAGTAAATGAATTGGTCAATGTTAGAGGAGGTGGTGAACCTTATCAACCAGATCTACCAATTCTAATTCCACCTGAAGGAAGTAGAAAATAGCAAGAATTTGCTTTTTCGATTTGATGCTGCCTTAGTAGACAGCTCAGATCAACTTTGACATACAGAATTCAAGGTACGACTTGTCGTGGCTGAGATTTAGCCTGCAAGAAGACGCCTTTGAAAGACATTTCCCTGGTTTGGGAAATGGTGACAGCTGCCAGGATACTTTATATTCATGGCAGGAATGCACTTACATGAGGTGAGGATTAATGCCTTACATATGGAGTACGAATGTAATGATATAGCTATATATATGCTTAAATATAAAATAGAAATACACAATTAAACCCTTATATACATGGAAAAGATGAGTAAATATGACGAATTCATCCAGCCATTCCTGGATGGAGAATTAAGTCGGGAAGAGTTGGATTGGTTCAATAAAGAATTACAATCAAACGCAGTCCTGGCAGAGGACATCCGATTGTACAGGGAAGTCGATAGCGCAATCCGTGAACAGGATGTTATGGACCTCCGCGACCAGCTGGATGTGATCCACAATTCAATTGGGGATCCAAGTAAAGAACCGGCCAAGCAGTCGAAGTACAGAAAAGTGCTGTCTTACGCAGCCATTGCTTCACTGGCTATATTGATTTCTTTTGGTATACTTTTGAAGGTACAGCATAAGAAGCTGACAAATGAACAAATATACCAGAGACATTATGAGCCGTACGAGGTTACAATGGTCTATCGTTCTGGAGAAACACAGAGCCTGATAAATCTGGCACAGTCTAAGTATGATGCTCAGGATTACTATGGGGCGATTGAAATCTATGAGCAGATACTCGGTAAGGAGCCTGGTAATATGGAATCAAATCTTTATTCGGGTATTAGTTACCTGGAAACAGAACAGTATTCCAAAGCAGAAAACAGGTTCGGTGTAATTATTGATCATAATGATAACCTGTACATTGAACAGGCAGAATGGTACCTTGGTTTCTGTTACCTGCAAACAGGGAAGAACCTTGAAGCCCGTGCTCATTTTAAGGAAATATCCAAAGGAGACGGAAGCTTCAATAAGAAAGCAAGGAAAATAATGAGAAGTATTAAGTAAGTCAAAACTACACCCGTTTAGGGATTTCATGAAAAGGACTCTCACATACGAAGATTTACTGGCATACGTCGAGAAACTGGAGAAGCGTATCAAGGAACTTGAAGCAGAGGTTGAGAATAACGAGACCAAAACTGAGGAGCTGAAAACCAAGTTTTTGTCCAATATCTCACATGAATTGCGAACACCTATGAACGCTATTCTGGGTTTCTCCAGCTTGTTAAATGATCAACAGCTTCCTCATAAAAAGAGGGAAGAATACGTAGATCATATCAACCAGAGCAGTGCCAAGCTGCTTAATGTTGTGGAGGCCATGATTGACGTTTCCATGATACAGACGGGACAATTGAAAATAAGACAAGAAGAATGCTTTGTCAACCAGTTCCTGACAGATATTTACCATTATTTCAATGTAGACAGGCACCGTAATAACAGGAATCATATTGCCCTGTTGTTGAACCTGGGATCAAAAGCTGATGATATTATGATCCATAGCGATCAGTACAGGCTTAACCAGGTGATCACCAGCTTGTTAAGTAATGCTTTTAAATATACGGAGAAAGGTGTTATCGAGTTTGGTTATCAAATGGAAGAAGGAGAGGATAAGATAACCTTTTTTGTAACAGATAGTGGGAAAGGAATTCTACAGGAGAAATCAAAACAAATATTCGAGAGTTTTGAAAAGGGTGATGAGTATGAATATGGCAAAGGTGTTGATAGTGGGGTTGGCCTTGGGCTAACGCTTTCAAAAGGGATCATAGAATTAATGGGCGGAGAGATTTGGGTTGAGGACAACGTTTTTCAGGGATCAACTTTCAAATTCTTTATCCCCTGCAAGGCTGTAAGGGAGATAAAGTCTCAACTGAATAATCCGTTTACAACAAACTTATTTATTGCCTGAGGATACCAGGAAATCAGGGCGAGGTTGCCTGGTGTCTTTTCAGGATCTTTTGGGGTTAGTAAGAATCAAAAGGGAAGATCGTCAAATTCCTCCGAGGGAGGAGTGTCTTCATCTGCCAGGAAAGGAGGCGGGGGAGGAGGCTCTTCCGAGGATCCGGCGATCTTTTCTATTTTCCAGGCCTCAAGATTGGTGAAATAGCTTACATTATTGTCCTTCACCCATCTTCTTCCCCGGATATTGAAACTCACGCGAATCTCATCCTGAAGATTAACATTATCAATAAGATTACAACGGTCCTGCGTTAGCTGGAACTTAATGTGATCGGTAAATTCCTTGCCTCCCTGGTTTTCAATTTTCTCAATTACAAAATCTCTTTTGCGAAAGGTATCACTGACCTGGTTTACATCATATTTTTCGATCAGTTTACCAGCTAACTCAAAACTCATTGTATAATTAGTCTACTGATATCAATTCTATTTCAAAAATCAATGCCATATGAGGCTTAATAACACCTCCAGGACGTGGATTGGCACCATATGCCAGTTCACTTGGAATGTATACTTTCCACTTTGAACCAGTTGGCATTAGCTGCAGGACTTCAGTCCATCCCTTTATAACCTGGTTAACGCCGAAGGTAGCAGGTTCACCCCTGTCAACAGAAGAATCAAAAACTGTCCCATCTATTAAGGTACCATGATAATGTACTGTAACCTTACTATCACTGGTTGGTTTGGGTCCATCTCCTTCAACGAGGATCTCATATTGAAGACCACTTTCTGTTACATTGACTCCTTTCCGGATCATGTTATCGGCAAGGAACTTCTCACTTTCTACAATATACACTTCACTAGCCACTTCCTCAGCCTTTCTCATATACTCGTTGATCATCATATTGGCTGCATTCGGATCCATGAATAATTCCGTCTCATCAATGGCATCTTGCATACCATTTGCGAAAGCCGCGACGTTGATCTCAGTAATAGGGCTGTTTGCCAGATTTGATCCAATCTGATGGCCGATAATATATGATATTGAATCATGCTCAGTTTTTAATTCTACCTTTCCAGTTTCCTGTTGACAGGAAGAAACATAAAACAACACTGCAGGGAATAATGCGATAAAGAATTTACCTTTCATTTGATTTGGATTAAAATTTAATAACTGTTGAACCGCGAATTTAATTAATAATTTTCATAATCTGTCCTGCTCGCCAACAACAGGGGATCCAATTCATGTGAGTATATGCTGAAACATTTTAAATATCAGCCTCTCACATCGATGATTTATATGCCCTGGTTATTTCACGTTTTCCGGGAGGTCCCGGTATTTTCTCCACCCGGAAACCTGCAGCTTCCAGGTTGCGCCTGACCATGCCTTTAGATGAATAAGTCGTCAGAATGGAATTTGACTTCATGGACAGGAATATCTTGCTGAATAAATCTTTTGTCCAAAGTTCTGGTTGCTTTTCTGGTGCAAACGCGTCAAAATAGACCAGGTCAAACTCATCTATCAGTTCCATCTCGTGCATATCACATTGTAATTTTTTCAGGATAAATCCAGGCTTGATCAATACATCCTGATGCCAGGGAGAATCATGAATGAGCTTAAGCATGCCTGTAACGGTATGATCAGTTAATGATTCAAAGTTCAACGATTCAATAATTGTCTTTTCAAGTGGATATTTCTCAATTCCAGTATAGTAGATGGAAATATCTGATTGATTTGCTTCTGCCAGGGTCAGTAAGGCATTTAATCCTGTTCCAAATCCCATTTCCAGAATCCGGATTTGCCTGTTCTTAAATTGTTTAAGCCCGGCCTCAATAAATACATGCCGGGATTCTGTGATGGCCCCGTGGACAGAATGGTAATGTTCATCCAGTTCATGAACATATATTGAGTGGGATCCGTCTTTAGTAATTACTACCTCATGCATCCTGGCTGTTTAATTAATACCAAATTTATTAATTTGTGTTTCAGATTGGTAATAATTCAGACTGTGGGCAACCAAGATCCAGATAAACCTGTCCGGAAGATCATTCATATCGATATGGATGCCTTTTATGCTTCTATCGAGCAACGTGACTTCCCTGAATACAGAGGTAAGCCCTTGGTTGTAGGAGGTCCCAGTAAGCGAGGAGTGGTCGCAGCTGCCAGTTATGAAGCCAGAGCGTATGGGATCAGGTCCGCTATGCCAACACTCATAGCGATTAATAGGTTCCCCGATCTCATTATCGTAAAACCCAGGTTTAACATTTATAAACAGGTTTCAAGGCAGATCATGGAGATCTTTCACTCGATTACAGACCTTGTTGAACCGCTCTCACTGGATGAAGCTTTCCTGGATGTAACCTGCAATAAACTAGATCAACCTTCGGCCACGATAATTGCCCGGGAAATTAAGTCGAGGATCAAGGAAAAGACTGATTTGACGGCTTCTGCGGGTGTGTCAGTAAATAAGTTTCTGGCTAAAATAGCCTCGGATATGGATAAACCTGACGGACTTTATGTAATCAAGCCGCATGAAGTGGAAGCATTTATTAATGAACTTCCGGTGGATAAATTCTTCGGGGTAGGTAAAGTCACTGCCCGAAGAATGCAGCAGCAGGGAATATTTAAAGGGAATGATTTGAAACAAAAAAGCCTGGCTGATTTGATCAGGTTGTTTGGTAAAAATGGGAATTTTTTTCATGATATCTGCCGTGGAATTGATAACCGGCCTGTAAATCCTGAAAGAATAAGGAAATCATTTGGCAAGGAACGGACTTTTGAAGAGGATCTCACGAACCTCGATGATATTCATACAACCCTCCAGGAGATCACCGATTTACTTTGGCGTGACCTTCTCAGGACTGGAGTAAAGGGTAAAACGATTATTGTAAAGATCAAATATGCAGATTTTCAACAGATCACCAGAAGCAAGACTTTCTCCAAGGAGGTTGAGAGTGATGTACAGATTTTTACTACCGCAAAAGAAGTACTGAATTCAGTATTTGTGGAGGGTAACCGGATAAGGCTTTTGGGAATCACATTGTCAAACCTTACCCAGCCAGGCGATGCTAATCACTCAAACAATTACCAACTATCATTTGATTTCAGCTAAAATATATATTTTTTATGATCTTATAAATTATAGTATAAAAAACTAGTTACATATTATTTTAGTTGTAACATAATATACATGTATACAATGTTATAGTTGATAATTCAGTCTAATTACGACACACATAATTATTATTATTGTATGTAAATATGTATGATTATGGCGTCAGCAAGATTTTATTTAGAGAAAAGAAAGGATGAAAATGGCCGAACAAGGACAAAGCAGGTCCCCATACTGCTGTATTTCAGCTTTGATGGCAAACGCTTGCAATTGAATACAGGGGAACGGATCGATTTTTCAGATTGGGACTTTCGGGCGCAGCGGGTACTGACATCAGCACGGGGAAGCAAAGCCATGAACAGGTATTTGCAGTCACTCGCCGATGAAGTGACGGGGATTTACCTGGATGGCAAGACAATGGGATTGAACCCGGGAATTGATTACCTGAGGAAACAGATTAAATACAACAGGCGAAAAGAAAACATTGGTTTTTTCGATGTGTTCATGCTGTTCATTGATGAAAATCATCACAGATGGAGTATTCATACCTTCAGAAAAATCAGGACCAACTACCATCATCTCAGAAAATTCGCCGAAACAGAACAAATTGAGATCAAGTTCAGCCGGATTGACAGGAATTTCCTGGAACAATACATCCGTTTTTTCAGGATTAAATACAGTCATTCAAACAATACAATATCAAAAAACCTGGATGTATTAAAATGGTTCCTGAACTGGGCCACCAGGAGAGGCTATAACAAAAGCCTTTTATACAGAGAATTCGAGTTTGATTGGGTCAGGCAACCGAGAATCAGCCAGTCAGACCTCGTACTTGATTGGGAAGAGGTGATGAGGATCTATCGGCTTGAACCTTTGTCAGCTGAACTAACAGAAGTACGGGATATTTTTTGTTTTATGTGTTTTTCGGGAATTAGACTCTCCAGGATTTACCAGTTAAAAAGCAGCAATGTCTATCCTGGATACATCAGTCTGCAGGGGAATGGTAAATACCAGTCATTTAATCTGCCACTCAATGAACGTGCCTATGGAATTATTAGCAAGTACATAGGTAAGGAAGGCACGGATGACAATTGTTTCCCGCATTACAGCCATCCTGATTTTAACAGGCATTTGAAGCAACTGGGAAAAGATGCCGGGATTAATCGATTTGTTAAACTCTCGTTTTTCTCAGGAACAGAGAAAGGATCCAGGCATGTCCCAAAATACGAGGTGCTTTCATCAAAAGTCGCCATCAATACTTTCTTATTCAATGGGTTGAAGCTTGGCATCTCAGCCGGGGTACTGTCCTTTCTGACGGACAGGAAGACCTTTGCCAGCGTCGAACGGATCAGGCCTGTGCTTGAGAATGCGGCTTACGACGATATCAGAAAATTTGATAATTTGCGGACAGACGAGTGAAATATCCACCTGATGTATCTAAGAGGTCTGCTATTTCTTCTTACCCTTGTACTGGGTATTACAGCCTGTCAGGTTGAGCCTGTAGATCATCCTTTGGTGGAACCAGTTGAGACTTATCTTCCAGGCCTTCCATGCTTTCTTTGCTCAGAAAGCGGGATCAAAGGACATACAGGGTGATCATCAGTGATGGGAGCCTGCCCCAGATGGAAAGTGTGCTGCTGAAGAACCTGCCGTTCAATGCCCAGATAGCAATTATTGGGCATGAGCTGGCTCATGCAGCTGAATACCAGACCCTGAACAGTTACCAGTTGATGTGTACCGGGGTATTATACCTATGGGGTTCTTTCCGGGCTTCCATGGAGAAGGGGACGGACTTGCGAACCATGGAACATGGACTTGGCTGGCAATTGCTGGAGTATGCTGAAAATGTGAGGGAGGTTCTTTTATGGATAAGTTCTATCTGAACCCTGAGGAGAGCAAGTTGACACTGGATAATATGGAGATTTACAAGGTTGAAAACCTGAAAACGGAATAGACCATTATTGGCTGTTATCCAGGTCTGTTTCTTCAGGGGTGTTCCTTTCCTTCTTTTTCAGCTCCGGCAGGTATTCTTCGTAGATATTGTCCATGGCCTGGAAGATATTTCTTCTGGCATTCCTGTTCAACCGGTCCATCTGGCGGATGACCTCCTTGATTGACTCTCTTTTGGTCGTATCGTCATAGGGGCAGGATTTCTCCTGCTTCTTGAATGACCGAAGGGTGGCATAATAGGTCAATTCTTTCTCCGGGATGAACAGAAGTGGCCTGATCAAATTGATCCTGCCTTCAAACATTGATAATTTCTGTGGCAATGAGCTTATGGAACCATGGAAAATCATGTTCATCAGTACGGTCTGTATGGCATCATCCTTATGGTGTCCCAGGGCCACCTTGTTACAGTCCAGTTCCTTCGATAATTCAAAGATCCGTTTCCTGCGGTTCCAGGAGCAGATAAAGCAGGGGGCTTTTTTAGGATCAACGGTCAGGTCTACCTCAATTTCTTCCAGGTAGAGGGGAATGTTCAGTTCGGCGCAAAACTCCACCAGATATCCTGTATCCATTTCGTAACCAATATTCGAAGCGCTCACATGCACAGCAAAGAGCTGGAAATCAAAAGGCAGGTGCCTTCTCCTGTCAGCCAGGGCTTCGAGCAGGATCATGGAATCTTTCCCCCCGGAGAGCCCTACCAGCACCTTGTCTCCAGCCTCAACCAGCTGATGTTCATTCAACATTTTGCCTACCTTCCTTGATATCTTCTCAAATTGTTTTATGCGCTTTTTCTCCTTGTCCTTCATTGTTTTATAACCCTATAAACTTTACACGGATGTTTGCCGTTGACTGAGATCAGGTACATCCCTGATGGAAATTGCGAGAAATCAATAGATATCAAAGGGCGGGTGACCTGTTTCCTGAGAACTACTTTTCCATACAAATTATAGATAACCAGCATGTCATTAACACTGTCCGGACCGGTATTGAAGAAAAGCAGATCATTCACAGGATTTGGCCAGCAAGTTACAGGCCCTGTTACCGGTTCCTTTAAGCCCGATGGCATATCAACCGGTTTGTATATTTCATATCCTTTCGCCAGTAAAAGCGATTCTATGAAAAAATGATCTGCGAAAATATGTCCCCGCTCCGAAGCTCCATATCGATGCATGGTGCGTTTTAAAATGGAAGCATAGTTGTTTGGGTCATCCTTGGTAATGTACTTTGTACAAAGGTTTCTCAGGATTGAATCAGCAGCAGTCTTATATTTTGTTTCGTCAGTGAGATTGGCCAGATCGTACAATCCGGCACAGGCTATGGATGCTGCCGAGGCGTCTTTTCCATTACCTGTATAAAAGCGGTCGGGGAAATAATCGGAGTAGGGCACATAATCATCATCCCCATAAATACTGACAGGAAAATTATCGATCACGTAGTCTGCTGCTTTTTTGGCCATATTCAGGTGTAAGGTGTCTCCCGTATAATGATAGATGATCGGCAATGCCCTGACTGCCCAGGCCTGCCCTCTTGACCAGGTTCCAAACTCAAGACTGTCAGGATCCAGGTTGTATCCCTGTATAAATCCCTGGTTATAACCGGTCAGCTCTCCCGAATCATCAAAATCGGAGACATGGTAAAAACTACCATTTTCCCTCATGTTATAGTTGAGGGTTTTAAGTGTATGATGCAGTGCTATATCGAGATAACTCTGTCTACCGGTCAGCGCATATGTATACAGCAATAACTCCATGTGTAAAAGGAAGTCTGTCACCACACAAAAATTATATTGGGACCAGGAAGTGGGAAAGCACTGAATGGCCTTAACCTGGTCGCTGTAAAATCCTGAAAGGGAGTTGGATGCCCTTTCCAATATTTCCATACAGGAACTGTCATCGGTTAAGCGATGACAAAACCCCGCACTGTAAAATATTCTGACTGCAAGATCTGTGGGTTCATTGTCTCCGAACAAACTCATATCCTTCGTCCATAAAGCGGCTATTGATCTCCACGATTCGTCACCGTGATATTGGTACATAAGCCATAAGGAACCAATGAAATAACCGCTCGCCCAGCCATCTTTTCCCCTGAAGACCCAGCGGTGATTATCCAGGCTGGTTTCGTAAGGATAATTACCCGGAACGGTTTGTTCGGAGAGATATGCCTCAAGTTGTGATTTGGCATATTCCAGGCTTGAATCGATTAATTGATCAAAGGTTTGACCACATAACTGGTTAGTAAAAATGTATAATGCTGAAAAAGCAATCATAGAAAGAGTTCTGATCCTGAATCTGCTTCTTCTCCTCATGTGTCTGACAATCTTCCAGCTGAAAAATGCAGATTCCGATTCTTTCAGGCAAAAGATCATTTTCTATATTAATTATGTGTAGAAAATTGATAAACAGGCTGTTAAAATAGTAAATGTATCACAGATGACAAGCGTTTTTCCACAATAATTGTCAGGTGATACATGATCTCTACAGGCGATGGAGACAGCATCTATTGTTTGATAGAATCTTATCGCTAATTTTGGGCCAACTTATTATAAGCTAAATGAGCACTCATATGAGGAGATTCATTCTTGTCATTTTCACCTTTCTGAATATATTTTATGCACTCACTGCCCAAATCAGCAGTGAAGAGGAACTCCAGACGATTACAGACAAGGTACCGGGACTCGATAAGAGGGAGGGCTTTTTTACATTCCACTGGTCCGAAAAGGAAGGGAAAATTTACCTGGAAGTGGATCAATGGGGAAAAGAATTCCTTATGGCCAGTTATATTTCAAGGGGAATGGGATCGAATGATGTGGGACTGGACCGGGGGAAGATCGGTGCGCAGAAGGTAGTCTCATTCTTCCGGAGCGGGAACAAGGTCCTGCTGGTTCAGCCGAACCTGGATTACCGGGCTGATTCTGAGGACAGCCTTGAGGTGAGGGCAGTGTCTGAATCTTTTGCATCATCGGTGATCTGGGGATTTACAGTACTGGCAGAGGAGGAAGGGAATGTGTTGATAGATATTACGGATTTCCTGTTAAGCGACCAGAACCATATATCGGAGGTACTGAAATACACCGGCCAGGGAACCTATCGTGTGGATGATTCCAGGTCTGCTGTGAACATGGGGCGCACAAAGAATTTT
>Ga0111175_1197_pt1 | contig 15021 bp, 8 predicted proteins | sample DeeMarSWOR324_28_FD_80228 | JGI IMG/M metagenome (GOLD analysis project Ga0111175, IMG submission 80228) | Bacteroides sp. SM23_62
AAGCCTCCGAACCGGGTGTCGCAGGGGGTCCACTCCCTGTCATCCGGACCTTTTGGCCGGTCATACCCTTCCGGTCTTTGTTTGGGCATGCCCCCCCGTATATGCCCTGTATGCCTGAAAATACTGTCAGGTTCCACCTTGACGTGCCATTTTCCTGCCATGAAGGTCTCGTACCCGGCATTCTCCATGAGGTTACTCCATAATTTCCCCTGTGCGTCCCACTGATCCAGGCTGGTTTCCGCCCGGTTGGCCCGCCATACTGACAGTCCCGTGTTCAGCATGGTCCGGCTGGCGATGCACACTGCCCCGTTCCAGCCGCCCATGTTAAAAGCATGGGTGAAAGCCACCCCTTCCCCAGCCAGTCTATCCAGCGAGGGGGTAATGACCTCTTTGCCACCCATGGCATTTACTGTCTGATAGCATTGGTCATCGGCGATGATGAAAAGGATATTGGGCTTTGTTTCAGGCTTCCCGGTGGTACAGGAGATCACTGTCACAGCAATAATGCAAAGATGGAAAAGATTGATTTTCTTCATGCCACATTAATTATCTTATTTCAAGTCTACCCTGAATTCCCCATCGGTGACGATCCAGCACTCGAATTCACAGGATGCAGTGGCATCCTTCGCCTTCATTACATCCCCGTCGACCGCAATGATGGTTTTCCCATCCACCTTGTACTCTGCCGTTACAGAATAATACTGGTCTATGGCAGAATACAAAGTATACGGGGACTGCCTTGCCGTGTCTACATAATCCACCTGTCCGTTCTCGACATTGCCACGGTACAGCACGATGGGCACTTCAGGATGGTTGCCGTCAATGGTCACGTGGATAATCAGGTCGGCACTGTCAGGCCGGAATCCCCAGCAATCATCACAATTGACATTGAGTCCCAGGTACTCATTACATGACCCGGCCAGCGTAATCAGGAAAAAAACAAGAAGCGCTTTTATATAACTTTTCACTTTCATTCTCTAGAACCAGGATATATGCTTCCTGGTATATTTCATCCGTTTCTGCATATTTATAAAAAACAGCAAAGACAGCCTGAAACGGTGCTTGGATAAATCATGGACCTTATAATTGACATATTCATAATCAAATGATAATCCCCAGTATCTGTCCCGCCAATACAATCCGGCAGATGGAACCACAATGAACCTGGTCCCGGGATGCAGGTCAGATCCCCTGTATCCTCCCCAGGTGATCCCTCCCCTCAGCTGAGCCTTGAATCCGGCAGATATGTTCTGTTTCCTGTAAAAGGTAAAATTTTTTCCTAGGGTCAGGGGCAAAAAGTACCTTCTTTCCCAGAACTGGTATGAAAGGGTATCATTTTCAGGACGGATCACGCGTATCGCTGAAGTCCTGGCAAAAAAACCGGTGGTGGCGAACATATCGTACTTATTTTCAGATAAACCGATCTCTCCGCCGACCATAAGATCATCCCCACTGAAATCCAGTCCCACCTCAAAACGGATCCCCGAGATCTCTGGCACCCGGTTATGATGAGCCTTGTTCTCAAGCAGGAATGTAACCATCGCCTCAGATTTTTCTTCCTTTGCCAGGCTCAATGCATTGGTGGAGTAATTAATATGCTGGTTGATACTGGCACCACTCTCCAGCAATAATTCTATGATATCCTCATCCCCGCTCATGACTGCCATGGCAATGGCATGGAGTCCGCCTTTATTCTGCAACCTCGGATCTGCTCCCTTGTCGAGCAACAACCAGGCCATATCGTAATCCCCGTGCTGGGCTGCTATCATCAATGCGGTAAATCCGAAGGTATCCCTGGCATTCACATCTGCCCCCCGCCTGATCAATACCTGCGTGGTTTCATAGCAGTCGTAATATACAGCCATCATCAGGGGCCGTGTCCCGAACCAGTCCCCCGCCTCCACATCCGCACCCTTCTCGATAAGCAAATCCGCTATTTCAGGATAATCGTATGCCGATGCATGCATCAGGGAAGTCAATGCCAGTTCATCTCTCGCATCCACTTTTGCACCGGCTTCGAGCAACATTTTTACGGCATCATAATGTCCGGTCCTGACAGCACCGATCAAAGGCGTGACATCGTTATACGGGGTGGCATTCACATCAGCTCCCTTGCTGATCAGGAATTCCATGATCTCCGTATATCCATTCTGCGAGGCATACATCAGTGGGGTAACTCCGTCTACGGTTGTGGCATCGACATTGACACCCCTTTCTACCAGGAATTTCACAATTTCCGGCTGGCCGTTATCTGCAGCCCGTATCAAATTGAATTCCCGGTCACCCTCCAGACTGCCCGCGGTATCGGGTTGGAGAGTGACCTTGTAATCACCTATTCCCTCGATTGGACGAAGCGGTTGATCGGCCGGTAAGGCATCCACAGTATCGGCTTTCTCCTCCTTAAGGGTATCGGCAGGGGTCACAGGCGTTGCAGCAGGGGTTTCAATGTCGGTTGTATCGCTTGATTCGGCAACCTGTGCAGATCCTGCTGTCTGAAAAAGCAGGAGAACAAGTATTGTCAATATTCCGGATCTCATGATCATATCAGAATTGATACCAAATATATACAATATCACCATGACTTGCATAATATGTCAGGCAACCCTTCACTAAGTAAGGGAGTCTAATTTATTAACAGTATAAAGTTCGCTATTTCCCTTATTTCAGGCGAGTTCTCAGATGGTTGATATTTTTCCACAGCATGTTTGGCATTTTATTAGTCTATATATTCTAACTTTGATTGATCAGACACCAATGTAACATGATAAACAGAGTCGGTTTACTTATTTTAACGATATGCGCTGTCCAGTTGTCATTTTCACAAACGGGTGATGATGATTATTACCTTGGACACGGGTTCAACAGCGGCGACACCGTTTACACCAATTCCGGTACCTTCTGGGATGCGGGGGGATTGAACAACTATGGCACCAATGAACAGTGGACTGTCTGGTTCTGTTCCAATAATGGAAACCCCATCACCTTCGACTTTTCAGATTTCGCGACTGACTACAGGGGGACCTTCCCCGATCCGGCTCCGGGTGAGTTCCGGGGTTATGATTACCTGACGATCTATTATGGAAGTGATTCCGCCCATGCCTACCATGACGATACGCCGCAATTCACTTTTACATCTCCGGATGGTTGTATCGGATTCCGGTTCAGGTCCCAGCCAACTTCCCTGACGCACAATGGATGGGATGCCGAGATCAGCGCCAATCCACCTCCTTCAAACAATGATCCATGTACGGCAGCCGCCCTGGTTGTCGGCAATGTATGCGCACCCTCTGTATTCAACAACAAAGGGGCCTATGGAACAGGCATCGGGAGTCCTGCCTGTCATACTTTCTTCAGCGGGGATGTCTGGTTTACCGCTGAGGTTCCCGCTTCAGGCCAGTTGAAGGTTGAAACCTTTGCCGGGACACTGGACTGGGCAGTCATGGTGATTTATACCGGTGCGGATTGCAGCAGCCTGACCGAACTCTTTTGTGATGAGACCACTTCAGCCATGCCCACCAGGATCCTGACCGGCCGCACACCGGGAGAAACCATCTATATCAGGATCTTCGGCGACCAGGCCAAGAGCGGAACCTTCGGGATCTGCGCTTCAGACCCTTCCGCTCCCATTGTAGGATATACCGGTCCCGGCGGTGTCGGCAACGATACCGAAAATGATCTCTGGCTGCGCGCTGACAAAGGTGTGTTGAACATCGGCGGCACGGAAGCATCCCCGGGTCAGTCAGTACAGACCTGGAATGACCAAAGCGGGAATGAAAACCATGTTTCCCAGGTTACCGCGGGAAACCAGCCTGTGCTGGTTGGCAATGCCATCAATGGCCAGCCAACGCTGAACTTTAATGGCACAAGTCAAAATATGACCGGTGAAATGGGACCCCTATCAGCACCCATCACCCTGATCACCGTAAGCAGGTTTACGGCTCCCGCTTCAGATGCCTACGTGATGACTGTCGGGGACCTGAACGCAAACCAGACCGTGAGTGTCAGCCGGGAAACGGATAATAACTATTATGCATTCACGCAGGGGACCAAATATTACGGTCCCGCTCTAGCAGACAATACGCCCTATATCATTCATGCCAGGCACAATATCGCTTCTGCCTTCCACGAGGTCTTCCTGAATGAAACAGCCTTCGCAGCCGCAGAATACGGGGCAAGTGTGATCACGGACGGATCGCTGGTCCTGGGAGCAAGCCGCAATATTGATACCTTCCTTGGAGGGGATATAGCCGAGGCGATTGTTTACAACAATATCCTGAATTCGGCACAGAAGATCATCGTTGAAAACTACCTGGCAGCCAAATATGGGATAACCATCCCGACAGACAGGTACGCCCATCAGGCCGTTCATGGGTATGATGTGGCCGGGATCGGGCAGGTGGATGCCGGCAATCAGCATACGAATGCACAATCGGCAAGGATCCTGGCTGTCGGTAATCCGACCGACATTGACGACGGGGAATTTCTCCTTTTCGGGCATGACAATGGAGATATCAGCTCATGGATCACCACTGATCTGCCCAATAATGATCTGAACCTGCTGCGTGTGGAACGCGAATGGCGCGTGAATGCCACCGGCGGTGACGGGATGGGAAATGTTACTGTCAGCCTCTTCGATACCATAATGCCTGCTTTCCCGCCGGAATTCATCTCTTTCATACTGTGGGTGGATGAGGACGGTGATTTTACCACCGATGCCATCCCCTATCCCATAGTCAGGGTAGGTAACCAGTATATCGCCAACTCGGTTGACCTTCCGGACGGCTATTACATGACCATAGGATGTGTCAGGCCGGTGGCCGGATTTACACTGCCTGCTTCGGCGGGAATGGAATCCGTTGCCAGTCCGCAAATTGAAGTTTCGCTCAATTACGGGGTCAGCACAGAACTCACCCTTCAATACCGGGCCATCGATGGAACAGCTACCGGTGGCGGGGTTGATTCTCCTTCTGCTGGACTGATGCTTGGTGCTGACAGTATCCATACCTATACCATCCTCAATGATGATATCGAGGTAACAGCCACCACAGATGCAGACAGCATTGGTTCCTGCTATCCGGCAGTGGCCAACCTGGGAGTGAATGTCGCTGGAACGGGTCCTTATACCTATGCATGGACACCCACAGACAGTTTGAGCGACCCGGGGATCGCCGATCCAGTTGCCAATCCTGCGGTATCTACCTGGTATGTGGTGGAGGTGACCGACCAAACCAATGGAGCTGTGGGAACTGACAGCATTTTTATTACCGTACTGACAGCTCCCGCACAACCCGTCATAACGGCCGGCGGTCCCACTACCTTCTGCTCAGGTGACAGTGTCCAGCTCAGTTCATCTGCCGCAGCCGCCTACGGCTGGTCCACCGGGGAAACCACCCAGGATATCTGGGCCATTATAAGCGGAAGCTATACGGTCAGCGTATTTGATGACGCTGGATGCAGCAGTGTCCCATCCGATCCTGTCCTGGTAACGGCCCTTCCCTTGCCGGCCCAGCCCGTAATCACGGCATCGGGACCGGTGGCCTTCTGTGAAGGGGACAGTGTGGATCTCACTTCAAGCATTGCTTTATCATACCTTTGGTCAAACGGGGATACCAACCAGACCATCCGGGTAAAATCGAATGGAAGTTTCTTTGTACAGGTAACGGATACCAGCGGATGCCAGAGCATTCCTTCCGCCACTGCCACGGTTACCGTTTATAATTTACCGCCAACTCCTTTCATTACGGCCAGTGGCAGCACGGATATTTGTGAACATGACAGTGTCATACTGACCTCATCACCCGGGATCGCCTATTTATGGTCAACCGGTGATACCACACAGAGCATTGCTGCAAAGACGGCCGGGGATTACACCGTCCAGACCATCAACGGAGTGGGATGTGTCAGCATACCCTCAGCGGTTACAACCGTTACCACCAGGCCTGCCCCTGGACAGCCCACGATCACTTACACAGGCAATACCACTTTCTGTGAGGGTGACAGCCTAGTCCTTACTTCCTCTGCAGGTACGACATATCTCTGGTCCACCGGAGAAACTACCCATGTTATTTCCGCCATAGTGACCGGCAGTTACACGGTCAGGGTGGCCAATGCTGATGGCTGTTTCAGCCTGCCATCTGATCCCGTGGATGTTACCGTCAATCCCAGCCCGGAAAAACCGACCATCTCAGGCAGCCATCAATACTGCACTGGAGATTCAGTGATGTTAAGCGGCCCGCCTGCCAGTGCCTATCTCTGGTCCACCGGTGAGACCACGGCTGCGATCTATGTGAATAGCGGCAGTTACACACTGACAGTAACTGATGCAAACGGCTGCAGCAGTCCGGTTTCCGACCCCTTTGCGGTGAGTGAATCACCCAAACCGTCCAGGCCGGTGATCACACCCGCTGGTCCCATTCAGCTTGAACCGGGAGACAGTGTCATACTGGTGTCCTCAGCCGCCACAACCTATTCCTGGTCCCCGGGCGGAGAGACCACCTCATCCATTACGGTCAGGAACGCCGGCAGCTATGCCGTTACCATTGCCAACGAATACGGTTGTACCAGTGATCCCAGTGATCCTGTCACGGTCACGTTGCAGTCGGTCGATAAACCGGAGATCACCGTCACCGGGGGGACCGAATTGTGCGAAGGGACCCCGGCAACCACACTGAGCGCCCCCCAGGCCTACGCCTACCTCTGGTCCACCGGAGAAACCTCGCAGAGCATAATGGTATCCGCGACAGGATCCTATACGGTGACCGTGTACAATGAGTTCGGGGCGCAATCGCCCCCGTCAGATCCGGTCGATATCAATGTATTCGAGAATCCTGCACTCAACCTGTTGAGCAAGTCGGATGCCTCCTGTAACGGGGAAACTTCAGGCTCCCTTGAGGTGATTGCCTCGGGAGGCACATCGCCGTATACCTATACATGGGACAACGGACAGACCGGATCCGTCCTTGTCAATATTGGTGCCGGCACTTACCTGGCCACTGCCACTGATGCAAACGGATGCCAGGACACCCTCAGCGAATCCATCCAGGAACCGGATGCCCTGGTGATCACTGAGACCATTACACATCCAACCTGCGGTGACAGTTACAACGGGTCAGTGGAGGTCAGCATCTCGGGTGGCACACCCGGCTATACCATTCTATGGTCCAATGGCAGCACTGGAGAACGCACAGAGAAACTCGGTCCGGGCATGGTGGACGTACAGGTAACAGATGCGAACCAGTGCCAGGTAAACGAGAGTTATAACCTCATAGCAGTAACTGATGTATGCATTGTTGCCTATGAAATCATTACACCCAACAATGACGGGCACAATGATACATGGGAAATAACCGGGATCGAATTCTACCCGAATGCCACGGTGGAGGTCTATGACAGGTGGGGAAGAAGGGTTTACTACTCTGATGGATACCCTCAACCGTGGAATGGAACACATGACGGGAAGGTCCTGCCCATGGACTCCTACCACTATATCATCAAATTAAATAATGGAACAGATCCCATTATCGGGAACATTACCATAGTGAAATGAGAAAGATCATAATGAGAAAGATCATCCTGTATATCATCCCGGCATTTATCCTGGGCCTGCCGGTTTCCCTGCAGGCCCAGCAGACTCCTATGATCAGCCAGTATATGATGAATAAATTCCTGGTCAATCCTGCCCTGGCGGGTGTCAAGGGTTATACCAATATCAGCTTTACGGCGCGGCAGCAGTACAGCATGCTTGAGAATGAACCGCAGACATTCATCCTGAGCGGAGATACGCGATTGCTGGAAGATAGCTGGATCCGGCGGAAGCAAAAAGTGGAAAAGAAAGCAAAGAACGCCAGCAGGAACAAAAATATCGGTATCGGGGGTTATTTTTTCAACGACAGGAATGGGATTACAAATCGCACTGGACTGCAATTCACCTATGCCTACCACATCAATTTCGATAACCAGTACCAGCTGTCCTTCGGATTGTCAGTAATCGGATACCAGTTTAAGCTGGATGCCCGGAATGCCCTGATCTACAGCACCAATGACCCCCTCCTCAACAATCATAAAACGACCTTTTTTGTACCGGATGCAAATGCCGGGATTTATGTTTCAGGCAAGGGACTGTATGCAGGCTTATCCGCTTCACAACTGTTCGGATCATATATTAAACTGGGGCAGAATAAATTTGAGAACTATAAAACCCTGAGACATTTTTACCTTGTGGGCGGTTACAAATGGCTGGTATCCCATGCGGTTGTCCTGGAACCCTCCTTACTTGCGAGGTCAACCGTCGATGCATTTGTCATGGATGCCACATTAAGGCTGTTTTACCAGACAGACTATTGGATTGGCGCCACCTACCGTACCAACAAGACCCTGGCACTCATGGCCGGATTCATGGTCGACGACGTATACCTTGGATATGCCTACGATGCCACACTGGGGGCGATTCAGAATTACAGCGGGGGATCGCACGAGCTCATGGTCGGCATCAGGCTGGGAGACAACAGCACCAGGAGATCCCGGTGGCTGAGGCCGGATGTCTCAGAAATCGGTGAATAGTCCTTAATTGATCTCTTGTTTTGCGCGGGCATTGACAAACAATGTGTCCCCGATGTCCTCGTACCCCTTGAATACCTTTTCGCCGTCATGGCGGACCTGGTCGGAATGGATGCCGATGATGGTGAGGGCAGCTTCTGCTGAATGTTCGTTGATCAGGGAATGGATGCTGGTTTCCTCTGCAGGCCTCAGGATCTCCACATTTCGCTGGGAGATCGGGAGTCTCCCGGTCTGGATCAGTTCGAGCAGTTTTTTACGGGTGGTTTCAACATCATCCTCGAAGGTAATCTCAAAAACCTTCAGGTGAGCTCTTCTCATCTCGGGATGGGAAGAGATGATGAAACCAAGCAGGATCATCAGGTTGGCATTATTGTAATCAATGCTCCTGATCCAGATATGGATGCCCTTTTTGGGCTTGAGGGGATTGGGCGAACTTCCGAGGATACAGACATCATGATTGGCGGCTTCGACCAGCGAAAAGTTTTCCACGATCTGTTGCAGGTTCCGGGGATCCTTCTTGTCAAATTCCAGCAGCATGGTATTGTTCTCCATTCCGGATACGCCCGGGATCTGTATGACCTGGGCTATGGCAGAAGTATAGGACGGGGAGATCAAGGTATCCATATAAATATTGTTCTGCTTCTCCCTGGTCAGAGCCACCAGCTTCTCCTGTATTTCCAAGGAATTTTCCCTGGATGATTTTGAGAAATAGTCCCTGATGAAGTGTATATAGGTCCCGAAACCATACCGGTAGGAGATCCAGTTCAGCAGCCTCAGTGCATTCTGGCGTTCAAAGGAAGAATCCGAGATACATACCGTGGATGGTCTCCAGCGGATCTTGGCCCCTGAGGATCTGCGCTTCTGCAGATATATCTGGATATTCCGGCTCAACTGGAAGATGGCATTGCTGAAAATGGATTCGAGTCCCCTTCGATCCTTGTGATAGCTGCTGATCCCGATATAGATCAATACCAGGGCAGCGATGGCAAGAATGGCATACACGGAATTGATCTTGAACATCAGCCAGTCACACATCAGAAAACCGATCAGCGAGATATACCATTTTGACCGGAAGACAGGCCTGTAGGATGGATCCGCCCCGAAATGAAAAAGAAATGATATCAGGCACAATGACCCGTAGGTCACCATAAAGAACATGGAAATGATCTCTGCGACCGCATTGACATTCCCCGCGGCGACAAAAACAAAGGCAATGAGGCAGGTAATCAGGGAAGCATTGTACGGCTCATTCATTTCCCCCTTGCCCCTGGACAGCCAGCGGTTGAGCGGCCTGACCGGGAATGCCCTGTCCATGGCCAGCGCCTGCAGGGTCCGGGGAGCCACCATGACGGAGCCGATGGCCGAGGAAATCGTCGATGCTGCCAGTCCCAAAGGAATGATCAACGCCCCGTACAAGGCTATTTTGCTCATGATCAGCTGGTTTGCCTTGAGGTCTTCCGGACTGGCGGAGACATACAATTTCCATGCGATAAAGATATAGATGATCATCCCCGAGACAGTGGCCAGGGTGGTCCCCAATGGTATTGACCTCGCAGGCCTTTTCAGGTCCCCGGACAAACCAACCCCGGCAGTCATCCCCGTAAAGGCAGGAAAAACAATGGCAAAAATAACGAAGAAACTTGAGAGGTCGTAGGTGCCCTGCCCGACCGTCCAGATACCCTGTTCCGGGACATAATCGGTCTGGCCCATGAAAAACAGGGTAAGTGAAGCGAACAGGATGGCTACTACAAAATAAAGTGCTTTCACACCCATGCTGGCACCCCTCTTCAGGATCAACAAGGTCAACAATCCCATGGCAGGCAGGCTGATCACCTGCCGGGGCAGCTCCATTTCCCATTTTTCGAGGGCATGGTTGAACAAAGGTTCAAATGCTTCGGTAAAGGCAATTACATAAAAAGCCACGCTGATGGCCTGTGAAAAGAAAAGGGAGATCCCTATAGTGGTGCCAATGTTCAATCCGAATGACCTGGAGATCACAAAATACTCCCCTCCTCCTTCCACCCGCTGGTTGGTCGCCAGTTCGCTGAGTGCCAGTGCAGTAGGTATGGTCACCGTATGGCCGATCAATATGACCAGGATCACCCCCCAGAAACCGATATACCCGACGGCCATACCGAACCGCAGAAAAAGGATAGCCCCCAGTATGGTGGATATTGCCGTGAAGAAGACCGGAAGAGTGCCGAATCCCTTTGCCTTTGTGGCTGCCATTTAAAAGCGCTTTGTGGTGCATGAAAATTAGTTAAAAATTTCTACATTTGCAGGCCTTTTTGGCCAGGCCTGCAACGCCCCCAAGCGGATCCCTGCTTAATCTATCGTAATTTATTAATTCTCAGAAAGATGAAACTATTGTTAAAAGAGAGACTATTTTCAAGGAGCTGGTTCATCAACCACACCCTGATCATTACTTCAGATCATGGTATGGGTAGCAGCGGTCCCGATCGCTACATTAACCTCTCAAATCATATCCCGCCACACTGGGTTGGAATAAAAGAGGGGTATAATCCCATCTATCTCATTAAGGCCAGGGATGGATATTATGATTCCATCCTGTCCGTGATCCAGGATATCCCCCATGTCTCCGGATGGCCGGGTGAGAAGGTGCCCGGCAGGTTTGTTTTCGGTAAAAACCAGCGAATCCCGGATTTTGTAATGATTGCCGACAGCGCCTGGAGCATAGGATGGCAACCCGATCCTGGCCTGTCAAAAGGGGTCCATGCTGAGGGAATAGGGACTGTTAAATATTACATAAATTTATCCAAATTCGTCCAGGAATGGGATTAAAATCAGTAATTTCACATCCGGATAATCATATTTAACGCACAACCAGCCATGAAAAGAACAGCGCTCATCATACCCATCCTCCTGCTTGCTTTCAACAGTTTCGCATCCGCTCCCCTTGAAAAGGGAGACAGGGTTCCCGACTTTTCTGCCATTGATGAAAACGGGGACACCTGGGAATTATCCCGGCAGCGGGCAGATTACCTGGTGATTTATTTTTATCCGGCGGCCTTCACCGGGGGCTGTACCACACAGGCCTGCAGCTACCGCGATCATCAATCGGCGTTCAATATTCTCAATGCAAAAGTGATCGGGGTAAGCGGGGACGAACATGAAAACCTTAAAGCATTCAAGGACATTCACAACCTGAATTTTACCCTCCTGTCTGACGCTGATGGTAAAATCTCCGAACTGTTCGGTGTCCCGACCACGGAAGGGCGGACCATTGAAAAAGAGGTCGACGGAAAAATTCTGCAATTGACCCGCGGGGTCACAACCTCCCGGTGGACCTATGTGGTTGACAGAAACGGCAGGCTTGTATACAGGGATGACGATGTACAGGCCGCCACAGATCCTGAGGCTGTTCTGAAAGCCATTACAACCCATAATGAACGTAAGACCTGCAGACCAAGGTAGGTTCTTTCATGCCAGGCATTCCGCTAAAAAATTTGCATTAAGGTTTTTATTCCATCCCGGTTTTCGTAACTTTTAGGACTGTATTTAAGTCACATAATAATTGCCCTAATGCTGAAAAATTTCATCACCATTGCCCTCCGTAACCTTTTACGCCAGAAAGGATTTACCATCATCAACATATTGGGATTGACCATAGGATTGACGGTCAGCGCCCTGATCATCCTGTATATCGTCCATGAACTGGGGTATGACCGATTCCATGAAAATGCCGGAAGGATTTACCGGGTGGCCATCAATGGTGAGATATCAGGACAGGCCATCAATGTAGCTGTTTCATCTCCCCCCTTCGGTCCAGCACTTGTTGCCGATTACCCGGAGGTTGTTGATTATACCCGGATCGACCCACCCCATAATTCCCTGTTCGCCTTTGGGGATGAGAAATATTATGAAGACGATATACTCTTTGCCGATTCATCCTTCTTTAAAATATTCACAGTACCGCTTCTTTATGGCGATCCCGCCACAGCCCTGGAGGTCCCCAGGTCCCTCGTGCTTACTGAATCACTTGCCAGGAAGTATTTCGGTGATGAATATCCTGTGGGCAAAGTGCTGCGATACAATGATCAGACAGATCTGACTGTAACCGGCGTATGTGAGGACTATCCGGACAATTCCCACTTCACATTCCAGGCCCTGGTCTCCTATTCCACTCTGTTGGAAATGCGGGGCCAGTGGTGGATGAATACCTGGGGTAATTTTGCCATGTATAATTACATTATGCTTGATAGACGCGCAAACCTGGATTCATTGATGGCTAAAATGCCTGATTTCCTTGTTAAATATATGTCTGATGAAATTCAGGAAGCGGATATGCGCTTTGAGCTTTATCTCCAGCCTGTCACCAGCATCCACCTCCACTCAAACCTGATGGCTGAGATAGGCGATAACAGTGACATCAGTTATATCTATATCCTGATGGCCATCACCCTTTTTATCCTGATCCTGGCCAGTATCAATTTCATGAACCTGTCCACCGCCAAATCAGCCAACCGGGCCCGCGAAGTGGGCATCAGGAAGGTAGCTGGCTCCTCCCGGCAACACCTGGTGAGGCAATTTATCGGGGAATCGGTGATCATCAGCCTGATCTCCCTGTTCATCACCTTCTTTTTGATCGAGCTGATCCTGCCCGCCTTCAATAACATTACTGGAAAGGAACTGGACATGCAATATATACTGGACTGGCAATTGACACTGGGTTTTATACTGCTGGCAGTGATCGTGGGGATTTTTGCCGGAAGTTATCCGGCGTTTTACCTGTCAGCATTCAATCCCATCCGTGTGTTACAGGGAAGGTTGAAGGCGGGATCGTCAAACAGCCTGCTGAGGAATGTACTCGTCTTTATCCAGTTTACCGTTTCGATCGCATTGATCATAGGTACAGTGGTCATATACAGGCAACTTACATTCATGAGGAAGAAGGATCTCGGATTCGATCCAAGTCATGTGGTCATCGTCCCCCTGCGGAACGAGGAAACAAGGAATAAAGGGCAGGTTATCAAGGAGGCATTCCTGACCTATCCGAATGTCTTCTCCGCCTCTCTGAGCAGTGGATTACCGGCAGGGCAGCTTTCCGGAACAGGCTATTTTCCGGAGGGGTACGGGGACAGGGACCCATGGCTGATCTATGGGTTTGCAGCGGATCCGGATTTTATTGACAAGACCATGAAGATGAAAATCATCAATGGCCGTAATTTCAATTCCGAATTTTCAACTGACAGTACGGCTGTACTGATCAATGAAGTGCTGCTTAAGAAACTGGCATGGGAAGATCCCATTGGAAAGATCATTAATTCAGACAGAACACCACCAACCCCTTACAGAATCATAGGTGTGATCAGGGACTTCCATATCCAGTCCCTGCACCAGCAGATCAATCCAATCATGATAAGATTCCTGAGGGGACAACCGAATTATCTGATCATTAAACTTTTATCTGATTCCACCCCGTTGACCCTCCTTAAACTTGAAAATGCCTGGGAAGAGATCAATCCCGAAATTCCATTCGACTATCATTTCCTGAATGAACGGATCGATCAGTTTTATGCAAATGAAAAGAAAATGGGGAATATCTTTGTTTATTTCACGATATTTGCTCTGTTTATTGCAGCCCTGGGATTATATGGACTTGCCTCCTTCATTGCAGAACAGCGGACCAAGGAGATATGGATCCGCAAAGCCATGGGCTCGTCCATCTCAAAGATCGCCTATATCCTGTCCAGGGATTTTGCCAAACCCGTATTGCTGACAAACCTGGTTGCCTGGCCGCTTGCCTGGTTTGCCATGAACAAATGGCTGCAGAATTTCACCTTCAGAACCGACCTTGCACTGTGGATCTTTCCTGCTGCAGCCCTGGTCACCCTGCTCCTGTCCCTGATCACGGTAAATATACAGACCATCCGGGCGGCTTCGGCAAATCCGATATATGCACTGCGATACGAATAGGGTTAATCATCCCGGTAACGCCTGTAGTATCGCCTGTACCAGAACCTTTGGGGACGTCTCTCCAGTTCCACCTGCCGGATATTCAGGTCGGGGGAATATTTGATAATGCTTATATAGGCATTGACATGCCCGCCGAAATCGTTGATCCTCTCGAACTCATAGGGACCGAGTATGGGATTACTTTCCAATTCACCTGCGAAATATATGATGTGTCCTCCATATTCCCCAATGGCAGTGACAAACGCGGACAGCAGGTCATACCCGTAAACACTCAGGTTGTATCCCCGTGGACTTACACGGTAAGGTTCGGTGTAGTATATCTCGCGGAACTTTCGGATGAAATCTTTCATCTCCGGTTTATCATAATCCACATAGAAGGAAGTGAAATAGCTCATCTTCAGTTTGTGAAAATACTCCAGGTCAATATTCCTGAACTTGTTCCATTGTGGCATCCCTGCCACCTCGATACGGTAATCATCCAGGAGGTAGTAAAGCGGACTGATCACATTGCTCACATAGGCTTCATTC
>Ga0111175_1110_pt1 | contig 14991 bp, 12 predicted proteins | sample DeeMarSWOR324_28_FD_80228 | JGI IMG/M metagenome (GOLD analysis project Ga0111175, IMG submission 80228) | Bacteroides sp. SM23_62
GCTCATAATTCGGATCTGTTCACGCATATATTTTAAACGTTCATCAGGCATTGGGATATGATCATTATCCTGATTCATTTAATTACCCTCCCCATCCCTCCCTGTCAAGATTCCTGTAGTTGATCGCTTCCGCCAGGTGGTAAGAACGAACAGGGGCAGAGCTATCCAGATCAGCAATTGTGCGGGCTACTTTCAGGATGCGGTCGTATGCTCTGGCTGAAAGATCAAGCTTCTCCATTGCATTTTTAAGCAGGCTTATTCCGGTATTGTCTGGTTGGCAGATCTGGTGCAAAAGCTTTGGTGGGATCTGCGCGTTACAGTAAATGTCGGGATTTTCCTTGAATCTTTGTTGCTGAATAATACTGGCAGATAATACCCTGTCACGTATGGTTTTGCTGCTTTCGGCCGGTTGCTGTTCAGAAAGTTTCGTGAACGGTACAGGCATTACCTCGATCTGGATATCGATGCGGTCGAGTAGTGGACCTGAGATCCTTGAAAGATACTTCTTTACCGCACCGGGAGGGCACTCGCATTCCCTATCCGGGTGGTTGTAATATCCGCAGGGACAGGGATTCATGGAAGCTACCAGCATAAAACTTGCCGGGTATTCAATGCTGAATTTAGCCCTCGATATGGTCATCATCCTGCCTTCCATAGGCTGGCGAAGGACTTCCAGGACATTGCGCCGGAATTCAGGCAATTCGTCCATATACAATACGCCATTATGGGCCAGGGAAATCTCGCCTGGCTGAGGATAGCTGCCACCTCCAACCAGGGCAGTATCAGAAATGGTATGATGGGGATCCCTGAAAGGCCTGCGTATGATCAGTGGTTCTTTCCGGTCCAGTTTTCCGGCTACGGAGTGGATCATGGTTGTTGCAAGTGCTTCGTTGAGAGAGAGCGGGGGTAAGATTGTCGGCAGGCGACGGGCAAGCATTGTTTTTCCGGCACCAGGCGGTCCGATCATAAGGAGATTATGAGATCCGGCGGCAGCGATTTCAAGGGCTCGTTTAACCCTGGACTGGCCCTTGACTTCCGAAAAATCCAATCCGAAATGATTCGTCTGCTGGTGAAAAATCTTTTTCAGGTCTACCCTGACTGGTTTCACATGGTACTGGTCACGAAGGAATGTTACCACCTGGCGTATATTTTCCATGCCATACACCTCAAGTCCCGATATCACACCGGCTTCTTTTGCATTCTGTTTAGGCAGGATGATCCCCCTGAAACCTTCATCTCTTGCATTTATGGCCATTGGAAGGGCACCCTTGATCCTCTCGAGGTTCCCGTCAAGGGATAATTCACCCATCATGATATACTGAGCCAGCTTGTCCAGTGGCAGTGTACCTGATGCAGCCAGGATCGCAATTGCCAATGGCAGGTCATAGGCTGAGCCTTCCTTCCGGATATCTGCCGGTGCCAAATTGATCACCGTTCTTTTCTTTGTGATCTCAAGGCCATTAACTTTCAGGGCGGATTCAATCCTCCGCTGGCTTTCCTTCACGGCGGAGTCCGGAAGGCCGACCATAAAGAAATTGATCCCCGGTGAAATATCCACTTCTACGGTTACCGTGGTCGCATGAATTCCATGCAGGGCAGACGCATAAGTCTTTACTAACACGGTGTGACAGTTTCCACTTTATGGTAAATTCAATGGATTATCATCGGCTATTGTCAAAATGTGTTAATTTTATTCACAAATACGGATTAGAGATAAGCATCAGGAAAAGAACATACCATTTTATTTTTGATTCTGATACGCTTGCTGCAAAGGGATTTGATCTGGCGCTGATCTTTGTCATACTTGTGAGTGTTGTATCGGTGATCCTCGAAAGCATTCCTGCTTTCAATGCCCGGTTTGGAGCACCGCTCCACCAGACAGAATGGATCATTACCATCATTTTCACCCTTGAATACATCGCCAGGATCTGGTCCCATCCCAAACCACTTAAATATATCTTCAGTTTCTACGGGGTAATTGATTTCCTGGCCATTATTCCGACCTACCTGGATCTGATTTTTACCGGGGCGATGAGCCTGGCGGTTATTCGCGGACTTCGCCTGCTTCGTATATTCAGGATACTGAAGATCACCCGGTATTCCAGGGAGGGAATCATTATTGTTGAGGCATTGAAAGCCAGCAGGGTAAAGATCCTGGTATTCCTGTTTGCGGTGGTCGTCACCGTACTTGTTATCGGCACGTTGATGTACCTTATTGAGAGGGAGAACAGCGGTTTTTCCAGCATCCCTGCCGGTATTTACTGGGCCATTGTTACCTTAACTACGGTTGGGTTCGGGGATGTCACACCGGTAACCACTTTTGGAAAATTCATAGCCAGTTTTGTCATGATAATGGGTTATGGGATCATTGCCGTTCCGACCGGGATCGTTACCTTTGAAATTGCCTCCTCCATCAGGGCAGTTCGTGAAAAAAGGGTATGCGGTCACTGTGGTCACGGATCGCATGATGTGGATGCCAAGTATTGCAAATCCTGCGGGGAGAAACTATAGCATTCTATGAATTTCAGAATCAGCAGCAATCACCTTGTTCTATTATTCATCCTTCTCACAGGTACCCTGTTAAGGGTATGGCATCTCATGGAGATCCCCCTGACCCACGATGAGTTCAGTGTGATTTTCCGGACCGGCTATGATTCTTTTGCTGAACTGATAGAACAGGGTGTGATGGTTGATGTACATCCGGCAGGTATCCAGGTTTTTATGAATTACTGGATTGAACTTTTCGGACAGAGTGCTGTAGCTGTAAAGATCCCCTTTATCATATTTGGCTTTTTTACCATACTGCTGGTCTATGAGCTTGGGGAGGAGTGGTTTAATCCTTCTGTGGGACTGATCACTGCGACTTTTATCGCCTGCCTTGAATATACTGTGATGTACAGCCAGATTGCCAGGCCCTATATGAGCGGGCTATTTTTCAGTCTGCTGATGGTCTATGGCTGGCAGCGATACCTTTTCAGTCCCGGGAAATCTTCCATAACCTGGCTCATCCTGTATGTTATTGCGAGTGCAATTTGTGCCTATAACCACTATTTTTCCCTCCTGTTTGCTGCCATTGTGGGGGTAACGGGATTGTTTTTCATCACCTGGCGGAGGTTCATAAGCTATTCGGTAGCGGGTGTTGCCATTTTCGGACTCTATATTCCGCATCTTTCCATTTTCTTCCACCAGTTCCAGGAAAAAGGGGTGGAAGGCTGGCTCGGAAAACCCGATAATGATTTTATAGTTGACTATATAGGCTACATATTCCACTTTTCACCCCTGGTTTATGCGATGGTGGCAATCATCATTGTCGCAGGGATAAGATTGCAGAAAGGACCCGGTCTGCTGAAAAGTAAATTCTTCTATATTTCACTGGCCTGGTTCAGCCTTCCGATCCTTATCGGCTTTTTCTATTCAAGGTATGTCAATGCCGTGCTCCAGTATTCCGGCCTGATCTTTACTTTTCCGTTTTTCCTGTTCCTTGTATTCGGGAACCTGCCAGATTTTAAAAAATCGGTCAAATACCTGGCCGTCCCGCTGATCTCCCTGGTCCTGATCCTTACACTGATCTACGGAAGGCAATACTATTCACTGTTTTATCAGTCAAGGTTCAAACACCTGATCCTCGATACCGAACAAACCATCAGTGAGTACGGTGCGGATAATTGCCTGGTGATCATGGATTCCCACAAGAAGATTTCGGATTATTATTATGAGGCACTGGATATACGGTTTGACCATTTTCATTATGATGATTTTACGGACAGGAATGCATTTATCGACCTTATAAAAAACACGGAAAAGGATTACCTGAGCCTGGCAGTAGATTCCCACACGGACCTGGCATTGCCCGGGATAATCATGCAATATTTCCCCAGTATGATGCTAAAGAAAGATTATTTTGGAGGGAATTATTACCTGTTCTCCCGCACAGAAGGTAAAGAGGGATCCATACTTTTTACCAGCCGGAATGGATTCAGCGGGGAAGGACCTGGTTGGTCCCGTATCACTGATTCATTACTGATTGATTCCGCTGGTATTGACGACTCACCTGCCTATCTAATGTATGGTGGCCAGGAATTCAGTCCCACTTTCAGTTATCCTCTTGGGGATCTGGTCAATCAAAGAACTGACATGATCGATGTTTCCGTCAACATCCGGAACAGGGATTCTCTCAACCAATCCCTCCTGGTGCTTCAGGTCAAGGGAAAAAGAGGCCTGTTAAAATGGACAGCCAGTCACTTCCGTGATTACGATCGCGGGAAAGGGGACTGGTATACAGTACATCATACATTTCGCACCGCCCAAAATCCCCGCCGGAAAAATCTCCAGGTCAACGTCTATATCTGGAACAGGGATAAAACCAATTTTCTCTGCAATAATTTCATTGTCCGGAGCAGGAAAGGGAATCCGGTTCTTTATGGTCTGCTGGAAAAGTTTTAGTATTCACTACTTTATAGCTTTACTGTACTTTGCAATCTTTATTTTTTGATTATCTTTATGCCTTCGCCCTAAAAAAGGTATTTTTGACCGGCATTTTAATGCTTTTAAATAATTGAAAAACAATATCTTATAACCTGACGGAATGGATCAATCTGTCAGGTTTATTTATTTACTAATCATTAAAAATATTGCTATATGATGCAGAGTAATTTATTCTGGTTCGTACCTATTGCTTCAGTGCTGGCATTGTTCTTTGCATGGTACTTTTTCCGGACCATGATGAAGGAGAGCGAGGGTACAGACACCATGAAAAGGATCGCTTCCCATGTTAGAAAGGGCGCCATGGCCTATATCAGGCAACAATACAAGGTGGTGGGTATTTTCTTCCTTGTACTGACCATCGTTTTTTCCATCCTGGCCTATGGACTGAACCTTCAGAATGAATGGGTTCCCTTTGCATTCCTGACCGGGGGATTCTTCTCAGGACTGGCCGGATTCCTGGGCATGAAGACGGCCACATTTGCCTCCGCGAGAACGGCCAATGCTGCCCAGAAAAGCCTGAACAGGGGATTGAAAGTTGCCTTCCGGAGTGGTGCTGTAATGGGACTCGTTGTTGTAGGACTGGGATTACTGGATATTTCCCTCTGGTTCATCCTGCTGAACTATTTCATTGATGTGGAAGCTGGTGAGAAACTGGCCATTATTACAACAACCATGCTGACATTCGGGATGGGAGCCTCTACACAGGCACTTTTTGCCAGGGTGGGCGGAGGTATCTTTACCAAGGCTGCCGATGTTGGTGCAGACCTGGTAGGAAAGGTGGAAGCCGGCATACCTGAAGATGATCCGCGAAACCCGGCCACCATTGCTGATAATGTCGGTGACAATGTGGGTGATGTAGCCGGTATGGGTGCCGACCTTTATGAATCATATTGCGGTTCTATTCTGGCCACAGCGGCACTGGGTGCTGCGGCTTTTATGAGCGATACCACATTGCAGTTCAAAGCCGTTCTGGCTCCCATGTTAATCGCAGGAGTCGGGATCATTCTGTCTATCCTGGGGATATATCTCGTTCGTACCAAAGAAGATGCCACGCAGCGGAACCTGCTGAATGCACTGGGAAGGGGGGTGAATATCAGTTCCGTATTGATTGTGATCCTTTCATGGGTGGTCCTATATATCCTGGATGTTCCCAATCATTGGGGTGTCTGGGGTGCGATTGTAACCGGACTTCTCGTTGGGATCATAATTGGCAAAGCTACAGAGTATTTCACTTCTGAGGAATACAGTCCAACCCGGAAAATTGCCAAAAGCTCGGATACCGGTCCGGCTACCGTGATCATATCTGGGATAGGGGTTGGCATGTTCTCAACTGCCATACCTGTTCTTTCCGTGGTTATCGGAATCATATTCGCCTTTCTTTTTGCCTCCGGATTTGATTTGACAAACATGGGCATGGGACTTTACGGGATCGGCATTGCTGCCGTTGGGATGCTCTCCACCCTCGGGATCACACTGGCCACAGATGCCTACGGACCCATTGCCGATAATGCAGGCGGAAATGCCGAGATGTCCGGACTGGATCCGAAAGTCAGAAAACGCACCGATGCACTTGATTCACTCGGAAACACAACGGCCGCCACCGGCAAGGGTTTTGCCATCGGGTCTGCTGCCCTGACCGCACTGGCACTTCTCGCAGCGTATATTGAAGAGATCAAGGTTGGGATAAAGAGATTGTTTATCGATGCCGGCTGGACAGAGTATATTTTTCCAGATACTACTGCGATCACAACCGTTGAAGAGCTAAATCATTTTTCCTTTGCTGATTTCATGAGTCTTTTCGAAGTACACCTGATGAATCCCAAAACCCTTGTAGGAATATTCATTGGTGCCATGATGGCCTTCATGTTCTCAGGCCTTACAATGAATGCAGTGGGCCGTGCTGCTGCCAAGATGGTTGAAGAGGTCAGGAGACAGTTCAGGGAGATCAAGGGGATCCTGAAAGGGGAAGCCGAGCCTGATTATGCAACCTGTGTGGCCATCTCAACCAAAGGTGCACAGGTTGAGATGATCATTCCGTCAATGCTCGCTATTGTGGTCCCGATCCTGACAGGTTTGCTTTTCGGGATCGCCGGGACAATGGGACTGCTTGTAGGTGGACTGAGTTCAGGATTTGTACTGGCCATCTTTATGGCGAACTCCGGGGGAGCATGGGATAATGCCAAAAAATATATCGAGGCCGGTAATCTTGGCGGAAAAGGATCGGATAATCATAAAGCTGCCGTTATCGGTGATACTGTTGGAGATCCCTTTAAAGATACGTCAGGCCCAAGTCTGAATATCCTGATCAAACTGATGAGCATGGTCTCCATCGTGATGGCCGGAGTAACCGTTGCCATAAACCTTCTGTAATTTTACTATCGGGGAATCAACCCGGACATAATCACATAGAGAGGCTGTATTGTTTTAACTGACAGCCTTTTTTTTCTGGATAGTCAGGCATTTTTTGTGTAAGTTTATCAGTACAAATTAATGCCAGATGGATAAATCAAAATCCAGACATATTACAAATCCTGCTCGCAGGACATTTCTCAAACAGGCCGGAATGGGTGCAGCGGCCTCCATGGGTTTGTGGCCCGCAGTGCTGACCTCATGTACCGGTGCCGATGGCAAAAATTCAAAAATCGTTAAGTACTTTTCTGAAGGGGATGTTATCCTCTTCCAGGGTGATTCTATTACCGATGCCGGCAGGGATAAAAATCAGCAATTGCCGAACCATGCCCGGTCATTCGGGATGGGGTATGCATATATACTGGCTGCCGGGCTGATGAAGGACCTGGCGGATAAGGACCTGACTTTTTATAACCGGGGAATCAGCGGTAATAAGGTTTACCAGCTGGCCGAACGCTGGCAGGAGGATTGCCTTGATCTGAAGCCGGATATCCTTAGCATCCTGATAGGGGTTAATGATTACTGGCATATGCGGAACGGGAGATACGATGGAACACCGGAAGTTTATGAAGAAGATTACAGGGAATTATTGAACCGCACCAAATCGGAGCTGCCTGATATAAAACTGGTCATCTGCGAACCATTTGTGCTGACCGGGACAAGCGCTGTTGATGAGTACTGGCTCGAACCATTTGGTGAATACCAGGAGATTGCCTCTAAATTGGCCGGTGAATTTGATGCCACATGGGTGCCCTTTCAAAAGGCATTTACTGAAGCGGCCGGGATTGCCCCGCCTGTTTACTGGACCCATGATGGAGTCCATCCCTCCATGCCAGGTTGCCAGCTGATGGCTGAAACCTGGCTGAATGCACTGGATTAAATAAAACTGATATGGAAACACTAAATATGATTACGATGAGATTAATATTGCTATTTGTTTTACAGCTCTCGGTCGTGGCTTCAATCCGGGCGCAGACAGAAGATCTTTTCAATGGCAAAGATCTTACAGGATGGACCATTTACGGAACAGAACTATGGTATGTGGAAGACGGCTTGCTGGTATGTGAAAGCGGTCCCGATAAGGAATATGGATACCTTGGGACCAACAGGGAATTTAAGAATTTTGAACTGACACTCGAATTCAAACAGGGGGCAGAAGGAAACAGTGGTGTTTTCTTCAGATCTTCCATTGAAGGCACAAAGATTACCGGTTGGCAGGTCGAGGTGGCCCCTCCTGAACATAGTACCGGAGGGATTTACGAATCGTACGGCCGGGGATGGTTGATAAAACCAGACCCTGAAAAAGACAAAGCCCTGAAATACGGAGATTGGAACACCATGAAAGTCCGGGTCGTGGATGACAATGTAACTACCTGGTTGAATGGCCAGGAAATGATCACATTGACAGATGAAAAGATAGGTGAAGCATCAGGCTGTATTGCCCTGCAAATCCATTCGGGTGGCGGAATAAAAATCTACTGGAGGAATATCATGATCCAAACATTGGATTGATCGCAGATTAGTCAAATGATCAGATAGGCCTTGAACTTCCAGGTATTGATTAATGCCAAGATTGCTTCATCACGCGATATGATTCTCCATTTATTAGCTCTTGGCTGATATGCTGAACAATCCAATCGAATAAATAATCTGTATCTTTATGACATGAAGTTAACTCCTGAATATCGCAACAAGATCAGAGGATATTTGAAAGATAAGCCTGTCTTCAAAGCTTACCTATTTGGATCTTATGCAAGAGATGATGCTCAGGAGGAAAGCGATGTAGACATTCTTCTAGAGTTGGACTATACTGAGCATATTGGGCTTGAATATGTGCAGATGAAGATTGATCTTGAGAAAATCCTAAATAAATCCGTTGACCTGGTTACTGAAAAGGCCCTCTCCAAATACATTAAACCTATTGTTGATAAGGAAAAGGTTTTAATCTATGAAAAAGGTTAACGGAGACAGAGCCCGGTTAAATCATATTCTTGCTGCTATTGATGAAATACTCAATTATGTTGATAATTATGATTTTGATGCATTCTTGAAGGATTCGAAAACCAAATTTGCAACTATAAAGCAATTGGAGATAATTGGAGAAGCGGCAAATCATATTACTGAAGAAACCAAGTTAAGATTTACAAATGTTGAATGGCAAAAAATAGGTGGACTTCGGAATATTTTGGTACATGAGTATTTCGGGATAGATGAAAATATTGTTTGGGGGATTATCGTAAAAAACTTACCAGAACTTAAGAACTCCATTCAATGTATATTACAAAAATTCAATTAGGCGGCATAACCTAACAGATCGTATATCAGAAATACATCCCTCCATCTGAATGTGATCTCTGATAGGGAATGATTGTGCTATGGATTGAACCAGCTACTGATTTATTGTATCAGAACCAAATAGGCATCTCATTTTGAATTTCTCAATATATTGAGTAAATTTTAGATTTTGTACGAACGCATTCATAAACAAATACTTGCAAACCGTATTGAATCTGAACCCAGACGTTATATACAGGTAGTTTACGGTCCCAGACAGGTAGGCAAAACCACTTTGGTGAACCAATACTCTGAACAGATTTCCCTTCCATATTATTATGCTTCTTCAGATGCAGTGTTTGCCGATCAGGTTTTTTGGTTGGAGCAGCGTTGGAATGCGGCCAGGGCAATGCTCATTGATTCTGAAAAGAATGAAGGTGTGCTCGTTATAGACGAGATTCAGAAAATACAGGGATGGAGTGAAATAGTGAAGAAACTCTGGGATGAAGACACCAGAAATAAAACCGGGTTGAAAGTGATTCTCCTTGGATCTTCCAGGTTATTGATTCAAAAAGGGTTAACTGAATCTTTGGCCGGAAGGTTCGAGACCCTCTATGTTGGACATTGGACATTTTCAGAAATGCGCGATGCCTTTGGATTTACACCGGAGCAGTATGTGTGGTATGGTGGATATCCGGGTGGAGCCGGTTTGATCACTGACGAGGAAAGGTGGAAGCAGTATATCCGGGAATCACTCATTGAAACAAGTATATCCAGGGACATTCTGCTTCTTACACGGGTGGATAAACCCGCGCTCATGAGAAGATTGTTTGAGCTGGGGTGCATATTTTCGGGTCAGATCCTGTCTTATAGTAAAATTATGGGAGAATTACAGGAAGCTGGAAATACCACAACACTTGCACATTATTTGAATTTACTGGATACGGCAGGATTACTTGGCGGTTTGGAAAAATATAGCCCTGCTATCGTAAGGCAACGTGCATCAAGTCCAAAATTTCAGGTTCACAACACAGCGCTCATATCTGCTCAACATATAACCGGAATAAATGTTATTATAAATTGCAATGAAGATTGGGGTCGTTGGGTAGAATCAGCTGTTGGAGCGCATTTGCTCAACCACTCCTTGACAGGGCATTACAAGTTATATCACTGGAGACATGGGAGCTTTGACGTTGATTTTGTCCTTGAATTTGACGGAAGGATCATTGCGCTGGAAGTAAAAAGCGGAACCTTTGCCAAAGCGCAGGGATTGGGTGCATTCGCAAGAAAATTCAAGCCTGAAAAAACAATTGTTGTGGGAAAGTCGGGAATTCCCTGGCAGCAATTTCTGAAATTGGATCCTATCAGTCTTTTTTAATATTCAAAAGATTCCTAAATTTGCCCTCCGTTTTGACCCGTGGTGTAATTGGCAACACGTCTGACTCTGGATCAGAAAAGTCCAGGTTCGAACCCTGGCGGGTCAACAATTCTAAATCACATCCCTCTTTAATTCAGGCAATTAGAGAGGATTTTTCTTTTCAGGGGGAAGGCCACGGAGGTCTTTCTCATTAAAAATCTTTAAACGGACCACGTGGTTCAGCTTTGGCCATTTCAACCTGCCAGGCGCTGAATTTTCTTTTTATCTCGGCAAATCGTTCAGGCAGCACATCCGTCAGGTCGTTTTCTTCGGAGATATCCTTGGACAGGTCATAAAATCCTTTTTCATCAATATTGTAAACCAGTTTCCAGTTTCCGATCCGTGCAGCCATTTTCTCCCTGGCTTCCCAGTACATTTCCTCGCGTGCAAGGTCTTTATTCTCTCCTGAAAGAACGGGCATCATATTAAAACCATCAAGGATCAGGTCATCGGGTTTATCGATACCTGTAACAGATAAAATGGTGGGAAATATTTCCAGAGAACTAAGGAAATTATCGATTACCTGATCCCCGGGAATCCTGGCCGGCCATTTAACGATACAAGGCACACGGATTCCCCCTTCAAAAAAGTTGCCCTTTCCACCCCGCAGCGGATAATTGGCAACACTGCCTCCAGCACCATTATCCGACAAAAAGATAACCAATGTATTATCATCTTTACCGGCATCTTCAATCACCTGCATTATATTTCTAATAGCATTATCCATATCGGTAATGGCAGCCATGATCCCCTGACGATGATATTCACCTTTTTCGAATGCTTCCGGGTATATATCGAGATATTCCTGCGTGGCCTGCACAGGGTACCTGGGATCCTCCTTATGCTGATTGGATCCAGAATGGGGTGCATTAAAAGGCAGATAGAGGAAAAACGGCTTGTTGATATATTCCCTGACAAATTTTATGGCTTCCCTTTCAAACAGATTCGTACAGTATGTGCCATTATCTTTAATGGTTGGTTCATTATCATCGTACATTGACGGTACGCCATAACGTTCGTGTGTAAAGTAATCGATACCGGTATTTACGAATCCAAAGTAGCGGTCGAAACCTTGCTGCAATGGTAAAAACCGTCGTAGCTGACCCATATCCCATTTGCCGAAACACCCGTTTATATACCCGGCTTCCTGAAGGATCTCAGAAATTAAAACCTCCCGCTGATCGGTACCCAGGATTCGTTCCGGCGACACGCTATATTCATAAGGCGGATAAAGATACCCGTCATCGACCCTGTTGTTACGGAACAGTTCATAGGTACCGTTGCGTTGCGGATAACGGCCTGTCAGCAGGCTTGCTCTTGAAGGAGTGCAAAAAGAACAGGTAACATAAAAGTTCGTCAACCTGGCTCCCTCCGCTGCTATCCGGTCAAGCGTCGGTGTCTTTACATCTGTTGCCCCGTAGCAACCCAGATCGTGATATCCCTGGTCATCGGAAACAATCAGCACGATGTTCGGGAGATCAGTTTTACGAACAATATTTTTGCCCGATTGTTCCTGGATGGATGTACAAGCTGGGATTGTCAATAAAAGTGGAACCAGGAATTGTATGCACTTATCCATTACGTATATTTTATGGTTCTTTATAGGTGGTGATTTCATAAGTTTGGTTTTCGAATCAGCAGTATTTCAGATTTATCCCGGATAGTGTTCCCGAAACAGATAATTAACAAATGGCCTATTAGCCCATAAAAATAAACCATAAAAATAGCAATTAGTAATTTTCAATATTCATTTCAATCAGGTTTACAACTTTCTGCCAGAATCTTCGTTTTAATTCAGCATATCAGAGGATTCGGGTCATGAGATCTATTATTTTCCCGATAATTACCTTTATTTTTTTGACAGGCTGTTTTTCGGATAAGGATCATATTCCTGTTTTCCCTCAGGGGCAGGAAAATATTCCTACGGGAAGGGCTGATAAAATGCCTGGTGCACATGTCAGCAATGCTGAATTCCAGTACCGGATTAGTAAAATTGAATGGATATCCTCCCTTGAAGCCGACACGACAGTTACAGAATATTTTTACCGTAATGATCTATTGAACAGTGTGGTGAAATCCAATATCCTTGATACCTCATATTATATCTACTCAAACGATACTGTATATCTCGGGCGACAATTCCATACCTTTCAGGATGGGAAACTCATGACAAAATGTTTGAGATCTAATCCAGAATGGAGTGATGAATTTTCCTGGGATGGTAACATGTTATCTGGTATTCATTATGGGAATGAGGATTTCTTTCTGAAATACGATGTAAATGGCATATTGTCAGGTTTATCTGGTAGCAACTTTTGTATGTCCTATGAATATAACAACAATTCCCTGGAGAAGGTTATAAGTACTTATTATTTCACGAAGAGAAATTATTATAACCGCAAGAGAAAAGAAACCCTGGAATATGTGTATTCCTATAATGAAACCGGGCTCATCAGTCAGATTAGTTCATTCAATTTACCTGGAACGACACTCATATACAAATTTCAATATGATAACCTCGGCAGGCTTATAAGCCTGGAAATGGATACCGGGAAAAGTACCGGTAAATATCATTACTATTATGAATCGGGTAAAGGGAATGCGCTTTATTTATATCATCCGCAAGATCTGTTTCTCTGGCCTTTTGATTACTATATTGGATCAATTCTGTCTAATATTCCTTCAATTCAGTAGCAAATGAATTACTTATTATGAATGTGAGGTATTAATTATGTTGGCTTTTATTTTTGTTGATCCTCTAATTGGTAATTCTGCTCCAATACAATTATTTTCAATATGGCCTCATCGATCGACAAGATCTTCCAGGTGTAATCTGCTGTGCCTCCCCAGTATCCAACGGTGATTTCTATGACGGAATCATTCCTGGTCCAGGTCCCGTCATAGTCTGCATATGAAATGGGCGGGGTTCCACACCAACCAGCATTTTTACGTTCGATAAAAATATTGTCCTCATTGAATGATAAGCCGTATTCATTATCGACCAATCCTTCAGATCTCTCATATGTGACGATTGAATCATTCTGCTTCGGGTTGACCCAGCTTCCGATCAAAAGATCATTATTGGCAGCCTCGTTTTCATTGTTTTTTTCACAGGCCATTATCGCAAAGGCAAACAACAGAATGATCAATCTGGATGGTGAACTCATAAAGCAATGTTTTATCAAAAGACGAAGTAAGGGCTTCAGAAGTTGCGTGTGATCATAATCAGCATATTTATTGACTCAGATCAAGAATTTCCGTAACTTCTAATGTTGTATTAATTAAACCCTTAAACGACCATGAAAACCATATTGACATGCCTGATCTTTTTGCTTTCTATTGGTCCAGTTTTTTCCCAATCAGGGTGGTACTGGCAAAATCCGGTGCCTCAGGGAAATCCCCTTCACGATGTCTTTTTCACGGATGACACGAATGGCTGGGCCGTGGGTGATCTTGGTTCGATCCTGTATACCAGGGACCAAGGAACGACCTGGCTCAAACAGAAAAGCCATACCGATAATATTCTGTTCGCCGTCTTTTTCCGATTCCCTGATGATGGATGGGCGGTAGGACAGACTGGCACGATACTGCACTGGGACGGTGAAACATGGACACCCCAGAACAGCGGGTATACAGGGCTCTTGTTTGATGTCCATTTTGTCAATTCCCAAAAAGGATGGGCTGTGGGGCAGGATGAAACGGTACTCTATACATCAAATGGCGGAGATACATGGAGCAGGCTGACCTTTGAGGGAACGCAACACTATTTTTCCGTGTCATTCATCAATGAGAATGAAGGTTACCTGGCAGGTGCGGCTGGAAATAATGGAGTAATCAAATACACCGAAAATGGCGGAGAAACCTGGGATATTGAAATAATCCCGGCCAACAGGATGAATTCCATTTTTTTCGCCGATGAAAATTCAGGCTGGGCCGTGGGGGATAACGGGGCAATTTTCCATAAGGCACATGCTGACAGTGCCTGGGTATTGCAGAATTGCGGCAGTACCAACGACCTGGCATCTGTGAGTGCCATCAACCCTCACCAGGTCTGGATTGCAGGAAAGGAAGGCATTATATACCATTCCAATGATGACGGAGATACATGGTTCCCGGAGGACAGCAAGGTAACCGACGATCTGAATTCGATTTTTATTTTAAACGGGGAAAGCGGCTGGGCGGTCGGAGATGCAGGCACATCAATACATACATATAATGGGGGAGGTGACTGGCTGACTTTGAGTACCACCGGTCCTACAGGGTATTTATATGGCATATCTTTCATGTATCCGGAGCTTGGCGTGGTTGTGGGGGAAAACGGGCTGATTTACTCCACGCTTGATGGCGGAGAAAACTGGGTGAAGGATACCAGCCATGTATCTGTTGATCTCTATGCTGTTGATATT
>Ga0111175_1134_pt1 | contig 14949 bp, 12 predicted proteins | sample DeeMarSWOR324_28_FD_80228 | JGI IMG/M metagenome (GOLD analysis project Ga0111175, IMG submission 80228) | Bacteroides sp. SM23_62
ATGATGCCATCATTGTGACGGGTTTCGGAACCAATGTTGATGTCGGGGGAGACATTAATATACGGCTGGATTATACTTCAAGGGAATTCGGAAATAAAACGGGGTATGCAGAAAATGTAACTGTCACCAATTGTCTTTTGCAGTCCCGTTCCTCCGGGATACGGGTAGGATACGGGGTCAATCCCATCAGGAACTGTGTATTTTCCAACCTGGTGATCTACGATTCGAACAGGGGACTCGGTGTTTTTTCACGTGACGCAGGAAGCATCGAGAACATCCTCTTCAGTGACATTACCATCCGGAACCGGCTGCATTCCGGACACTGGTGGGGCAATGGCGAACCCATTCATGTCTCGGCCATCAAGCAGGATCCCGGTATACCTGCGGGAAAGATCAACAACATCCGCTTCAGGAACATCATTGCGGAAAGCGAAAGCGGGATCCTCATATACGGAACGCAGGAATCGAAGGTAATGAATGTACTCCTCGAGCGCGTGTCCGTTCATCTTAAAGCCGGCATTCACAGTGCCACGTATGGGGGAAATTTTGACCTGAGGCCCGTGTATGATTCAGACCTTGGTATTTTTAAACACGATATCCCGGCCCTATACTGCCAGCATACGGACGGCTTGGAAATGTTGGATCTAAATGTGAGCTGGGCGGAAGACCTGCCTGATTATATGAGCCATGCCATTTATTGCACTGAATTTTCAAACCTCACCATGGACGGATTTTATGGTGCCCCTGCCAGGCCTGAGCTGGCGGCCATAGAACTTATTGACGGAAAAGGTACCGTGCTGAAAAACCTCAGATCGAGCGATCAAAACCTGAAACTTCTTCATCAAAAAAACATCAGACAATGAGAAACATTATTACCGGCTTTGTCCTGCTGACGGCCATCGGGTCATGTTCGGATTCCCCGGTACCCGGACTCATCAACCCTGTCAATCTTCGCTGCGAGTACCGCGTTGATCCGATAGGTATCAATACGGAAGTACCCAGGTATTCATGGGAACTCAGCTCCGGTGTGCGCGGACAGTTCCAGAGCGCTTATGAGATACTGGTTTCTGACAATTTAAAGGACCTGTCCAAAAATAAGGGAAACGTCTGGAAGACAGGGCGTATACGTTCGGGCGAGAACATCCAGGTCAGTTATGCTGGTAAAGAACTGCAGCCTTCAACCCGTTATTACTGGAAAATACGGGCCTGGGACAAGGAAGGATATGCATCAGCCTACAGTGAGCCTGCATTTTTTGAAACAGGCCTGGGGACTGATGACTGGCAGGCTGACTGGATATGGGATGGCCGGGCTGCCCCGGAGACGGAAGCTGAAACCGCCAGGTTGTATGTATGTGGACTCGGTTACTATGAGGCCTTCCTGAATGGTGAAAAGGTCGGGGACCACATGCTGGATCCGGGCTGGACCAACTACGGGAAGAGGATACAGTATGCCAGCTACGATATTACCGGAATGCTGGCAGAAGGTGAAAATACCATCGGGGTCATGCTGGGCAACGGATGGTTCAATCCACTGCCGCTATATCTTTTCAACCGGCTGAACCTCAGGAAGGTGCTCACTATTGGACAACCCATGCTGATTTCCCAGATCAGGCTTGAGTACGGGGACGGAACGGTGGAATGGATCACCTCCGATGAAAGCTGGAAAACCGATACGGGACCCATCCTGAGGAATAATGTCTACCTGGGTGAGGTATACGATGCCAGGCTGGAACAGGATGGCTGGTCGCAGCCTGGATTCGATGATGATGGATGGGTACCTGCCATCAAAACAGATGGTCCGGGAGGAAGGCTGGTTCCACAGATCCAGCCACCGATCAGGGTCACCCGGGAAGTAAAACCGGTAAAAATCACAGAACCCGAAAAGGGCGTATATATTTTTGATATGGGACAGAATTTTGCGGGTGTGGCAAGGCTGCGTGTTGAGGGCAAGGCCGGAACAAGGGTACAGATGCGCTACGGTGAGTTGCTTAACGAAGACGGATCATTGAATGACCTGACGACCATCGCCTGCCATATCAGGGAAAACTGGTATGTAGAACATCGTGAGGGACATCCCAGGAACGCCAACCAGAAGGATATCTATATACTCAAGGGCGATGGACAGGAAGTATATAACAGCCGGTTTACCTTTCACGGATTCCGTTATGTGGAAGTCACCGGGTACCCGGGAAAACCTTCACTGGAATCCCTTACCGGCCTTCGCATGAATTCCGACCTGCAGGATGCCGGTGATTTTGAGTGTTCCAACCAACTGTTCAACCAGATACAGGAAAATGCAGAATGGACCTTCCTGAGCAATGTATTCAGCATTGAATCCGATTGTCCGGGCAGGGAAAAATTCGGTTACGGGGGAGATATTGTCACGGCCTGTGAGGCGTATATTTTCAACTATCATATGCCGGAATTCTATGTAAAGACCGTTCGGGACTTCCAGGATGACCAGCGTCCATCCGGGGGCATGCCCGAGCTGGCACCCGACAATACCATTTATGACAAGGGACTGACCAAGGATACCGGTCCCATTGGATGGATGCTGGCCCACCCGTTTTTACAGGAAAGGCTGTACAGGTATTATGGCGACAAACGTTTGATTGAACAGCAGTATGAATCAACCACCAGGCTGATAGCGTTTATCCGGTCACAGGCACCCGATCACATATTGACCGTCGGGATCAGTGATCATGGCACCCTGGCTCCAAAGCCGGAGGGCGTAACAGCCACGGCTTTTTATTACCACCATGTCGTTTTGCTGGCTGAATTTGCTGAAATCCTGGGTAAAAAGGAAGATCATGAAAACTACAGCAAGCTTGCCGAGGCAATCAAAGCAGCCTTTATAACAGAATTCAATGACGGCGCGCTTGTTGATATCAGTACCCAGGGAGCACAGGCATTCGCCCTGTATTATGACCTTCTCGGGGATGAACAGCAACAGACGGCCATGGATATACTGGAAAACAGGATCGTAGATAAGCATAAGGGGCACCTGTCCACCGGTATTTTTGGCACCAAGATGATGTACGATGTTTTCAGGATGTATGACCGCAACGATCTGGGGTACCTGATCACCAACCAAATGGATTTCCCCGGTTTTGGCTACATGGTCGAAAACGGAGGCACGACCATTTGGGAAAACTGGCGGGGTGGCCTGTCGTCTTACAACCATCCCATGTTCGGATCCGTCAGCGAATGGTTTTACAAGTCGCTGGCCGGGATCTGCCCGGAAAACGATGCAGTAGGATTTGACAGGTTCATTATCAAACCGGGGATCACGGGGGACCTGCAATGGGTAAAGGCATCCTATCATTCAATCAGAGGGAGAATCGAGAGCAATTGGAAAATCACTGACGGCCAGCTGGTACTGGATGTAGTCATCCCGGTGAACACCAGGGCAACGGTTATCATTCCCTCCAGATCGGCTGATGAGGTTTTAGAAGCTGACCAGCAGGCATCTTTGGCCGAAGGGGTCACTTCGGTTAGCCATGACGGCAGGTACACAGTGGTGGAAGTTGCTTCGGGCAGTTATCATTTTGTGACCAGATGAGGATGGCATATACTCCGGATTTATGACCGGCCTAAAGGTTAATTTGAATACCATTCCCTGATGGATGATGAATATTGATCACAAAGGCTCCATCATCAAGTTCTTTTGGAGTATAAAATCCATGGTCAGCTTTTGATACTTTGATTCTTTGCCATTGAACAGTATTTGGGAAGGTTCCAGTATTGGTTTTAATTAATTTTACGGCACCAGGTTGACATCTGTTCCATCTTTTATTTTTACTGGATGGGATATATATACCATGGAACGGAAGTGAGTTATGCAAATAAATCTTAACTTATGACCTGGGTAAAATTGAGCATATTTATTGGGTGTCCGTACATGTGCTATTTGAAATGCCATCGAGTTATTATACATTTAAGTCAACACCATCCAGTAATCTTTAAAAAATTTTTTCATATAAAAACATCTCCTAATGAAACATGAAAAAAAAAATGGACCGGCGGAAATTTGTCGGTACGTCTGCCGCTGCTGCTGCATTTACGATTGTCCCGAGACATGTACTGGGGGGACTGAACCACATTGCACCCAGTGACAAGCTCAATGTGGCCTATATCGGTCGCGGGCCGGGGAGAAGGTTAAATATGATTCGGAAAACATGAAAATCACCAATGTTCCTGATGCCAATCAGTACCTTTACCGGGAATACCGGAAAGGCTGGGAACTATAAACCAAATAAAACATTAGACATATGGATCGTAGAAATTTTATAGGAAAAACAATGGCCCTGGGAGCCGCCAGCATGGTAGCTCCATCGATCAAGGCCTATTCAGCGATTTCGACATCGCCTCAGATCAGACCTGACGATATTTCCATTGCCCAGTGGGCCCTGGTACAGGAAATCAGGGATGGAAAGTGGAAAACCCTGGATTTCCCCAAAATAGCCCGCGAGGATTTCGATATCAACGGGATTGAGTTTGTCAATACCCTCTTCGAAGTGCCCCACATGGATTACCTGAACCAGTTGAAAACAAATGCAGATGCTTTCGGGGTGACCATGGTGCTGATCATGGTGGATGCCGAAGGTGATCCCTGTTCCCCGGATAAAAAGGTCAGGCGGCAATTTGATATCAACCACCGGAAATGGATCGACATAGCCAATTACCTGGGATGTCATTCCATACGTACCAATTGCCGGGGGAGGGAAGGGGAAAGCAAGGAAGACGGATTGAAATGGGCAGCGGATGCCTATAATATGCTGCTTGAATATGCCATCCCAGCAAACATCAGCGTACTGATCGAGAACCACGGAGGGTTTTCCAATGATGCTGACTGGATGGTTAAGCTCATGGAGAAGGTTGACAGTAAGTATTTTGGTACCTACCCGGACTGGCGGTCACCCAGTGATTCTTTTGACAATTTCGATTACCTGAAAAAGACCCTTCCCTATGCACAGGGAATGTCATACCGGAACCAGCCCACTGAGGAAGGATCTGCAAAAATGATCAAATTGGCCAAAGACATGGGATTCAGCGGATGGTGGGGCATTGAATCATCAGGCCGGGATGCCATCCGGCAAGGCAAGGAAATCCTGACCAAATATTTATCACTATAACCCTAATAAAAATGAGATTATACTGTTTTTTCATAACGTTGCTGGTCCTGGCTTCTTCGGGCCAGGCCCAAAAGGCAGAGACAACCGAACTGAGCAAGGGACACAATTTTATTGAGTCTGACTGGTACACTGAAGCCGAAGATCTGGCATTGCTGAAGCTCTATGAGGGACTCAGGGTGGCTGATGTTTCGGATGGCATGGATATGGTAGGATTGCCCCATATGGGATTGGTGGACCCGGCCATTCATCCCTCATGGGTGGATTATACCGACATGTCTCACATCATCAGGGGCATTGCCCTGACCGTCCGGTATGTTCCCACACAGAAGCCCGACCGGCCAGAACCGGGAGAGGATTTCAGTGAATGGGAAGGCAATTTCTACAGTTCCTATTCTTCAGAGGCCTTTGTTCCGTTGATTCACAAAGGAAACGTGATCGTGATTGATGATGTGGAAGAAAAAGATATTGGCTCAATCGGGTCCAACAATATCCTGGGGTGGAAGGACCGGGGCGCTGTCGGAGTGGTTACCGATGCCTCCTCCCGTGATACCGATGAAGTGGGACTGGAAAGAGTTCCCCTCTATCTGAGGAAAAAAGGCAGGGGCATCCGTCCCGGACGAAATGAGCTGGAATCGGTTAATCGCCCTGTCTCCATTGGTGGTGTACTTGTCTGTCCCGGGGATGTCGTGGTGGCTGATGGTGACGGGGTCATTGTTGTTCCACGGAGGGTGGCAGTCCAGGTAGCCCAGTATGCACAGGCAGTACTGGAGGGTGACAAGGCGGGAAGACGCCGCCTGTATGAGAAACTGGGGATGCCGCTGGATAATACGGTCAAATAACCTTTATACTCGGGGACGGATATCCTCAGGGATGGTAATCATCCTGTTTCATGCTATTGCATTAATCCGGGAGATTGAATTGTTCTATAACATCATCAAAGCGTGGATCATCACGCAGGTTGTCATATTCGGGCATCTGGGGGAGTCCGACCAACCATGCAAATTGAGGCTCCCGGTCAATATACTTAAAGGCTAAATCATTCTTGCCCAATGCTGCAGCAAGACATACAATTTCCCAGGCTTTAAAGGGATCCATTGAATCGCTACCAATCAGATCATTCAGGATTTTCTCTGCTTTCTCTTTCCGGCCCACCTCAGCATAGGTGCAACCTAGCGCAGAAGGCCACCAGGAGTATAATTCGGTAAGTTTCATGTGTGCTTCAATCGCTTCTTCTGTTTTTCCCAGCGCTAAATATGACCTGCCCAGGATATAATATGAAATCACGTAATCTTTTTGAATTTCAAATGCCTCGTTAGCAACCCTTATGGCTTCTTCATATTGCCCGTCATAACAGTACAATCCTGCAAGCCATGCTGTATGCAAGGGATTGAAAGGATCATACTTCTGGGCAAGTTTATGTTCTGCAATCGCCTCCTCCATCCGGCCCAAAACATACAGTGCCCATGAATAATGATAATGAGTCATCGCCAGGTTGGGATTAAATCGAAGAGCTTTGATAAAATACTCTTCTACTTTGTCCATTTTCCAGAATTTATAAAAATACAATGCTCCCATGGCTGAATAGATCTCAGCCATAGTAGAATCAAGCTTGATGGCCTGGGACACAGCTGCTTCAGCCTTAATAAGCGCATCATCTGTTGCCATTGGTCCATGTGCAATTTCAATATATCCCAGAGCCAGACCGGCATATGCAAAGGGCTCCCCAGGATCCAGCCTAACCGCCTCGTGAAGGTATTCCAGTCCTTTTTCTGTGCTCTCCGGTGTGAGCTGGTTCAGACAATACATACCACGAAGATAGGCTTTATATGATTCGGGATTGACTTGGCGGGGAGCTGGAAATTGTTCTATCTCTTCTGAAGACAGGTCCAGGTTCATTTTCTCGGCGATCTCGCCGGCAATATCGCTGTGTAATTTTAAGACATTTGTTAAATCACTTGAACAGGATTCAGCCCAGATAACATTCTCCTCGGGGTAAACATGAATCAGCCTTAACTGAAGGGTGATCGAATCGGAGAAACCCCAAACAGATCCTTCAACAAGGTAGGTATTCAACACTGATCTCCCTGGCAAGCTCTGGTACAGGCTTATCGTAATTTTTAAAAGCATTAACGGTGTGCCTGGAGATCACCCGGAGAGGCCTGACCTGGCTAATTTTTGACAGTTCATTGATCAATGTCTCCTGCTGGCCCGCAACCAGCCATTCCTGTTCTGTATTCCCCGTATAATTGATGAACGGTAATACAGCCAGGGAGATTTCCGCCTGGGACTGGCCTAAACTAACATCAATGTCAGAGCCATGCCGGTAAACAAGTCTTATAAGAGAAGCCACGATCAAAAGAAATAATACTGATCCTGGTATTGAAAACCAGGGCCTTTTGAGCATATCTTTGAAAAAACCAGGAGCTTTCTTGTCCGGTACAGCTTCCAGGTCCTCATCTTCCTCCGGTTTATCCCTGCTTAGAAACCACGAAAGAAGAAGGGCCACAGGCAGGCCTGAGAGCATGATAATTAATAGTACATCTCTGAAAGTTTCATTTAAACCGTAATTGTTGATAAAATAATCGGTCATTTCGAGAACAATCCATCCGCCGCTTACATAAATCAGAAAGGTTTGTACCAGTGGATTTGAAATAAAACTCTTAATATTTTTTTGCTGTGCCATATATAACCTCCTTATGCTTTGTGGCAGATGGCGATGATCAGCTGGAAAGAATTTAATCCCAGTGTGAGGTCCATATTGAGTGTTTCCAGGAACCGGGTACTTCGTGAATGCTGAATAAAATACATGACTGCGTCAAAAATAAAAAGAAAACCACCCTGCAACATGATCGATTTACCATAACCTTTCAAAAGATCTTTGTTCTTTTCCCTGGCTTTTGAAAGGTGTGTAAGATAGGTACCGGTGCCTATATAGAGTATATCGAGCCCAGCGTTGATAAGATAAAGCCGTTCGATTTTCAAATGCCTGTCCATTAATTCATCAGGCCCCATGGCCAGGTAATCAGTCTGGTAGTTGTTGATCAGCTCAACCGGGCCCTGTTCTCGTATATTTTCAGGAAGGCCCTGTATATATCATCCATGTCCTGCCTGCTTCCCAGCAAAACCCTGCTGTGAAATCCTACAGTTTCTGCAACCAGCTGGTCACTTTCCGGACAGTCAAGTTGCCCACGGTAGGAATCAAGTCTCTCTTTTGAATAGATTTTCTGAAAGGTCTTTGAATTCAGGGTTTCTTCAATGAGTCCTTCTTTGTGTATGGACTCACCTTCAATGACCCCCAGACCTGTGCTTAGGGGTATACCTTCGGCACGGAGTGCTTTAATAAATAAATCCCTGGGACAATCATTATAGTGCTGTTTTTTATAACGAAGGCCATAGTAATAGAAAGTAGTCCGGGTCATTTCCCCATAATGTTTGACAGGAACAATGCCCGGGATTTCTTTTATTTTTTCGGTTAAATAAGCTGCATTCTCGGTTCGTCTTTTTGTTTCTTCTTCCACACTGTCCATTTGAGTGATTACGATGGACGCCTGATATTCCGCCATCCGGCATTTTGTACCTAAAATGGGGTGTCCGCCGCGGTCCCGTGACATATATTTTCCTTGCGGCCTGCCAAAGTTATGGTATGAATAACACAGGTCCATCAGCTCTTCATCATCCCCCAGGATGGCCCCACCCTCGCCACAGGTGATGTTTTTACTGTTCTGCAAGCTTAAACAGCCAAGGTCTCCAAGTGTTCCGGCTTTTCTATGATTCCACTCGGCCAGGTGTGCCTGGCAGGCGTCCTCAACAACCCTGAGGTTGTGCTTTTGGGCAATGGCATTTATCTTTTCCATGTTACTCATGCCACAGGTGATATGTGCCGGCAGGATGGCCACTGTGTTTTCGGTGATCCTTTCTTCGATCTTATCAGGGTCTATTTGCCAGGTTTCCGGATCAATATCCGCAAATACAGGCAATGCATTGTTGAGGAGTATGGCATCAACCGTTGCCACAAAGGTAAACGGCGTGGTAATCACTTCATCACCACCCCCCACACCAAGGGCATACAGAGAAGTAGTAAGCGCATTGGTTCCATTGGTAGTCAGCAGGCAGTGTTTTGCACCCATAAGCCTTGCGAATTTTTCCTCGGCTTCCCGGACCACATCTTGTCTTGACCACACGCCACTGCGCAGAACCGGCAGAATGGCATCTTCATCGGCCTGATCCCATACAGGCCAGGCATGAAAAGGTTTCGTTCTCACCGGCTGTCCGCCCAGCATTGCCAGCTTAGCTGTTTGCGGGGTGTAAAACCCGAAGGCTGGAATGGATGCGGCTCCCACTACCGAAGTAGCGCCAATCAATGTCGTCTCCATAAAACGACGTCTGGAAATTTTTTTTCCCATCTTAAGTTTCCTCCTTAATTAATATCAATTTTACTGAAGGCATATACAAGATATTACATTTTTCCTCATTCGTGCAACCTGATATTATCCGCGGTCTTGCCTGAGTGGATATAATACTTTATCTTTCAGTGAGCTCATTTATAAAACAACATCAATGAATCGCAGAGAATTAATCAAAGCGAGTCTAGGCGCAGGCGCCATAACCATGCTGGGCTGTTCAAAAGTTCCTTCCAATGAACCCGTCGTTGAATATGACATGCTTGATGAGACGGCTTCAAAGCCCGTACTTAAAAGGGAGCTTTTTCCTGATCCGGTGATCATAGCATCCCTGGAATTGCTTAACTACGGGGAAAGTTATATGGTCAGGGTCCGCTCGAAGGATGGGGCCACCGGATATGGGGTATGCAATAACCTGCATGCCTATTATCTCTATCCCGTGTTGATCCACAAAGTAATGCCTTTATTTATTGACAAGGATGCCCGTGACCTGGACAGTATTGTTGACCAGGTGTTCAAGGAGAATTATAAACTGCAGGGACTGGCACTCTGGATACCACTGGCGAGCGCTGAAATAGCCGTTCTGGATATGCTGGGCCGGATGGCCGGCAAATCAATCACCAATCTGATTGGTGACCGGCATCATGAAATGATCGCCATCTACCAGGCCAACAATTACCGCGGAAGAACCGCCCGGGAATCAATTGAGCGCATCAAGGAGAATGTTGAAGAATCCCAGGCAAAGGCATTGAAAATAAAAGTGGGCGGCAGGATGAGCAATAACGCGGACAGCCTGCCGGGTCGCACGGAGGAACTGATACCATTGGTGAGGGAAACATTCGGCAGGGACATGACACTTTATGCCGATTCAAATGGCTCCTATGATGCCGCCAGGGGGATCGAGGTGGGATGCATGCTCGAGAAATATGATTATGCCTTCTATGAGGAACCATGTCCCTTCGATTGGCTTGAGGAAACCAAAAGGGTGGCTGATGGACTGGAAATACCCATAGCCGGAGGAGAACAGGAAACCAGCATGAGGCGGTTTCGCTGGATGATCGCCAATGGATGTATACAGGTAGTCCAGCCCGACCTGTTTTACTTCGGCGGCATGATCAGGTCCACAAGGGTGGCCCGGATGGCTGAAGCAGCCGGGTTGGAGGTGATCCCTCATATATCCGGCAGGGGACTGGGAAATATTTACAACCTGCTTTTTGTGGCCTCCCTGCCCAATGCCGGAGCACATCATGAATTCAAGGGAAATCCACGGATCCCTGTCGAATCGGACACTTCCAGCCTGGAAAGCAAGCAGGGGGAGATCGTGGTTCCCACGGGACCAGGAGCTGGCATTAAAATTGATCCGGATTTTATTGCCAAACATGAGATAACAACCATATGAAAAAACAGACACGTCGCAGATTTTTCTCTACGGCCGGGGCCGGACTGGCAGGAATGGCTGCCCTGCCAGGTTTGGGAAAGACCTTGGAATCAGCTGCTCCCATGGCCATCCCTGGTGATGTTGAGATCGGGATCGCCTCGTATGGACTGAGAAACCTTTCTGTTGATGAGGTGATCGATTTGATGCATGACCTGCAGCTGACGAAGATCTCCATTGAAAGTATGCACCTGCCATATGATTTAAGTCCGGCAGATATTGAAAGGACCATCATGAAGATTAGGGGTGCAGGGCTCGATCCCTATGCCGCCGGGGTGATCTATATGAAGTCAACAGAAGAGGTTGCCAGGGCATTTGCATATGCAAAACTAGCCCGGTTTGGAATGATCGTTGGTGTTCCTGACTATAACATTCTGGATCTTGCTGAACAGAAGGTAAAAGCCTATGATATCAAGCTGGCCATACACAATCATGGTCCCGATGGCATGCCCTATCCAGATGCCTATGACGCCTATCAAAGGATAAAGGACAGGGATAAGCGGATGGGGATCTGCATGGATGTGGCCCATACTGCCAGGTCGGGAATTGACCCGGTGGAGGAGATTTATGCAGTAAAAGACCGCCTCTATGATGTGCACCTGCGCGACAACACAGCCAATAACAAGGATGGAAAACCCTGCCGGCCGGGCCAGGGTAACCTGGATCTTCCTGCCATAATCAGGACCCTGAGGGATGTCGGATACAAAGGTGTCTATACCATCGAATACGGGATTGAGGAGGATGCCCCTCTGACAGGTACAGTCTTGACCGTCGGATATATCCAGGGCATCCTGGCTGCCCTCTGATCATAAATGCTAAATGAAAATGAATATGCAAAGACGAAAATTTATTAAATCGGCCACTGCTGGAACAGCAGCAATGGCATCGGCACCCCTGCTATGGGGCAGTTCTCAAAACTGGAAGGGCGCAAATGACCGTATCCGGATTGGAATTATTGGCATAAGGGGTATGGGGCAAAGCCATATCGAGAATTTCAATGCCCTCGAAAATGTGGAAGTTGTCTCATTGTGCGATGTAGATGAAAACCTGTTTGAGGAGCGGATCAAAAAACATTTTACAGATAATGGTCTTAAAAAGCCCAAAAAGTATACCGACCTGCGTAAGCTTTATGAAGACAAGGACATCGATGCTGTATCCATCGTAACCCCGAACCACTGGCATACCCTGGCGGCCATCTGGGCCATTCAGGCAGGCAAGCATGTCACGGTGGAAAAACCCTGCTGCCACACCTTCTGGGAAGGCCAGCAACTGGTGAAGGCCGCCGGCAAATATGATGTGATCGTACAGGACGGCGCAGAGCAAAGGAGCAATTCCTGTGCACAGTCCATGGCTAACTATCTTCATGGCGGTAAGCTCGGAGAAGTATACCTGGCAAAAGGATTCTGCTACAAGTGGAGGGAGACCATCGGTAAAGCCGCGGAGGAGCCTGTTCCTGCGGGGGTGGACTATGACCTGTGGCTGGGGCCTGCACCCAAAAGACCCTTTACCCAGAACCGCTTTCATTACAAGTGGCACTGGAATTGGGATTATGGCAATGGAGACATGGGCAACCAGGGCGTGCACGAGGTGGATATTGCCCGGTGGGGACTGGGTGTCAAACTGCCTACAAAAGTATCGGCCATAGGCGGGCATTTCATGTTTGACGATGACCAGGAAACACCCAACCAGTTAATGGCAACCTTCGAATTTCCCAATGAAAAAGGAGGCAGCGATAAAAAGAAGATCATGCAGTTTGAGGTGCGCCACTGGATCACCGACCACGGCGGCCTGGATATGGAAACCAAAGAGACCGGAAATACCTATATGACCAGTTCTGCCAACACCATCGGCAATACCTTTTATGGATCTGAAGGCTATATGGTGAAAGATGTCAATAACTGGCAGACATTTATGGGTATGGATAAGGAAGCAGGGGCAAATGGCAGCGGCCTGGGCAACCATTACCAGAATTTCGCGGATGCTATTCGTGCCAATGATAAGTCCATCAATAATGCACCCATAGAAGAGGGATTCTATTCATGTGCCCTGATCCACCTGGCAAATATTTCCTACCGCCTCGGGAGGACCCTGGATTTTGATCCACAGACCATGAAGTTCATCCATGATAAGGAGGCAAATGCCATGCTGACCAAGGAATACAGGAAACCCTATGAAGTTCCAAGGAACGTATAGATTATTTTTCAGGGAATTGTGGGATCTTCAACAGTTCCCCTCCCCGTAGTGCGGATTCATGGGCTATGATCCCGGGGACGGTATAGGCCAGTGCCTCATAGATATCAACAGAGGGTTTACGTTCATTAACCAGGGCATCGATGAACTCATGGGTAAGGAAGGTATGGGAACCGTGATGACCGCTGTTGTGCCTCAAGGGCCCGGGTAACATATCCGTATCCCACCATTGGGGTTGATCATATGCTTCAAGATTCGGCCTGCTCTGAATAAATCCCGCATCATCTTTTCCCATCTCCCTGCTTTTTCTGACCAGGGCCGGACCGCTGCGGCCGTTGCCTGCATAGAAACTCATATCGGTCCCGATCCAGTTGGCCCTTTCCCCACCCAGGTGGGCCCCTTTCCACCAGATATTGGCCCTGAAACTGTTCCCTTTACTGGTCTTGAAAAAGGCGGACTCGTTATGGTAGGGATTGTTATATACATTGTCTTTCAAGTATGGGGAATCATCTCCCCAGCCATGGCAAACCACCTCGGTCAGCCGCTCTCCGGTAATGCCTGTAATATGAGCTGTACAATGCGTCGGATAATGCATCGGGGCCACTCCATAGCGCCAGGTCCGTTTACCGTCTTCTACATACAGGGAATCCAGCCCGTCATGCTGGTATTCAGATTCACAATAATACAGTTCTCCAAAGTCACCCTGCTCATACATCTTGCGTACGGAGATTGTAAACTGTTGATAATAACTGGTTTCTGCCATCATATAGGTCAAACCATATTTGTTGACTGCCTCCAGCAGTTTTTCTGCCTCCTCAACAGTCCCCCAGCAGGCGGGAACGGCGCTGATCACATGCTTGCCATGCTGCATGCATTCGATCGTGTGCTTTACATGATTCGGACCTTCTGTAAATACAGCCATGGCGTCAATATTCGGGTCCTTCACCATTTCCTCAAGGGAGGGGTAGGATTTGCCGCACTGGTAGGTTTCCATCAGGGCTTTTTTACGCTCCGGCCTCAGGTCACTGACTGCTTCAACAATACAATCAGGATGCTCATGCCACTGAAATGACCGGCCAAACCCTCCACCAACAATGCCCATCCTGATTTTCTTCGATGATTGCCTTGCTGCCAGCAATGGATTGTAAAGCATGGCAGTCCCGGCCAGCACAGCACTGCCTGCAAGGAATCTTCTCCGGTTCATCCCGGTTTTTTGCATATTCATAATCTATAGGTTTTTGCGTTCATATCAATCCGGTTCAGGCATCATTCAATGATCCTGTTTTCCAGCAGGTAGAACCTGGTGGAATCATGACTGGGATAGCGGAAGATATCCATATCGCCATCACGGTCAAAATCGGCAGCCTGCCCGTTGTAAATTCCCTTATCAACCAGCGGGTAAGGATTCCATGAATGGTACAATGCTTCAAGCAGGAAAATGTTGACTTCAAAACTCGTTATACCCAGGTTTACGGCCCTGCTTGGATTTGGTCCCGCCAGAACATCAAAATCACCATCCAGGTCAAAATCGAAAACCTGCAGGGTGTGACAGGCCGGGATACTGTCCTTAACGATGATTTCCTGCCAGTTACCATTTTTATCCATCCTGTAATAGGACAGGGGATACCCCGATCTTTCTGAATGGCTGATGAATATTTCCGATCGTCCGTTATCGTCAATATCCCGGAGAAATACCTTTGTCCCGTTCCTTGACCAGTCTCCCGTCTGCGAATTCCATTTCTCATCCAGGTTCTCTTCTTCCCAGTCTGCTGTCAGGTCCTGCCCGGGA
>Ga0111175_1112_pt1 | contig 14848 bp, 9 predicted proteins | sample DeeMarSWOR324_28_FD_80228 | JGI IMG/M metagenome (GOLD analysis project Ga0111175, IMG submission 80228) | Bacteroides sp. SM23_62
CACCTCAGCAAACTCGACACATGGCTGGAGAGTCCCACGTAAAGCCGCTCCGGTTGACGTCCCATGAAGAATCTCCCCAGCTTTTGAAAGAGTGAGAACGAGGTTTCCCTTGTAAATTCATAGGAGGATGTCACATTGCCATCTGTGCCACAGTTAATTTCATTTTTTATGCTGCCGAGCAGGGTTATCCGTGGTGAATCCAAGGGATAAAATACACCCAGCTTAATCTGTGAAGTGCCAATATCAAGCGCTGCAACTGCACTATTTCCTACTCTCTCATTCACCGGCCGTTCTGATTAGATATTCTTTTCTGAGCAAGTCGTATATTGCTTCCTCGGGCCTAAGTCCGCATATCTCAGTGAGCACTGCATCTATACCTTTATCGGAAACCTGCTGTGAAATTATTAAATGCTTTTTTTCATCATAGAATTCAAAACCTGCAAAAATGCCTTTCATCAATCCTTCTGGCTTGATATTATGCTTCATGGCCAGTATGGCGGGTCCTGTCAGCCGGTCATTCCGGCCAAGCTTACGAGCCGGATCGGCTCCATTCCTTGAGATGGGATCAGGTATATTGGTATCGGCAAACTTGGCAAATGCGGCATCCACCCACTTATACTGTTCATTCCTGTTAAAACCGTATTCAGCAATCTGTGCGTCGGAGGACTCAATGGCTGCCTGGCGGGCCACGATGATAATATCGGGATCCCTTCCACCCTCCCATAAATAAGTGTAACCCTTTTGTGCACCCAGGTAAGTAATGACGGCATTGATGCAATTGTAGGTGAAAATCTTTCTGCGTAGCTGGTTGCTGAAATTCTCCATCGGTTTCAATCCATAAACAACCGGGATCTTGCCTTTGAAAGCCTCTCCGTTACAAGGAAGTTCGAAAAAGTTTTGTGCCCTGACGGTAAGCGGATCCTGATTTCTTTCAGCGCCAAGGCAGGTCCTTAATATGATGGATTCGGAAAACCCAACTTTTTCATGCAGCCATGTATGCATGGCAGGATCCAGATGCTTGCATAACTTCTCCTGAAGGAATGTGGCAGCATTTGCCTGATTTTCACAGGTGATCAGGTTAATCTCCCTGTCCGGTTCAGATGCATACCTGATCTTTAAGCCTGCTGCCAGGTTTTCTGCCAGTTCTTCAAGGTTGCTGCCAAAAACCGAACAGAACATCAAGTCCACGGAAGGCATTTCTCTGTACCATCCTGGATCATTGATATGATAAACTGCTTCTGGTGCGATGGTGCAGTTGGCAGTTTCATTTCCCAGTACCTGAATGTCGAATTTTCCTCTCTTTATCAAGTCTTTCACCAATCCTTGATCCTTATCGATCAGCACAATTTGATATCCTCCCAGGTGGGCCAGGTGGGCTGCAAAACCCCTGCCTGTTTTTCCGGCACCGAATATGATGGCTTTTTTCTTCATGTTGACAGATCGGGATCGAGTGCAAAACCGCCGTCGTATCTTACCAGGCTGCCGGTCATATAGGAGGATTCTTCACAGGCCAGAAAATAGGTCATATTTGCAGCCTCCTCCGGAGTGCCTGCCCGCTGCATTGGGACCGTCTGTTTTGCCTGCTCTTCGATTTGCTCCGCAGAATAGAATATTCGCTCACCCTCGGTATTGAACCATCCCAGGATTACACCGTTCACCCTGATTTTATCTTTTACCACAGCCCGGGCAAGATGTTTCACCATATGGTTGAGTCCCGCTTTGGATACCGCATAGGCAAATCCTGTCGGATTTACGAACTCCCCCTGGTTGGAGCTGTGAACTACAATGGTACCGCCTTTGCCTTTTTCACGACAGGTATCAATGTATAATCTTGCCAGGGAATAGTTGCCTATCAGATTCACATTCAGCGTCTTACTAAGCAATTCAGGCGGCGTGTCATCCAACAATGCTTTTTTTTGGAATGCTGCGTTCAGGATCAGGGAATCAGGGATCTGCCCCTGCTCACAGGAGGCATCCCAGATCCTTTGTATATCCTCTGAACTGCCAAGGTCCCCCTGTACAATTTTCCCGGAGCCACCGGCAGCTGTTACTTTCTTTAATGTATCTTCAGCATCACTCCGGCTGCTGTTGTAGTTTATAATGATATAAGCCCCGTCCCCGGCAAACCGGATGGCACATGCTCTGCCAATTCCTTTGCTGGCTCCTGTGATCAGGACTTTTTTGCCACGGAAGTATTTCATGATTATTTTGTGTTTACCAGGACTGCTTTAATGGCTTTCCTTCTTTCCAGGGCCATATATGCTTTTTCCCAATCTTCCAACGGGTAGGAATGTGTGATTACCTTCCTGATTTTTTCCTTATTGCGCTCCAGTATGCCGATTGTTTTTAACCAGGCATTATGTGATGATGTGGCCGAGAAGATCATTTCAATTACGTTCAGCACTGCATAATTGTAAGCGAAAGGAATTTCATCCTCAATGCCTATTCCCAGCCCGATAAACTTCCCATTCTTATTGATCAGTCTGATTCCCTGGTTAATGGCATCAGGATGTCCCGAACAATCAATCACACAGTCGGCTAACCATCCATGATTCATGTCCCTCACTGCAGCCGCCATGTTCTCTTCCGATGACAAAACCCTTGTGGCTCCTAATTTCTCAGCAAGGTGGTATCTTTCCTTGCCTTTTTCGGTTGATGTGGTGCAGAGTATTGTTTTAATACCGGCATCCAGCAGCACGATCAGTGCAAACAGCCCGATCGGACCCATGCCGTAAATCACCGTAAAATCATCTTCTCCTACCTTGCCCCTTTCAAGACATCCATATACGCAAACTGCCATCGGTTCTGCCATGGCTGCCACCTCCATGGAGATGCCTGCAGGCAGTTTATGGATGCAGTATTCCGGTTGTACTGTATATTCAGCATATATACCCTGTGATATCCATCCCGGGGGTTGTTTCTCGGGGCATAGTTCATAATGCCCCGATCTGCACATTCTGCACTGCATGCATGCACCCTTTGCCAGTTCACATACAACTTTATCCCCGGGTTTCACTGAAGTTACGGATGCCCCCGTTTCAACCACGGTACCGGAGAATTCATGTCCAACTATATTGCCATCAGGTATTTGCATGGCACCTTGCAGGATATGGATATCAGATGTGCAGATGCCAATCGCATCAATGTGTATTTTGACATCTGAGTCCACCTTTATTACAGGTTCCATTGTGTCTACCAGCTTAAAATAATTTTTTTTGTCTGAGTATTTCTTTACTGCTTTCATATGGATCATCTCCATTCTTCAAAATATGCCGGTTGGGCCAGCAATTGAACATGCCCGTTATCCGGTGCTGACAACATAAATAAAATTGTCCGGGCAATATCTTCAGGATCAAGCATTTTATCCTGATCCGGGGTATTGGCTTTTTCATGCAGGGCAGTTCTTGTACTTCCAGGGCAAAGGCAGGCAACCTTTATGCCATGTTGTTTCAACTCCAGATGCAAGTTACGTGAAAAACCCACAATGGACCATTTGCTTGCAGTATAAGCAGATGTACCCGGCATGCCTGATTTGATTCCAGACATGCTTGAGATATTCAGAATAAAACCGGATTTCTGTTTGACCATATGTCTTGCTGCGGCTTGTGAAACCAAAAATGTCCCTTTTACATTCACATCGAAAATGGCATCCCAGAATGCTTCATCCATAGCGAGAAAATCCTTCCATAATGATATACCGGCTGAATTTACCAGCATGTCGATACTGCCGGTATCCCTGACGAATGAATCCACAGCATGAATTGCCTGTGCAGGATACCTGATATCGGCCAGGTACCGATTGAATTCATCCGGCATGGCATCCAGTTCAGCCTGGCTGTCTGAGACGATCCCTACCTTGGCTCCTTTGCCTATGGCCATGAAGGCAGTTGCTTTTCCAATGCCACTGCTGCCTCCTGTTATGAGGATGTTTTTATTTTCCATGGCAGATTTCATGTTACCAGAGTAATGTGTATAAAACGCCGAGTATTGTCAATATGCCGATAGCTCCAATATTAAAGGCCGCTGAAGTGTTAAACATGCTTCTTTCAAGGATTATTTCTTTTCTGGTTTTCACTTTATTTTCAAACAATGAGATGCTGATCAATATGACAATCAGGAAACCAAATACCCATTCTTCCCTTCTCATAAACGGCATATCGGGCCAGATGATCGTCATGCCCAGTGATATTGCGATGGAAGCAATAGCTACCCAGAGTACGGCATTTGGAGTCGCCCTCCTCCAGAAAAAACCTGCTACAAATATGATGACAATGGCTGGACTGATCCAGGCGGAATATTCCTGTATGTACTGAAATGCCTGATCTAAATTCCCTAACAGGGGGGCCATACACATAGCAATGAGCAGTGCCCCTGCCGCAACATACCGGCCCACTTTAACCATCTCCCTCTCAGAAGCAGATTTTTTAACCAGGTGTTTATATATATCCATGGTAAAAATGGTAGCGGTACTGTTTGCCATGGAACTCAGGGAGGATACAATCGCGGCAAACAAAGCTGCAATGGTGACTCCTTTAAATCCGGCAGGGATCAGGCTTTTCATCAGCCAAGGATAAGCTTCATCCGGTTTTACGATGTCAGCCTGGAGATGAAAGGCGATTATTCCCGGCAGGACTACGATAAATGGCATGAATAGCTTGAGGTACCCGGCCAATATGGTTCCTTTCTGGGCCTCATCCAGGCTTTTGGCTGCGAATGCTTTCTGGGTCACATACTGGCTGAACCCCCAGTAGGATAAATTCCCTAACCACATACCTCCAAGGATAACGCTAAGTCCCGGAAGCTTATCATAGGAATGATGGGACCTGTCCAGGATCATTTCAAATTTATCTGCAAGTTGTTCATACAACACTGCCATCCCGCTGAAAATTCCTTCTCCTCCGGAACTCATCCTTAAACCCATGATGGTTGCCAGCACACCACCCCCAACCATAAAAGCAACATGAATAATATCCGTCCAGGCAACAGACATAAGTCCCCCGTAGAGTGAATATAGTGCAGTAAATGCTGCCAGTATTAAAATCCCCCAAACAAGAGGCAATCCGACGACGGTTTTCAGAAATAGGCCGCCCAGGTATAAGACTGAGGTCAGGTTTATGAAAATATAAAGAAGCATCCAGTAGATTGCCAGCGAAGTTTTTACACGGTTATCAAAACGTTTTTCCAGAAATTGAGGCATGGTAAATACGTTATTCCTGATAAACACTGGCAGGAAAAATTTACCCACAATGATCAGTGTTGCAGCCGCGATCCATTCATAACTGGCCATGGCAATGCCAATTACATAACCGGACCCGGACATGCCGATAAACTGCTCGGCGGAAATGTTGGCGGCAATGAGTGATGCTCCCACGGCCCACCATGGCAGGGTTTTACCAGCCAGAAAATAATCTGCTGTTGTCCGCTGTCTACCCTTTTTACTTTTTGCCACATAAAATCCGATGCCAACCACCAGGAGACAATAGAGCATAAATGTAATGATGTCAAGTCCGGATAAGCTTTCCATGTCAGACCAGATTTTCCCTTATAAACTGTTCAATCATGATCGCCGATGCATTAATGATGGTTCCATATGCACAGTTAATATCGGCCGGTTTAAACCATCTTATTGTCCTTACGCCACCCTGCCAGGCTTTTTCCCGGAGTGTTTTTTCCACCCTTGGTTTTATTGCCGGTATGAATGGGTCAATCGCTTCTCCACCGATAATGATAGCCCCCGGGTCCAATATGTTCGAAACAAGCAGGAGCATCTGGCTGATGGCATCAGCAATGACTCCGCAAAGGTTTGGATTTGAAAAGACGGATCTATCCACATTCTGGAGTTCTGTAGTTTCCGTTCCCGTGATTTCCCTGATCAATTCCATGATCCCATTGTTCGACAATATTGCTTCAAAACAGTTCTTCTTGCCACAGGGACATATCTTATCAGTTTGCAGACCCTGATAAGGAATATGGCCGATTTCGCCAGCAAATCCTCTTGCTCCGGTATAGATTTCTTTGTGATAAAAGCACATTCCAACGCCTTCACCATAATGGACAAATACAAAATTTTTGTCTCTCCATCCGTTTTGATCCATAACAGAGGATGATTGTGCATTGATATCATGATCCACGCTGAAATACCTGATATGGGGTAACAATTCTTTCAGCATTGAAAAATCCATATCTTCAAGTGAATCATAACGAGGCGAAAAAATCAGTCTTTTTTCTACAGGGTCAACCGCTCCGGTCAGCGAAAGTGATAATCCCAGCAGCGCCTCAGATTTTACACCCGAATCCACCAGGAAATTGATATATGCGGAAGAGATTTGCTGATATATATTTTTATTTGTCGGCTTCCCCGTCAACAGATATTCTTTCCTGTTCAACTCAACCTTCCCTAGGTTGACCAGGGAACAATCTATGGACTGGGCTTTCAGTTCCATCCCGGCCAGCAAAAACTTCTTAGTGGTAAATTCAAAACCGTTGGCTTTCCGTCCTGGCCTTCCTTCAAGATTGTTTTCCGTTTTACATAACCTGATCATGCCTTCCTTGCTCAGAAGACTTATGATTTCACTGCAGGAGCCCCAGGATAATTTTGTTTTTTCCTTAATTTCCCGCTTGCTGCAAGCTCCTTCCCCGATGGCATTTACAACCTTCATCAGGGTATTGGTTCGCATTTCTTTATGCGCATCAGAACTGTGTCGCATTTCATATATCAGTTCATGATAAAAATATAAAAAAATAAAAGAATATGTTAATAAATGAATATTTATGTCACAATATGATGTAATTATAAGTATAAGGTAATATGATAATTAATGTTATTTATTTGCAGTTATATTTATATTAATTCCAATTTATCTTTGTTCATGGTTTTTTCCTTGTACTGATCCAGATAATTGTCTGGATCCGGAAGAATTGGTCAGGACAGGACAGGACAGCATTCGCTATGAATATCCTGATATTTGATATAAGTATTTCAAAATCCTCTAAATAATGAACCTGAAATGGCTAGCACTTTTGCTGGGTATTGCAATGGTAACCGGTTGCCGCTATGATGTTAACCAGCCCTTTGATCTGATCCAGCTCGATACTGAAACGGAATACCAGGTGATCAATGGTTTCGGTACGAGTATGATTAATTACAAGGAGTTCCCCCCCGAATATGATGATGACGAATTTATAGATATGGTCGTTGATGACCTGGGAATGAGCATATTGAGAATACCTATTACAGAACATCTCGAGTACATTAATGATGGTGATGACGAGGACCATTTCAACTGGGATAGATTCTACCTGTCAGATAATAACCGGAGACGCGGCATGGCAAAAACCATGGAATTCGCTAAAGCGTTTAAAAACAGGGGGGTCAATCTGTTCATGGCCTCCCCCTGGTCGCCACCCCAGTTCATGAAAACCAACAGGGCGCCCATCCAGGGAGGATTTCTCAGGGCAGATATGTATGATGAATTTGCCGAATACCTTGCTGCCTATATCATCATTGCAAAGGAAAACTGGGATATAGACATCCATTGGATCAGCTTGCAGAATGAGAGTATTTTCATCGAATTTTACAGGTCCTGCCTGTACCATGGATATGGAATGAAAGAGGCACTGAGAGCTGTCATGGAAAAATTTGAAGAGGAGCAGATAAATTCCAGGATATTGATCAATGAGGATGTCCTTTTTCCTGAAAGGGTTCATGCCTTCCTCCGGCCCATCTTTGATGACCCCGTCACCAGCCAGTACAATGGTGACATAGCCGTACACAGGCATGCAGCAGGTGATGAACTGATCAAATGGGTTGAACTTACGAAGGATTTCAACCGCAACTATCTGATGACGGAAACATCGGGACACGATACCAACTGGGACGGGGCCATAAACCTGGCAAAAGACATTCATGAGTATCTTGTCCTGGGAAATTTCAGTGCCTGGATCTACTGGCAGATCAGTGGAAATACAGGCGGAAGTAACCCAGGTTTATATACCCTGATGCTGGATGGCAAACCCACCAATAAGTATTATACGTCCAAACATTATTACCGATTTATCAGACCCGGAGCCATTCGCATAAGTGCCTCATCGACAAACAATTCACTGTTGGTTTCAGCCTACAAGCATCCGGAAGAGGGAACGCTGACCATTGTGATGATCAATCCATCAAGTGACCTGATTACGGTAAAACTCGAACACCAGCTGCAGTTACCCGGCAAGTATGATGTATATCAGTCCACCGAGACAGATGTATTCAGTGATGAGGGGAAATATCGTCACGGTGAACTGCTGCAGATTCCAGCCAGGAGCATGGTAAGCTTATGCGGACAGAACAGGAACCTGAAAGATCCGGAAAAGGTCATGAGCTTCAAGGAGGCATGGTTCCCTCAGGTACCAGATGATACAATGCTTGGGAACTTTGATGAGTTTCCGATCAAGTCAGAATGGCAGGGGGCCAGTGATGCACACGCCGGACGTTTGATACAGGCTGAAGAAGCCGTCAACTCGGGTGAGATCAATAGGCAAAGGTACGATGGCTGGTCACTCCTGCATGAAGCCATCCTGAACGGGGATGGAGATGCGGTTGATTACATGATCAAGAACGGTGCAGATGTCAATCTGCCTGCGAACGATGGCTGGACCCCCATTCATGCCGCTGCATCAGGATTTGTGGGTAATCATGGGATTTACATTAAAGACAAGGAATATAACCATTATGAGATATTCAGGATGGTCCTCGATGCCGGTGCGGATATCAAGGCAACTACCATTGATGGATGGACTGCTTTGCACAGCTCTGTGGTAAATGCAAATACAGGCTGGAGACAATCAGAATCAACATCAATAAACAGGATCAGGGACCTGATAAATGCTGGAGCCGACCTGGAAGCAAAGGACATAAACGGTCGCACTCCCCTTCACTGGGCAGCAATGCAGGGGTATACACATTATGTGAATGAAAAAACAATGGTTGAATCTGATATCGTGGAGCTCCTTATTAAAGCAGGGGCGGAGGTAAATGCCGCCGACTCATTTGGCAGTACCCCACTTCACTATGCTGTAAAAATGGGTTATGAATCCATCTCCCTCGAACTTGTAAAAGCCGGGGCCAATATTTCCATGGCAGATAGGGAAAACAAAACACCTCTCGATATCGCCCGGAAAAACCAATCAGCCTCCCTGCTTTTCATCCTTGAGAACAAGAAACTACCCGAAACCAGTCAGGCAAATGCCCAGGAAATAAAACCAACTGCTGTTCCTGATCCGGAAGAGGAACTGATAGCTGCCGCCATTTCAGGCGATGAAGAGCAGGTAAAGAAACTGCTGCAACACGGGGTGAATATATTTTACAAAGACAGCGATGGTTTCAGGGCCATTGACAGGGCAAGGGACAACGGATATGACACGATCGTTGAGTTATTAGCGGAAGCTGAAAGATTAAAACAGGAGTAGAAAAACGTAAATAAATCTTTTGAAATCACAATTACTGTATCCCTGCTGGTCGTTCCTCATTTTATTATGCTTTGTTGAGACCTCTCTGGCTCAGGAAACAGAAGTTCCTGTTCTCCTGCCTGTTATAGAGGGTGATTTCTGGCAGATTGCCGGGAACCCCGACCTGAGAGGATTGACCGGGGAAATGCAGCAGCCGGTTGATTTTGGTATCTGGCAGGCTCGGGATGGTACCTGGCAGTTATGGTCCTGTATCAGGGGGACTAAATGCGGGGGGAACACCCGGCTGTTTTACCGGTGGGAAGGCCAGGATCTGCTGGATAAAAACTGGAAGCCCATGGGTATCTCAATGACGGCAGACACCATGCTGGGGGAAAGTCTTGGTGGACTGCAGGCACCGCATGTAATCACAGAGAATGGACTCTTTTATATGTTTTATGGTGACTGGAACAGGATCTGTCTGGCCGTGAGTAAAAACGGTAAAGGCTTTGACAGGATTTTGAAAATGGAAGACGGTGAGCCCGACCTGTTTACAGAAGATACGGGCGAACCACCCCGGTATAACCATGCCCGCGATCCCATGGTCTTAAAAATCGGGAATACTTATTATTGTTACTATACCAGTCATACAAGTGTGTTGAAGGAAGATGGTGCGGCATATTGCCGTACCTCACTCGACAAGTCAAACTGGAGCGAATCAGTAATCGTTTCGCATACTCCGCCATTCCCCGGTAATTCCCCAAGATATTCCGATGAATGTCCACATGTTGTTTATTTGGAACAAAATGGGCTGTACTATCTCTTTGTTACCCAGATTTATGGCAAGGACAGCCAGACCACAGTGTATGCCTCCCCAAATCCCCTGTATTTCGGCATTGACGATGATACATATTATGTCACCAAATTGCCTGTTGCTGCACCTGAGATCATCCTTCATGACAACCAGTATTACATAGCCTCCACAATGCCGACCCTGGACGGGATCTGGATCGCAAAATTAAAATGGGTGGAATGACATTGTCAATTTACCGGGACCTTACTTTAGCCTCACAGCCATCATGAATGAACAACCAACCTGAATGATATGAAGTATTTACTTTTTATAATGATGATCCTGATTATAACTGGCTGTCATTCTTCCGGGAAGAATGGACCGCAGGAAAGCAGGGAAATATGCCTGAATGGTACATGGGATTTTGCGAAAACAGATTATACCGGGGAGATGCCTCAGGCATTTACGAGCCGGGTACCTGTACCGGGTTTGGTCGATATGGCATCCCCGGCATTGGATGAGCAGGATACCCTGTATGAAAATTCATTATACTGGTACCGCACAAAATTCACCCTTGACCATAAGAACAAACAGATAGTCAGATTGAAAATCAACAAAGCCAAATACCATACCAGGGTCTACCTGAATAACCAATATGTGGGAGAATACCTCTACAACTTCACGCCGTCGTATTTTAATCTCAAACCGTTCCTGAAGGAGGATGAATCAGAAAATGACCTGGTCATTGCGGTCGGTTGCAGCAATCATGTACCGGATACCGTCCTGACGGGATTTGATTTCGAGAAGTTCAAATGTATACCCGGCATCTATGACGATGTAAAGATCATCCATGGCAATTCTCCATACATTGAAAACATACAGCTGGTCCCCGATATAGATAAGGAGGAACTCCGTATTGTAGCAACTTTGAAGACAGATACCCCGGAAAAGGCTGCAGCAGCCAGGTATATTATCAGGGAACTCTCCTCCGGCAAAGTGGTTGCCCGGGGAAAACATGTGGGCAAGGCATTGACCGAAAGCAGCCGGGTTGATTTTACCGTACCACTGCCAGCATGCAGGTTGTGGTCCCCGAAAACACCCTTCCTCTACGAACTGGAACTGTCAACCCGGGGTGACCGGGTGAATACGCGTTTTGCCATGCGGGAATTTTCCTTTGACAGGGACAGCGGGTATGCCATGCTGAACGGCAAGCCTTATTATCTGCGCGGCACAAATGTATGTATATTCCGCTTTTTTGAAGACGACAGCCGGAATGCATTGCCCTGGGATCATCAATGGGTTACCGGATTGCACCAGAAATTCAAGGAAATGAACTGGAACAGCATCCGGTATTGCATTGGCTTTCCCCCGGAGAAATGGTATGATATTGCCGATAGTCTGGGCATCCTTATTCAGGATGAGTATCCGCTCTGGACATTTCTGAAGGAAGGATCACGAAGGGAACTCCGCAGGATAACATCCGATCATCTGGCTTCGGAGTATTACGATTGGATGCGGGAACGATGGAACCACCCCTGTGTGGTCATATGGGATGCGCAGAACGAGACCATAACTGAAGTAACGGGCGAAGCCATCGAAAAAGTCCGTCGTTACGATCTGTCGGATCGTCCCTGGGACAATGGTTGGGCCCCGCCAGTGAGGGAAACAGATGGCATCGAGACCCATCCATACCTTTTTAGCCGGTACCGGAGTGGGACTGACTCTCCCGGCATTGACGGGCCTTTGAAAGACCTGCTGACGGAAGTAAGGATACCGGGAAATGGCCCCAGCGAAAGATCCCCGTCTCCTGACGGGAAACCATACGATAACCCCATCATCATCAATGAATATGGCTGGATCTGGCTGAACCGCGACGGATCAGCCACCCAGCTGACCAGTGAAGTATATCAAAAGGCATTCCCTGAGGCAAAGACAACGGAACAAAGGCGTGAGGCATATGCCAGACACCTGGGAATACTCACCGAGTACTGGAGGGTTCACCGGAAATGTGCCGCCGTAATGCATTTCTGCGGATTGAGTTACTCGCGGTCAGATCACCCGGTTGGATTTACGAGTGACAATTTTATAGATATTAAAAACCTGGAATTCGAACCCCATTTCTACCGGTATGTAAAACCTGCCTTTAATCCTGTCGGATTGATGGTGGAAATGTGGGATAATCAGATGGTCCCTGGTGCCGTCATCAATGTTCCTGTGCACCTGATCAACGACCGATATGATGACTGGAATGATTCTCTGTCGCTTTATATCCTTGGTAAGGAAGGAAGAATGGCTGAAAAAAGAATCTTATGCAACTTGAATATGTTAGATAGAAAGCTATATACGTTAGAACTTGAATTTCCGGTGGCGAAGGGAGAGTATGAATTAATCGCTGAAATAAGAGACAGAGAAAATTCAATCAGAAGCATAAGGGGGTTTAAAATTAAGTAATTAAAATTTACACGATGAAAGGGATTTTTATGCTTGGTTGTTTATTCCTGATTTACAACCATCTTCAATCGCAGATCAACGTAGCCGTCAACAAACCGGTAACGGTTGATTCTGAAATATCTTCACAGCCGGCCTGGAAGGCTGTAGACGGATTGAATTACAGCAATGCCAACCGGTGGGTTTCGGATGACGGCGGGTATCCACACTGGATTGAGGTGGATCTGGGACAGGCTTACCAGGTAAGCGGTGTAAATTTCTATACAGGTTATTACGGGGATAACCACCCGGTAAATGAATATAAGTTGCAGTCCTGGACCGGTTCGGCCTGGATTGATATCACCCATGTCAGCAACAATCTGAATCCGGTGCATAAACACCTGTTCGATCCAGTCATCGTAACATCAAAGATCAAACTTGATGCCATTTCCGGGGAAGGCAATGCCCTGATGATGTATGAAATAGAGATCTTTGCCCAGTATAATTCCCCACCCAGCCTCAGCGATGTGGATGATCCGGAGCCAGTTTACGCCGATGAAGGGGCAAAGATATTGCTACTGACCGATATATCAGACGGGGACACGGACAGTGATCAGACCATCAGCATCACCGCTGCAAGCTCTAACGCCGGGATCGTGCCGGATCCGGTCATACAATATTCGCAGGGAGACAGTACGGCCGAATTATCCTGGACCCCGGCAGGTCCTGAAGGTACCGCTGTCATCACTGTTACCGTACAGGATGACGGAGGCAGTGCATATGGCGGCAGCGACAGCAGGGAGATCCAGTTTACCGTATCCGTGAGGGACCCGGGAAAGAATTATGCACCTACCATTGACGAGGTCCCGGATGTATATGCTTTTTCAACCTGTGAAACCTACCGGATCAACCTTGCGGGGATCTCTGACGGTGATCACAATAAGCTACAGGAAGTGCAACTGTCAGCCGCTACAAGCGACAATGGCCTGTTAGAAAATGTCGGTGTATTGTATACCCAGGGCGATTCAACCGGGGTCCTTTATTTCAATACCACCCAGACAAATGGTATCGGCAGTATCATTGTTACGGTGAAGGATGCAGGAGGGGTATCCGGGGATGGTAAGGACAGTATAAAGATCGATTTTGATGTCATCATAACCAGCAAACAGCAGGCGGCCCAGATAACCGCCGACCTGCAGCGTCAACACCAGGTCATTGAGGGATTTGGCGGGTTCGGTCTTGAAAAAGTAACCTGGTCAAGGGGACCTTATTATTCACAGGGGTATATTGACGATATTGTAGATGATCTGGGTGTGACCATCTTGAGGATAGCCGTTTCACCCATTGGCTTTGAACCATTCAATGATAATGAAGATCCATATGACATGGATCTTGAGCTGTACAGGAATAATATTTATAATTATGAGGACTGGAAGTCCATTGATTTTATCCGGGACCTTTTCAAGAAAGATCCTGACATGAAGGTGATCGTATCCAACTGGTCACCCCCTGCCTGGATGAAATCCAACAACAATGTCCAGGAAGGCGGATACCTGTTGCCTCAGTATTACCAGGAATTTGCCGAGTATATGGCAGCTTTTGTAAAACTTTTCAGGCAGGAAACCGGGGGGGAAGTATATGCCGTCAGCCTGCAAAATGAGCCGACCTTCTGGGAACCCTATGAATCCTGCCAGTATACGCCGCGCACCTATTGTGATCTGCTGAAGATTGTGGGGGAGCGTTTTGAACTCGAGGGACTTACCACCAAATTTTTCTATCCCGAAGAGGTAATGGTCAGGGTGAATGATATGGAAGGCTGGATGAATACCCTGAACAATGACGTTTATGCCCGGGAATATGTTGATATTGTAGCTGTGCATGGGTATGAACGCACTGGTATAAGTGCCGGTGAGATAGGAGGGGAGCTCTGGGACCAGTACTATATAGATTATGTTAATTTTCCCGGCTACAAGAAACAGTTCTGGATGACCGAAACATCGGGACAACCAAATACCCATAGTGGTGCCATGAAGTTGATTTCCGGATTGAGCTATGCCATTACCCACGGCCGGCTCAATGCCTGGGTATACTGGACAATCTCCGGTGAGGCGGCTGACCCGTATGGTGTTAACAATGTTTACAACCTGATGCTGAACGGGGTGAAGCTGAAAAAGTATTATGTCTCGAAAAATTATTACA
>Ga0111175_1113_pt1 | contig 14739 bp, 10 predicted proteins | sample DeeMarSWOR324_28_FD_80228 | JGI IMG/M metagenome (GOLD analysis project Ga0111175, IMG submission 80228) | Bacteroides sp. SM23_62
GTACGGATTTTCCTTTCGAGGTATTCGGCCATCCCCGGCTGGAGAACGCATATTTTGCCTTTACACCTGAAAGCATTCCGGGGAAATCTGAGCATCCCAAACTGAAAGGGGAAACCTGCATGGGAATGGACCTGCGATACCTCCGGAACAATCCCCGGCGTGAGGGGAGGATCAACCTTTCCTGGCTGTTGTTTGCCTATGAGAATTTCCCGGAAAAGGAAAAATTTTTCATTCCCTATTTTGAAAATCTTGCAGGGACTGCACACCTGAGACAACAGATCATGGATGGTATGACAGAAGACGAGATCAGGTCCAGCTGGTCTGATCAGCTTGCCGCATTCAGAAAGATCAGGAAGAAGTATCTGCTCTACCCGGATTTCGAATGATCCTGGCTAGTGGACGGTCCTGCCCGGATATTCCTGCAGGGCTTTCTCCAGGCATACCATGGCTTTCTCCAGGTCATCCTTTTTAAGGACATAGGCGATCCTGACCTGCTGTTTTCCCAGTTCAGGTTTGGAATAAAAACCTGAGGCGGGGGCCAGCATTACGGTCTGGTTTTCCCAGCTGAAGTCACTTAACAACCACCGGGCGAAATCATCCGCATCATCGACCGGCAACCGGGCGATGGTATAGAAGGCGCCTTTGGGAAGGGGACAGATCACCCCTTCCATCCCATTCAGGGCTGCCACCATGAAATCCCGGCGCTCTATGTATTCCTGGTGAACCTCGTCGAAATATTCCCGGGGCGTGTCCAGGGCGGCTTCACCCAGGATCTGTCCGAGGCCCGGGGGACTCAGCCGGGCCTGTGCAAATTTCAGGGCAGTGGAAATGACCTCCCTGTTCTTGCTGATCATGGCACCGATCCTCACCCCGCAGGCACTGTACCTTTTGGAAACCGAATCAAGCAGTATTACATGCTGGCCGGCACCTGGAATTTGCATGGATGAAAAGTGGGTCTGGCCGTCATAGCAGAATTCCCTGTATACCTCATCCGAATACAGGTACAGGTCATGTTTGAGGATGACCCTTCCAAGTTGTTCCAGCTCCTCCCTGGAGTAGAGATAACCGGTCGGATTGTTCGGGTTACAGATAATGATCCCTTTTGTCCCCGGGGTAATGAGCTTCTCAAATTCCCCGGCATGTGGCAATGCGAAACCCTTCTCAATGGTGGAAATGACAGGTTTAACCCTCACCCCGGCCGCGGTGGCAAATCCGTTGTAATTGGCATAATAGGGCTCGGGAACAATCACCTCGTCACCCGGATCCAGGGTCGACATCAGGGCGAATGATATGGCCTCCGAACCCCCGGTGGTGATCAGTATCTCTGTATGCTCCACCGGAATATCCAGTCCACGGTAATAATCCGACAACTTTCTGCGATAACTTTCATTTCCAGCGGAATGACTGTATTCGATCACCTTTGCTTCCAGGTTCTTAACTGCATCAATAGCCACCTCCGGTGTTTTGATATCCGGTTGTCCGATGTTCAGGTGGTAGACCTTTCGTCCCTTTCGCTTGGCTTCCTCGGCAAAAGGTACCAGCTTCCGTATGGGTGATTCGGGCATGGACCTGCCCCTTTCAGAGATCTCAGGCATAGGTGGATATGTATTAATTTACTGCTTCCTGATCATAGGGTTTTACCCGCCCGCTGATATACAGTCGCTGTGCTCCATTGCTTGCATTGGAATAAACATAGACAGACTTTTTGAAAAAACCTACTCTCTGGGTATCATAACTTACACGGATAATACCCTGTTCCCCGGCCTTTACGGGTTCATGGGGCCAATCGGGGACGGTGCATCCGCAGGTGGATTTCACATGGGTCAGGACAAGGGGTGTTTCTCCCGTGTTGCGGAAAAAAAACTCACATTCCCCGTCACCACCGAACGGGATCTCCCCGTATTCATAGTTGGTTTCTGCGAAGGCAATGATGGCATCCCCTTTTGCCTTTTTCCCTTCTTCCTGGCTGCAGGATGCCAGTGTCAGTGCCAGCAGGATTACAGCTGATACGGTTCCGAATTTTCTCATGTTCTTCAATTGGCTTGGTAAAAATAACTGATTTAATCATAATAAATGATTATTTTTACGGGAATTTTACCCATCAATACTGCTGTTCAAATTACTGTAGGTCAAAACATTATCTCAGAAATGGACATTCCCGCAAAATATGATCCATCAAAATCGGAAGAGCGCTGGTATGATTACTGGATGAGACATGACCTGTTCAGTTCCCGGCCCGATGACCGGGAACCCTATACCATCGTCATCCCTCCGCCCAATGTCACAGGCGTGCTGCATATGGGGCATATGCTGAACAATACCATCCAGGATGTATTGATCAGGAAAAACCGGATGGACGGAAAGAATGCGCTCTGGGTGCCCGGGACGGATCATGCATCGATTGCAACCGAGGCAAGGGTCGTGGCAAAGTTGCAGGACGAAGGGATCAGCAAGGACCAGCTGACACGGGACGAGTTTCTCAGGTATGCCTGGGAATGGAAGCACAAGCATGGAGGCATCATCCTGGAGCAGCTCAAGAAGCTGGGTGCATCCTGTGACTGGAACCGGACCCGTTTCACCATGGATGATGATTACTACGAAAGCGTGATCAGCGTTTTTATTGACCTCTATAATAAGGGCTATATCTACCGGGGAATCCGCATGGTCAACTGGGATCCCCGGGCCAGAACGGCCGTTTCTGATGAAGAAGTGAACTACCGGGAGGTCCAATCCAAATTGTATTATGTCAGGTACGATGTGAAAGGGGATAAATCCGGCATCGTGATCGCCACGACCAGGCCGGAAACCATCCTGGGGGATACCGCCGTGGCCGTCAACCCGGCAGATCCCAGGTACCGGCACCTGCATGGGAAAACGGTGATCATTCCACTGGTAAACAGGGAGGCCCCGATCATTACCGATGATTATGTCGATCATGAATTCGGAACCGGCGCCCTGAAGATAACGCCCGCCCATGATGAGAATGATTATGAGATCGGCATCCGGCATAACCTGCAGAGCGTTGATATCCTGAACGATGACGGAACACTGAATAAAGCAGCTGAAATCTGCATCGGAATGAACCGTTTCAAGGCACGTGATGAGGTGGTGAATGAACTTGAAAGGCAGGGCCATATGGTCAAGATAGAGGATTATGTGAACAAGGTGGGTTTCTCGGAAAGGACAGATGCGGTCATTGAGCCCAAGCTGTCAATGCAGTGGTTTTTAAAAATGCAGGAGATTTCAAAGCCCGCTCTTGAAAGTGTGCTGAAAGTGGATGTACAGTTGCATCCGGCGAAATTTATAAACATTTACCGCCACTGGATGGAAAATATCAAGGACTGGTGCATTTCCAGGCAGCTATGGTGGGGACAGCGGATCCCGGCCTGGTATATCGGGAAGTCCAATGAGTTTGTGGTGGCAGCCCGGCCTGAACAGGCCCTGGAACTGGCACGTACAAAAACCGGAAACAGCTCGCTTGAGATGGAAGATCTTCATCAGGATGAGGATGTGCTGGACACCTGGTTCTCTTCCTGGTTATGGCCCATTGCGCTGTTCGACGGGATCCGCCATCCGGATAATGAGGAATACCGGTATTATTACCCTACCAATGACCTGGTAACTGCCCCGGATATCCTTTTCTTCTGGGTGGCAAGGATGATCATAGCCGGTTATGAGTACCCCGGGGAAAAACCATTCAGTAATGTATACCTGACGGGCATGGTCCGGGATAACAAACGGAGGAAGATGTCGAAATCCCTCGGTAACTCCCCCGAGCCCCTCGACCTGATAAAGCAATACTCGGCTGACGGGGTACGCGTAGGTATGTTACTGTGCTCTCCTGCGGGGGGGGATCTCCTCTATGATGACAGTTTGCCCGAGCAGGGCAGGAATTTCGGGAACAAGATCTGGAATGCATTCCGGCTGGTCCGGCAATGGAAGGTGGATCATGAGGTTCAACAACCCGAGAGTGCCAGGGCAGCCATCCTGTGGTTTGAGCATAAATTGTACAGTTCGCTTTCAGAACTTGAGGACCACTATGCAAAATACCGTATTTCCGATGCCCTGATGACCCTCTACAGGCTTTTCTGGGATGAATTCTCAGCCTGGTACCTGGAAAGCATCAAACCGCCCTATGGAAAACCCATCGATGCCGTGACCCGGGAGCGGACCATCCACTTCCTGGATATGCTCATCCGGATGCTGCATCCTTTCATGCCTTTCATTACGGAACATGTATGGCAGTTAATGGCAGAAAGGAAAGATGGGGAAAGCATCATGGTATGCCGGCCACCCGAGGCCGGCAGGGTTGATAAGGCAATCCTCTCTCAATTCGAGGCCCTGAAAGAGGCCGTGACCGCGGTCAGGAACATCAGGAATGAGAAAGGCCTGCCCGCCAAAGAAAGCCTCAGGCTTTATGTGAGGGATCAGAACCATTCATACGACAGGCGGTTTGAGAGTATCCTTTTGAAACTTGGAATACTGGATCATGTCAAAGAAACTACGGAAAAAGTGGAAGGGGCCGTTTCTTTCCGGGTTCAATCCGCAGAATTCTATATTCCTCTTGAAGAAGCCGTGGATGCCGGCGAGGAACTGCAGAAGCTGGAAGAAGAATTAACCTATACCAGGGGATTCCTGAAATCGGTCCTGGCCAATCTGGAAAATGCCAGGTTTGTTGAGCATGCCCCCGAAAAGGTCGTTCACAAGGAAAGGAAAAAAAAGGAAGATGCCGAAAAGAAGATCCAGGTCCTGGAACAGCGTATCAGGGACTTAAGGGGCTAGTCTTTTGATGACCCAGTCCCGCTCTGTCTTTTCAAACAGCCATCTTTCATGCATCCTGTTCTTCCTGTCCGACCAGAACTCCATCCTGACAGGTACCACCCTGTAACCACCCCAGTGCGGGGGCCGGGGCACGGGCTGGTCCCGGAATTCCGATGACCATTTTTTCAAGGATTCATCTAGGCTGGTTTTGGAACGGATCACCCGGCTTTGTTCAGAGGCCCATGCGCCCAGCTGGCTGCCCCGGGGGCGGCTTTCAAAATACCTGTCTGATTCTATTGCGCTGACTTTTTCCGCGTGGCCTTCAATCCTCACCTGGCGGCCTGTTTCCAGCCAGTGCAGGACCAGTGCTGCACGGGGATTCTTTTCAAGATCCATGCCTTTCCTGCTGCCATAATTGGTATAGAACACAAATCCTTTCTCATCAAAGGATTTCAAAAGGACCATCCGGGCTGCGGGATTACCTTCCCCGTCAACGGTGGCCAGTGTCATGATGGTTGGATCCGGGATGCCGGCATCAACGGCTTCCCGGTACCAATCCTCGAATAATGAAAATGGATTTGCCGCCTTCATTCAACCATCCTCCGTAATCTCTTTTCCCGTCTCATTATCCATCACCAGTTTTGCCCCCTTGATACTGGCATTCAGCTCAAACCCTATCAGCAGGGCCATGGAATTCAGATACAGCCAGAGCAGGATGACCATCAGGGTACCGATCGATCCGTAAAACTTGTTGAATTGTCCGAAATGATTGATGATCGAAGAGAATATCAGGGAGGTCAGGATCACCAGCACACTTGCCAGGGAGGATCCGGCGGAATAGAATTTCCACTTCATCTTGCGTGAGGGACCCAGCCAGTAAAGAAATGACAGGGCAGAATAGATAAGGGCGATAATGACGATCCATTTACCTATCCTGAAAATATAAAGGGTAAAGTCTTTCTGGATGATTTCCTTGGAATCCAGCAGGTTTATGGCGGAACGGCTGAATAGGATCAGGCTTATGGCCGTGACCATCAGGACAAACATGATGATCACCAGGAATGCAGCGATGGCCCGTCGTTCAATCCATGACCGCGTCTCAATGGCATGGTAGGTGTTGTTGAAGGCTACGATCAGCACATTGATCGCATTGGTGGCAAAATAAAGGGCGATCAGGATGCCAAATAACTGTAAGGCCGGCCTTTTGACAAACATATCCCTGAGGGTACTCTCCATTAACTGGAAGACATTTGCGGGCAACATGCTTTCAACCATGCTCATAAATCCCTCCTGGAAATTCTTGATGGGAATATGGGGGATCAGGGTGAACAGGTAGATAATCAGGGGCAAAGAGGCCAGTGCAAAGTGGAAGGCAATGGATGATGCACGGGTTGTCAGTGCACCCCGCTGTATCCCCCTGATAAAAAAGGCGACGACATCATAGATGGGAATGCCCTCAAATCCGGGAATACTGAGTTGCTTGGCCCGACTGATGGCCCATCTGGCCTTCGTATTTACAAATATGGATATCTTTGATAGGTTGGATTTTTCTTCCATATGTCAATCACTGGCCTTTAGACTGAAATCCAGGCTTTGTATCTGGTGTGTCAGCGCTCCTACGGAGATGTAGTCAACCCCGCAGGCTGCATATTCCCTGAGGTTGTCCAGGGTAATTTTCCCGGAGGATTCCGTTTCATACCTGCCTGCAATGAGTGCTACGGCCCTGCGTGTATCCTCGAGGCTGAAATTATCAAGCATGATCCGGTGTATATGCCCCGCCCGGATGATCTCCCTCACGTCTTCCAGTCCCCTTGCCTCAACCTCAATGCGTAGTGCTTTACCTGTCCTGTCCAGGTACTCATTCGTTTTCCTGATAGCCTGTGTAATACCGCCGGCAAAATCAATATGATTGTCTTTCAGCATGATCATATCATACAATCCCATCCGGTGATTCTCCCCGCCGCCGATCCTTACCGCCTCCTTGTCCAGGATCCTCATGCCGGGGGTCGTTTTCCGGGTATCCATTATTTTTGTGCGCAGGTCCTTGATTTTCTGGACATACCTGTCTGTCTGGGTGGCAATGCCACTCATGCGTTGCAGGACATTCAGTACAATCCGTTCTGATTTCAGTATTGACTGTACCGTACCCGATACTGTAAATCCGGTGTCCCCGGATTTGATCCGGTCACCATCCCGCAGGTGAAATTCTATCTTTAATTCAGGGTCAATCCTCCTGAATATGAGCGATGTAATTTCCAGTCCGGCGATAATCCCTTCATCCTTGAGGTGCAGCTTTGCTTTTCCCCTGGCTTCCGCAGGAATGCAGGCCAGGGAAGAATGGTCACCATCACCCAGGTCCTCCTGCAGGGCTGTTTCCAGAAAGGCGTCAAAAAGATCTTTATTGATCATTTCCCTCTTCTTCCTCGATCCTTAACTGGTGAATCAATGGTGTATTGTCCTGCTTTTTCATCAGGATGTATATCCTGTAACGGGCCCTGGAAGTGTCGAGGCTGCCAATGGCATAGCGGGAATTTTCCTTTCCCCCTTCAAATATAACCTTGAATGCGCTGGGTTTGTGTTCGGAGAAAAACTTCCGGATGATTTGTTCGGCCTGTGACCGGCTGTATACATCTTCCTGGTCAAGGATGATCAGCTCTACATTGGTATGGAAATGTTTGGCCAGTTCGGCGGCATTGCCGGCCTCGAATGACAGCACAATATCTTTTGGCAGTTTATCCGTCTGTGCATATGATAACACTGGAAACATCAGGATGATCCAGGAGAAGATATAAAGTATCTTTTTCATTTCAAGCACAATTTTTGTACATTCTAATTCATAAATCATGCCGGGATTCGGAAATCATCCCTGAGGGTCCCGGTTGAAAGCGCAATTTAGCAATATTTGGCATGAAAATACAATTACTGTTTACCGGAAAAACCAGATTTCCCTTTATCCGTGAGGGAATTGAAGAATACAGACGGCGGCTCGTTCATTATACTGATTTTCAGATCAGGGACCTGCCCGACCTGAGAAATTCCGGATCCTGGCCCGAGAAAAAGGTAAAAGGGGAAGAAGGTAAAAACATCCTGAAAGCCATTGATCCGCGGGATTATGTGGTTTTGCTTGATGAACGCGGTAAGCACATGGATTCCCTGGCATTTGCGGGACTGCTTGAAAAGCTGCAATACGGATCTTTCAGGACATTGTTATTTGTGATCGGCGGACCCTATGGTTTTGCCGGAGAAATTCATCAAAGGGCCGATCTTGAACTGTCCCTTTCAAAGATGACATTTTCTCACCAGCTGGCAAGGCTCATCTTCCTTGAACAGTTATACAGGGCATATACCATCATCCGGGGGGAACCGTATCATCATGGTTGATGATTTATCCCTATCTTTAGCCTTCGAAGCTGAATCGACATGAACAAAAGCATGATAAGGAACACCGGATTGCTGGCAGCTGCCATTGTCTGCTTTCTGATATCCCTGCTGCTTGCCCATTTCTCCTTCTACAACCTGGCTGAAAACAGGATTGTACGGAAGTTCCAGGTAACGTTGCAGGACAAGGAACGCCATACCTATTCACTTTTTGACGAGATGGAAGAAGTCATCGCTCCCGTTGATAAAGACCGGGGAAGTGATCCGGGACTGTATTTTACCTTGTTGCATCCGCAGATGAAAGAAAAGACAGAAGGAATGGGTATTGATCTTTTCATTGTCGAAAGCGATACGTTGAGATTCTGGACAGGGAATACAGTTTCGGTAGAAACCCTGCTTTCAAACGAGAGCGAAATGGATAGACTGGTATTTGCCGGGAACAGCTGGTTGCTGAAGAGGGAAAGGAAGATGGGGGACAGCAGGCTGATCGGCCTGATCCTGATCAAGCATGAATACCAGTATGAGAACCGCTTCCTGAGAAATGATTTCCAGGCTGATTTTCATGTTCCGGCGGGGACCCGCATCCTGCGTGGAGGAGAGCATACAGGCCGCACCATTTACGATTCATGGCAGCAGGAGGCATTCACACTTGATTTTAGCCAGATCCCCCCGTACAGTCCCTTCCAGTCCTATCTCTCTCTTTTCCTGTTTTTTACCGGGATACTACTTTTCCTGCTGTATGTGCGCCACCTGATCAAATCCATACAGGATCCGTTCTGGAAAAATACGGGGATTGTCATGGGAGCCATCATCATGATCCTGCTGAATGCCATCATGCTGAAAATGGCCATTCCTGATCAGATAGGTGATCTCGAGATCTTCAACCCGGTATTGTTTGCCGCTTCCAACCTGTTCCCCACACTGGCGGACCTGCTGATCACATCCTTCTTCTTATTTTTCCTGGCCTATATATTTTATGCTGAATTTACATTGCCTGACATATCCAGCAGGACTTTCTTACTGGTGCTGCAGGGGATCTTTTTCATCGCCCTGGTATTTTATTTCCAGTTAACCATCCTGCTGTTCCGGAGCCTTGTCGTGCATTCCAGTATCTCGTTTGAGACCTACAGGGTGCTTGACATAACTGTATTTACATTTGTGGGCCTGTTGATCCTGGCCTTCCATTTTACCTCCCTGACCCTGCTGATGGATAAGTTTTTCAGCCTGTTTAAACCGGATCTCTCATCATACAGGCTGCTCTTTTTTGTCATTGCCTTCGGATTGCTTGCCTGGGTGACGGGTTTTATGCAGCCCGGGGGACCGGACCTGCTGCTGGCCTTTTTGATCACGGTTGTGACCGGGGTGGTCGCTGTGATCAGGGGAAGCAGGCATGTTCAGTTCAGGTACTCCACCTTCGTACTGCTGATCTTCCTGTACAGCATCCTGTCAGTATACCAGATCGGGATCTATGCAGATGAAAAAAGGCATAATGAGAAAATGGTGCTTGCCGTCGATCTTTCCGCCGAACATGATCCGGTTGCCGAGCTGCTGTTGAATGACCTGGAAATGGACATAGCCACTGACCAGGAGCTTGGGTACATGATCCATGAAGGGTATACAGATCAAATGGTCATTGATGATTACCTCAGGGGTAACTATTTCAGTGGTTTCTGGGACAGGTATGATATGCATTTCACCCTCTGTACACCTGATGACAGCCTGTATATCGAGCCATATTATGATGTCTGGTATCCTTGCTATGAGTTTTTCGATGATCTGCACAGGGAAAACCGGATCAGGATCCCCGGTTCAAGGTTTTATTTCGTGGATAACATGAACGGGAGGATCAGCTATTTTGCTTCATTTGAATTTTTCTCCGCAGACAGTACCGCGACGGCCAGTCTGTTCCTGGAACTTGATTCACGCCTGGTCACGGAAGAACTCGGGTACCCTGAACTATTGCTTTCTGACCGGCTCCGGAAAGGTTTTTTTCACAAGGATTATACCTATGCAAAATATAACAACGGGCAGCTGATCACCCAGTCAGGGGACTTTTCATACAGCATGAGACAGGATCCATATACCAATGGGTCAGGAGAGTTTGAATATACCGTTTATGACGGGTATGAACACCTGGCCTATCACCTGGATGAATTGAATACTGTGGTTGTCAGCAATCCGCAGGTGAGCCTCTTAAGTACGGTCATCACCTTTACCTATATATTTGTTTTTTTCTACCTGATCCTGTCGGTAAACCTGCTGCTGGTAAATATTCCCTTCCTGAGAAGGAGTTTCCAGCTCAATATCAAGAACAAGATCCAGTTTACCATAATCGGCATCCTGTTCCTGTCTTTGCTTTTGATCGGAGGAGGGACCATCCTGTTCAGTATCCGGCAATACCGGGAAAGACACTTCGACAGCCTCGGGGAGAAGATCCAGTCGGTCTATATTGAGGTTATGCATAAACTCCAATTCGAGACTGACCTGACCGCCGGGTGGCAGGCTGGAGGTTATTCCAGCCTGGATGAATTGCTGCAGAAGTTTTCAAACGTGTTCTTCTCCGACATCAACCTGTATGCTCCCAACGGGGACCTGCTGGCAACATCCCGTGCGGAGATATTCGAAAAACGACTGACCGGTACGATGATACACCCGGCAGCCTATTATGAGCTGGCCATTCTGAATGCCGCTGAATTTACCCATGAAGAACAGATCGGGGAGCTGCGTTTTCTTTCTGCCTATGTGCCCTTCAGGAATGACTGGAATGAACTGCTGGCATACCTTAACCTGCCCTATTTTACCAGGCAGCAGGCATTGACCAGGGAGATCTCCAACCTGGTGGTTGCCGTGGTCAATTTCTATGTCCTGCTGATCACCATCTCCATCTTGATCGCCGTCTTTATTTCAAACCAGATCACACATCCACTCAGGATGATCGAGAGCAAATTCGGAAAAATACGTTTCGGCAGGAGCAATGAAAAGATCCAGTATGAGGCCAGGGACGAAATAGGGGCCCTGGTCAGGGCATATAACGATATGGTGGATGAGCTGGCAGATTCGGCTGAAAAGCTTGCCCGTTCAGAACGGGAATCGGCCTGGCGGGAAATGGCCAAGCAAATTGCCCATGAAATCAAGAACCCGCTGACGCCTATGAAACTGAGCGTGCAGCATCTGCAGCGATCCTCCGGGGAGGCGCCTGCCACACAGAAACAAAACCTGAAACAGATCACACAAACCCTTATAGAGCAGATAGACCATCTGTCAGCCATTGCCACAGAATTTTCAAATTTTGCCCAGATGCCCAGGACAAATAATGAGGAGGTCGACCTGAAAGACAAGATCGTCAAGATTTCGAAACTGTTCCAGAGTACCGAGGATATTGAGATCCAGACAAACTTTTCAAACACGGTGCCGGCAATTGTGCTGGCGGACCGGGAACAATTGTTACGGGTATTCATCAACCTGGTGAAAAATGCCATACAGGCCATACCGGAGGACCGGAACGGGAAGATCGGCATTACCCTGGAAACCACTGAAAACAGCGCGATTGTCAAAATAATTGACAATGGCAGGGGCATCCCCGTTGAACTTGGCGATAAACTTTTCCAGCCTAACTTCACCACCAAATCCAGCGGTATGGGCATGGGACTCGCCATCGTGAAAAACATCATCGAACATGCCGGGGGAAATATACGGTACGATACGGTACCGGGAGAGGGGACGACATTTATCGTGGACTTGCCTTTGTATAAAACGCTTTAAATCAAATTAATATGATTAACAGGCTGCCATCGGCACAGAAATTCTCATTTTTCCTGTTGTCCATTATCCTTGTCTTTTATGTGCTGATCGCTGCCAAAATGTTTTTATACCCCCTTGCCCTGGGGGTCCTTTTTGCCTACCTGTTATACCCGCTGGCCAATTTTTTGGAGAAGAAAAAATTTCCCAGGATCCTGGCCATACTCATTAGTATTATCCTGCTGCTGACCGTGATCACCTTTACAGCGTTTTTTGTGTACCGCAAACTGGGGGTTTTTGTAGGGGACTTCCCTGCATTCCGTGTCAAGGCCATCAACCGCATTGACGAACTGGAAAGAACGATCTCGGACCTTTTCGGCATGGCTGATCTTAAACTGACAGATTTCCTGCGATCAAGGGTTTCAGGCATGTTCGATGCAGGGAGTAATGTGTTTAATAAAGCCTTTACCGCCACCACAGGCACCCTTTTCAGGCTGGGAATCCTGCCGGTATTTATATTTATGTTCCTCTATTACCGCACCAAGTTTGCCTGGTTCATCATGAAGATCGTACCGCGCGAAAAGCAGCTGCTTACCCTGAATGTCCTGCGGGAAGCCTCCAAAGTTGCCTCACGCTATATGGGTGGCATCTTCACGGTTGTGTTTGTGCTGTGGATCATCAATTCATTGGGACTCTACCTGGCCGGGATCAGGTATGCCATTACCCTGGGGGTGATCGCTGCCCTTTTTAATTTCATACCTTATTTCGGGACCATCATAGGTTATTCCATCCCGTTTGTATTTGCCTTGCTTACAGGAGATTCTGCCCAGCCGGCATTCAAGGTTTTGCTGGTATTCCTGATTGTGCAGTTCACTGAGAATAACATACTTACCCCGAATATTGTCGGGAATTATGTCAAGATCAATCCCTTCATGATCATCCTGGGGGTCATTGCCGGGGGCATGGTATGGGGACTCCCGGGAATGTTTGTCGTGATCCCCTTTCTGGCCATACTGCGAATCATCAGTGAACATATTCCGGCCCTGCATCCATATGTTTACCTGCTGGGGACCGGTGGTACCCGCCGGCATGCCCTGACCGGCGAAAACATACGGAAATTTCTTAACAGGTTCAGGAACAGGAAATCCGACATTCCTGAAAGATTTTAACATTTTGGGGATAAAGAAAAACCGGGTTCTTTGTAACTCTTTTTTCATTTTACTGTAAAATCGTCTATATTCAGTCGCCATAGCTGAAAACATCCTGATTTTCAAGGTGGATTTCAGCGGGGTTATGTATTTTAATACAGCATGGCAAAAGGGCATATTATTAAGGTTCTGATAAAATATCACCTCCCTGCCATAATACTGGTAGTCCTTTCCCTGTCTCCTGCCCTTGGACAGGATACCATCGTCGTCAATGAGTATACCCGGATCCTTTCCGTGGAAAACAAGGATACTACAGATATATTTGACAGTGCGATCGTTTCTGATCCATTACTGTTCCAGAAGGGGGATATCGCCATGTTTTACCAGGTCAAGGGACTGCAGGTATATCCCCCCGGGCATCCCGATGAAGGTGAGATTGACAGGGGAAGTGGGAATCCCAACACAGGGATCTATACACTCATACGTGTTTTCGATGTGGACATACCAGACAGTGCGGTTATATTTTCCACCTATCTGCCTAAAATGAGAACGCCCCTGCCGGGTGAAGTGAATCAGCTGATCAAAGTACCTGTCCTTGATCGGCTTGATACCAATAAAACCATTACCTGTCGGGCCTGGGACTCAACCAAAGGGACCGGGGGCGTGGTGGCCATAATCGCCAGGTCAAAGATCACCCTGAACAGTGATATCGATGTCAGCGGCAAAGGCTTTGCCGGGGGGGATACCACCCTGTTCGGAGGGGACTGCAGCAAAGTGACAGGAGCGTTCCATTTCGAAAATGACCGGGATTCATCCGGACGAAAGGGTGAGGGAGTGGTCCAGTCCAACTATATTTACAAGCGTGGAAGGGGATTCGTAGTCAATGCCGGCGGTGGTGGAAACGGCAAATTTGCCGGCGGTGCCGGTGGTGGGAACCGCGGTGGTGGCGGTACTGGTGGTTACCCATCTCAAGCATGCGGCAATAACGATCCGGATAATCTGGCCAGCGGAAGTTACATAGACTCGGATCTGTATACCAATGTAACAGAATTAAAGAACCGGATTTATTTCGGTGGAGGAGGCGGAGCAGGCAACGAAGGCGAGGGCAGGACAGGTACCCCCGGCGGTAACGGCGGAGGGATCATTATACTGGTCACCGATACCCTTGAATCACAAAATGCATCCCTGCTTGCTGCCGGCGAGTCCGTAACAGAGATTGTCACGGCAGGCGCAGGCGGCGGTGGCGGTGGCGGTGTCATCGTGGTTGATGCCAATGTGATCACCGGGAACCTGCTGATGGATGTGTCCGGGGGGGACGGGGGCCATACCAATTATGCCACCGACAGGAGCGGTCCAGGTGGACTGGGTGGTGCCGGGGTCATCTGGCATGCCGGTTCAACCCTGCCCGGCGGGGTCACAACGGATTATTCTCCGGGAAGCAGGGGATTATGGAACGGTGTATCTTACGGTGCTTCCTCCACAGGGCAGCTTAGCGGAGCAGTTATTTCTAATCTGATCATTCCCATACGTGGATTCACTTTCAATGTGGCATCAGGCACGCAGACCATCTGCCAGGGGGATACCCCCGATCCCATCATTGCCTCCCAGCCCAAGGGCGATGTCAGTTTTACATACGAGTGGCTGGCCCGGACCAACGGCAGCGGCTGGGCTCCGGCACCGGGTACCAATGACCAGAAGGATTATGCACCGGGAC
>Ga0111175_1114_pt1 | contig 14724 bp, 11 predicted proteins | sample DeeMarSWOR324_28_FD_80228 | JGI IMG/M metagenome (GOLD analysis project Ga0111175, IMG submission 80228) | Bacteroides sp. SM23_62
TTGCTCATGATATGATGTGGTATTCATTCGAATCTTAATGAAACGATCTTCTGTTACTTCCAAATTCAAAGCACCGTTGCGGTTGGCATACTTAAAACCTTCCAATTCACGTACTGGGAACCAGATCATTGTTACAGATTTACCTTCATAGGGCTGCAGCCAGCTATAGTCTGGTTGATTGTCCGTATAAGCCCCGGCCATGAGCTCAATATAATGGCTGTCATCGTCAGTGAGGCCGGCATTCGCTCTGTCACCACCGGGATTGTTACCCCAAGCCCAGAATTTCATTCCAGGAGTAATATGGCGATTTCCGACCCATACAGTGCCTGCTTGTTTACCGTGATCATATCCACCAAAATAATCTTCTTTTGGATCCCAAGAGAAGAAAGAAGAAGGCACACCGATATTTTTCCACCAGCTAATATTCACATTTTTATAGTTAAAACCGGTGTAATAACGGTCGGATACAGGCCAAGTAGTCATCTCCCTTTTGGCATGTTGGGTAACGTACTGGACCGACGGTGGAAAAATTACTTGATAGTTGGTATCTACATGAACCGATGGATTGGCCCAGAACAAAAAGCTGTTTACTATAGGCGTACGGTTCATGGGATGGATAGTCATCTCTACGAGAGATGAATGTGGAAAAATGGTATATCCCAGCAGGATACGCATTCGATGCCTTTGGTCCGTGTTGGCAATCCAGATTGTTTTACTCCCGTCGGGATTTTCTTCGATTTGATAATCCATTGGTTTTACTGTATTTGGTCCGTGATGATGTGGAAACCCCCAGGCATTGGAACCGGAAATCCAGTAACCGACCATGCCGATAAGTGAAGGCTTTATTACATGCTGGCGGTAGAACCAGTTATAACCGTTGGTTTTATCCTCCGCAAAGAAGATACGTCCACCCATTCCGGGCATGATACCGAGCTTAATATATTCATTTTCCAAATTGACAATATGATATGGCATGTCTTTCTTTACACGGGTTAATCCATCATTCATAGGATAAGGATAAATACGCCTCTGAACACCTTGATGTGTCTTACCTTCATAAAACCGCGGCATAGGATTTGGTGGGTCGACGAGGTAAGTTGGTATAAGTAGTGTATCCTCCCTCACTTGAACCTGTGCCGAAACATTCCCTGCACAGAAAACTATCAGCATAATTGCAAAGATTACCACGATTAAACAAAACAAAGAGTGTTCATTTTTTTCTTGACATAATGATAAATACAAGCCTTCCTCCTAATGAATTCAACTTAAAATCTAAGGTTTTTGAGCGTTGATTACATTTTATAAAAATCATTCTGTCCGATTTAACAGAATTTCCGTTTTTCGAATTAATTAAACTTATTGTGAAAATGTGATGATTTTTATCCGTAAGGTTCTCGAAACATATCGCGGAACATATATTAAATATTGCGAGACTCAAAATAGAGAGGCGCATTATTGATACGCCTCTCTCCTGGGAATCATTATTAATTTAAGGCGACCCTCACAAATTTTGATTGGCCAGAGTCTCACTTGCAGGAAGCGGCATATAGTACTTAATAGCTCCCAGAGGTTGCAAATCATCCGGATTCTTTTTGGCCACAACTTCCTCGACCTTTTGTAACCTGACCAGATCAAACCACCGGCAATATTGCCTCATTTTAGAAAGGCAACTTTTATTGCCTTTTTATAGGCCACTGTCTCCATTTGACAGAAATAAATACCACTAGCGACACTCTTTCCAGCATGATCTCTTCCATCCCATGATACAGTGTAATCTCCCACCTTGTGGTAAGAATTTGCGAGTTGATTAATCTTTTCACCTGTGAGATTGTATATCGAAATCGCAAGCCGTGAAGGAAACACTAAACTATATGGAATAATGGTTATGGCGTTAAATGGGTTCGGATAATTATAGTTTAAACCAAATATATCAGGTAAACTCGGCTTGTGTGATGAGGATGAGGATGCTTCTTCTGATTCTGCTGCACCAATATCAATTCCATTAAGTTGAGGAATCTTCGTACCATAAAAATCCTGTGATCCAGGATTTATACCAAAGGTCGATAAAAGATCTATTCCTGAATCAATCATAGGAGAACTAGGCAGCAAACAATACGCTGATAATGTATTTAATTTCGTGTGATCGCCAATAGTACCCCCTTTACCTGGATCGGTCAGTTGAGGATCTATTTCAAATCCGCTATTCACATCGTCTAATTTTTCCTGGCCTGTAGCTTCTCGCCATGCTCCAAGACTGGTATATGTATTAGAATCCCACCTGAATTGGAGGTTTGAGCCATATGTCCAGTAACAATTGCCATTAAAATACCATCCTCCTGCAGTTTGTGGTATGTCCAGTACTTTTTTACTCGCTGCAGTTACTATGATATTATTATATATTTCTGTATTGTAGATATATGTTGCACCGAAGGCGAAATCAACGATTCCGGCCCCGGTTGTATTTGAGGAGACATAGATAGTGTTGTTATATACTCTCGTGTCCTGAATACCGCCACTTGAATGAGTGGCCCAAAAATTAATCCCACCATAACCACCCACCAATCCATCATTTTCACTTATATTGTACCTAACGGTGTTATTCTTGAATTCACGCGCTCCATCAAACTGATAGATGCCATACCCAGCACCATGATTATCATGCGAGTAATTATATTGCATGATACAATTTATGCATCCTCCATCAAGATCGAATCCACCGCCATCTTTATTATTATTGGTTTTATTATGGTGAGATTCACAATATTGAATAACGATGTCTTTGGCATCCCAGGCCCAAATGCCAATGGGCCCACCAGCATTTGAACTATTCAGCCATCCATTTTCGTAGGCTTCACAGTATTCAATCACCCCTCCCTCCGTCTGTGAAATCATGATACCATTTCCGGAATGCGGTGATTTATCTGGTATACCTGGATTATTATATGCCTTACAATATCCTATATAGATATCCTGATTGGCCCAACCCTGCAGTGGGGGCCAGTAACCATATATATTTATTCCTTTATCCCCATTATCATGAGCAGTAGAGTTGGTAATTCTAACATTTTTAAAACCGGATAAACCGTTCCAACCACCAAGTATTATTCCTGTTTTCCGGTAACCACTAACTTCCACATTATCAATGCGTATGTAATCTAACCGGATATCACCGACCAGGTTATTATAAAATGAGATACCATCCTTCCCACTTGAATCCGTCCGCCCGGATCCGATAAAGACTAAATTCTCTATAACAAATCCGGCACAATTATAGGCATATAATCCAGTTTGATTACCTGAATTTATGGTTGCTCTGCCATCCCCATAAGAACCAACAGTTACGGGAAATTCAGATGTACCACTATCAGCAGAATTAAATGAGAGTGAACCGGAAAACACATGTCCTGCTTCAAAAGCTATCGTATCAGCCGGTTCAAATTCAATACTGTTGACCTTATTAATCGTCTGCCACGCCTTTTCAGGACTTGTACCTAAATTTTCATCATTACCTGAAGGACTCACATAGTATTTGGTTGCACTTTGTGTTTCACCAGTAAATAATATTGTTATCATTATCACAATCAATAGTAATAATTGCATGTTTGGCATTTTATTACCCTATTCATTTTTAATATATATACAATCCCCTAACCTCTTTCTGAAGGGGGGACTTTTTTAGTTTATCTGCTTAAAAATAATTATACTACAACAGTTCCTAAAGTTGATTTTATCTTTAGTTAATTAAGTTAAAGAAATTAAAATTAAACTAAGTTCGACAGCACCTTCCCTGCCGGTAATACCGCAACAGAATCCATAGATGTAAGTTGTTTCAACAATTCATCCAAATAATCTGAACTCAATGGTCCCCAACCCTCATCGTCTAAGCCGTGTGTATTATATATCAGCCACCCGGATGGTTTGGATAGTAATTCATCAACTTTTGATTTTAGATCCTCATCAATATGTTCAGGTCCATAACTGATACAAGTAAGTCTAACTACTTCTCTATGAGGTAATTGATTTATTGCGTCACCACTGGTCCTGAACGCTCTCACTTGAGTTGGAAGCCATTCCTCCAGTTCCGGAGTTGAAGCATTATACGGGAAATTAAATACCGAATTCTGAGGTTCAAAACCTTTCAATTCTCTGGAAAAGACATCTAAACATCGCAATATAAGATCTTTTGCTTTTTCAAATGAAACCTGACTAAGATTAGCATGCATATAGCCATGCGGCATGATTTCATGTCCTCGTTGCTGCAATTCATTCCATAGACCAAAATCACCTACCGGCCATCTATGGTACTCATTAGGAAGTTCGAAATTCTTTAAATGAGCAGTTGCTATTACGTTTATACATGCCGACAAACCATATCTTTCATAAATCTCAGCTGTTTTTAAACTCGATTTTTTGAAACCGTCATCAAAACTCAAGGTAACAATATGACTCTTTTTATGATGTTTAGATACGCAACAGGTAAATCCAATCGGCAATGACAGTGATGTTAAACCTAAACCTATAATTTTCATTGTATGTCGCCGTGTATATTTAGATTTAGCGGGAATTTGTGTCAGCTTACACCTCCATTCATATAATAGGTAAACGGTTACTTAGACTTAAGATAATCCTCCCAATAGTGTAAGTAATCTTCATCTGAAATATCTGGTGGGAGCCCTTTTTTCATCATTTCTTATGAATTTCAAATTGAGGTAAGATACGACGGGCATTAAATGCTATTTTTCCCATCTCCTTGGAATATGGTTGCAGACGGAAACAATATTTATAATTTTTAAGAGGCAGACGATATTCAGGATGTGGACGTGCTTTCTCCGTCCAGCCGTCATCACCACCTACTCCCATCTGTTTGTAGTCTAAATTCAGTGTAGTTATGTCGCCTCGAGGTAATTCATGAATATGTTTGGCACTATCTAAATCCTGCATCGTATACGGCCAGGCACTGAAGTCCAGAAGCGGCATTCCAACAGCCAATAACCCAGTGCCGGTTTCATTGGTCAATGCAATCCATCTTACATCGGTCCTGTTTCCATTCTCCTGTGGGCGAACATAATTATGAATTAATTCTTCTACTCGACCTGAATATATACCTATCGCTGCACCGGTCTTACGGTCCCAATATGACTCATGGGGTCCTCTTCCATACCAGGTCACAATATTAAATTCGCTTTGGAGGATCATCTGCATTCCAATGCGTGGCATTTCCGGTATCTTGAGATTTTCCGGCCGGAGTGCAACTGAAACGATTATATCTCCGCTCCCATATATATCATAGTTAATTATATAGTTCGTATCACCTGGAGGTAGAATCATGTGTGTGTTTATACACACAAGTTGCGGTGTTATCTGCTTTGTGTCTATTGAAATTATTTTTCGATCCCGGCCGGCATGTTTCCATACGCCCAATCTAACCGGCATTCCTCCAATCGGCTTTTCAGTTGTATGATCCCACTTGTTCTCAATATCGTTATCGGTAGGTACTCTCCAAAAGTTTGGAATTAAAGGAGCTTCGATAAACTGATTATTTTTATATATGAAAGATTCAATCACACCACTCGCTTTACCGATTTTAATGGAAAAGTTTTTACCCACAATGCTGTATAAATCACCCGAATCATTTAAAGTAAGATGTGCCATATCTGCCAGACTGTCTTCAACCTTTGAGGGTGCTTCAAATGGCATTTTGAACTGATCCCAGGCGACTATATGTCCACGATCTGCCCATAATTCTTCTTGCGCTAAGACGAACTTAATAGTCAGAAAACATTCGCTACCAGCAGTTAGCACTGGCGCATCAAAGGGGATTAAGACCATCTGAGTGTCTTTCGGGGCAAGTGTAAGCTCAGGAATTTTACCTTCCTGAACTTTCACACCTTTTACAGTCATTTCCCATAATACATCAAAATGTGCGAGATTAAGAAAGTTGTAATTATTCTCAATGCATATTTTGCCTTTAATCAAATCAATAGCTTTAACCTTTACAAATTGATATACCTTTTTAACCTCGTAATATTCCGGCTCCGGATCGCGATCCGGCCCAACAATACCATTACACACCATTGTACCATCCGACGGTGTACCGGGTGGGCCATAGTCACCCCCATATGCCCAATACATTTCACCGTCTTGTGAATATTTTCTAAGAGCTTTATCGGCCCAATCCCAAATCAGCGCACCTATGAGTTGCCTATGAGATTCGATTGCATCCTGATACTCTTCTAGATTACCAACAGCATTCCCTCGAGCATAAGCATATTCCTCCATTAAAAATGGCCGGTCAGGATATTCCTTTGCCCGGTTTATAATCCATTCCACTGTCTGATAAGAAAGATTGTCAGTATCAACAACACTATTCATTTGCCGGTAGTGTAGAGGACGTGTTGGATCGGCTCTTCTGGCATATTCTGCCATTTTACGGATATTTTCACCATGACCAGCTTCATTACCCAGCGACCAGAAAATAACCGACGGGTGATTTTTATCTCTCTCAACGACACTCGCCATGCGATCTATGGCTGCCTTCTCCCATCTGGGATCACTGCCGGGCAACCTGTTTTGCCCGTAAGAGACCCCATGTGTCTCCATATTCGCTTCATCGATAAGATATAAACCATATTTATCACACAAATCATACCAAATCGGCATATTGGGATAATGAGAGGTGCGAACAGTATTCATGTTAGCTTGTTTGATTAATTTAATATCCTGAATCATTCTACTCACAGGCACAGTAAAGCCATAATCTGGATCATGTTCATGCCGGTTTACACCTTTTAGTTTTAGTGATACACCATTAATAAACAACTGACTATCCTTAATCTCAATCTCGCGAAAACCGAAATTACATCGTAGAACTTCAAGGACTTCTCCGGCTGAATTTTTCAGGACGAGCAGAATAATATAGAGATTCGGTATTTCTGCCGACCATTTATTTGGATTTTGAGCAAGCGCTGATATTTTCAGCACATCCTCTTCTCCTGCAGCGATACCTTTAACATCACCGGAGATCAATGGATCGTCTCCTACAACGTTACCATTTATATCCATCATTATTACATCAATTTCATGATGTTCTGCAGTGCTGGAAGAGCAGTTATGCACCTTTGCAGTAACGTGCAACTGAGCATTTTTACATTGAGAATCCAGATCACAACAGATAAAAAAATCACGAATATATATCTGAGGCCTTGAAATTAGGTAAACATCGCGGTAAATCCCACTAAGACGCCATGTGTCCTGGTCCTCTAGATAGCTGCCATCGCACCACCGGTATACTTCCGCAGCCAATACATTTTTACCATCATGAACAAAATCAGTGATATCAAATTCTGCAGGCGTCATGCTGCCCTGACTATAACCGACTTTTAGCCCATTAATCCATAAGTAACAAGCGCTTTTAACGCCATCAAAATGAATAAAAATCTGTCTCCCTTCCCATTCACCTGGGATAGTAAACTCAGTTCTATATGATCCAACCGGATTGTATTCATGCGGTATGAATGGTGGATTTGGATTTTCCGGGCTGAAAGGATAAATAACATTAGTATAGATGGGAATGCCATGTCCGTATAGTTCCCAATTACCCGGAACCTGAATATCCATCCAATGGGAAACATCATATCCTACGTTAAAGAAATCTCGAGGACGATGGCCGGGTTTCTTTACCCAGTTAAATTTCCATACGCCATTAAGTAACTTGAAATAGGGAGAATCTTTTCGATCCCCTAAAACTGCCAGTTTACTATTGGGAAATGGGATCAAAGTACAATGGGGAGGTTCCTTATTCTGGCCAATCATTTCCGGATCCTCCCAATCCGGAATTTGAGCATGAACAATGTTAATAAGCAATATTATACCAATTACAATAGCTACATTTTTCAACATATACTTTAACTAAGCACCAATTTTATAGGTAGATTTTCATTCGCCTTCGTAGACATGAAGTATACAAGGAATGTTTTCGTACACATTCGAAGCAAATACTATTTTAATATTTTAAATAAAATATTTCTTTTTTATAGAAGCAAGTTATTTCACTGTTATGTAACATATCTGTAACTTATTTTAAAGTTTAATACTTGAAAACTAATTATCCGGCATCTACTGAATTCTTTGGAGACAAATACCCGGGTGTACCAGAATACAAATGCATGGGTGTCAAATAAATACTTATCTTTATTCATACATAATCCCGCCACATGCCTTCAATCGGCTCAATTATTTCATCAGGAGGGACGAGTAATTTGATCTTCGTTTTCATCTGATCACGCCAATTGGAAATGTTTGGAGGGATGAGTTTTGCGACTTCTTTTTTTTTGAGATAAACAACTATCGTTTCGCCATTCTTAACTTTTTCCAGATATTCAAAAAGATTATTTCTCAATTTTGTTGCTGAGGTTGCAAGCATTTATTCCTCCAGATTCTAAATGTACAGGTCGTTATATTGAATGTTCATGTACATGAAATACAGCAAATAGTATCATTTGTCAAGTTAATCATTTTAAAATTGGCGGATGAAGTAATGCCTCTCTAAAATAGTCGCCTAACCCCGATGTATGGGTTAATAAATTTCAGACGATAGTTTTTATCTGATCGATCAATCCTACTATTCCGGAATAGGCCATGACTAAAGAGAAAATAAACGTTGCACCACATCCAATATTCATCCATAGACCTGCCTTATGCTGTTTCATCACACTTTTGCGGTTGAGTAAAATAATAATAGCGATGGTAACTAATGGCATAAGTAGTGCCTGAAATGCCTGCGAAGCAATCATAATCAATACCGGTCTTCCTCCAAAAACAGGAACTATAAGACCTAAAAGGATGGCGCTAGCCCCCAGTATACGATACATTTTAGATTGAATAACTCTCGGTTTATTCATGTAATCAGAGAATAACCAGGGGGCGATTAAAATTATAGGAAAAACCGTTGATAAACCTGCGCTTACAATGCCGATCAAAAAAAGTGTAATCGCGAATTTACCCGCCATAGGTTCCAAAGTTACCACCATTTCCTTAACTGTTTCCACAGGAACTCCAAGCGGGAATAAGGTGCCTGCAGCACAAGCCATGACTGCTGCACTCAAAATAAGCATCATAAGTGCTGATACAAAGGCATCGCGCTTCTCCTGTCTCAGATCGCCAATACCCCAACCTTTCTCCTGCACCACGATACTTCTCATTACAAATAATATGGCTGATAAAGTCGTACCTGCCATACCAGCCACTATTAAATCAGCATTTTCTTCTTTTGGTATTTTAGGAACCAAACCCTTAACTACTTCAGTCGCATCCGGTATCACCAAAATCATACTGGTGATAAAACTAATTCCCATAAGAGTAACAAATATCATGAGCAGCTTTTCAAATCTGACATACCTGCCAATCCAGAAAAGATAATAAAGCCCTGCAATTATTATAATGGTTATGACGATTTTGTTAATCTGATAGCCGGTCATATACAAAACCCAGTAGCTAATCATATTGACCACAATACCCATAATTCCCATCAAAGCAGCCAGCTCACCGATAATTAGTCCAATCATCATAAAAATGCTGATCCCACGACCAAAATATTGGTTATAACTGGAAATAGCTGTTCGTCCCGTAACTAAGGTATATTTACCGTACGCCACTAACATAACATAAGTAAAAATACAGGAAAGAAGTAAAGCCCAGAACAATGACATGCCATAACGAGAACCGGATGCTGCCATTGTAGTCACACTGCCGGTTCCAATATTATATCCAATTAGAAATATACCTGGACCTACAGAATAGATCAGCAACTTGATTCTTCTGCCAAAACTCGCATCAGAAGTCGTTTTTCTCACGGTGTCCTCCATTCTCTCATCACTGTTCATCTGCAGCATATACAACCTGGCCGGCAATTATGGTCTTTTTTACGGACAAGACATTTTCATCAACAGTGAACAGTATCAGATCAGCCCTTTTACCAGGTTTTATTTCTCCTCTGTCATTAAATCCATATAATTTAGCTGGATTTCTGGTGGCCATATTAATGGCATCGACCAATGAACACTGGGTAAACTTCATGATGTTACCCACGCCCTTACTTATCGGGGAAGCAGCTCCTGCCAGCACATTTTGTGCAGGGTACTTGATACATCCATCAGGAGTGAGCACAACATCTCTTCCGTCGTAACTATATTCACCAGGAGGCATGCCTGCAAGTTTAGTCACATCAGAGGTTAGGATAATTCTATCAGGACCCTTGATCTTATAAAACACCTGCACTTCTTCGGGTGTCAGATGAAATCCATCACAGATTATACTCGCCATCAGCCGGTCATCAGCCAGCTGTGGCCAGAGCGGGTTTGTATGGCGGTGAATCATATTGGCACAGCCATTTCCAAGATGTGTGGCAATACACGCTCCTTCATCAATGGCCTGTTTAATAATTTCAGCAGATCCATTATGATGTCCGAGTGCCACAATAATACTGGTTTTGACACAATTGCGAATAAAATCCATGGCGCCTTCCATTTCAGGTGCCACGGTTACCTGTAAAATTTTATAGTTAGCAGCCTGATTTATTTTCTGAAACTCATCCCAATCGGGTGCTCTGATCCATTCTTTATTATGTGCCCCCCGAAATCCATCAACCGGAGAGATATAGGGACCTTCCATATGAAATCCGGGAACAGACCCGGCAATTTCAGGATCGTTCAAGGCCTTCGCCAAGATGGTAAAATTTTCCATCAACCGCTCATGGCTGCTGGTTATCACCGTTGGCAGATAAGTGGTCACACCAGCCTGCCACAGAACCTGTGTTGCTTTTTTTATTCCCTGCACGGTTAACCCTGCACTGGAAAAACCTACTTCAACATATCCGTTGATCTGATTATCGATAAATCCTGGTGCAATGTAAAGCGGTGATTCATTCAGTTTTACTGCCTTGCGCGAAATATTTTCAATTTTTCCATCAATTATTGTGATTGTCACTGGTTTGCCATCCAGATAAAACAATCCTGTAACTTCTTTCACTTGTTTGTCTCCTCCAAAGATCAGACTATATGAGGCAACTAAAAACATTATAACAAAGGCACATAAACTTACGCGAGATTTTAGACAAAACATAGTATGTTCTCCTTTAATTCAATTATGATATCGAATATTTTTGTTTTTTAAATTTAACCGTTACTTTTTGAACGCAGCAAAAAGCAACCAAAAACTGCTTGGGGAGTTGTGTTGTGGATTATAAAGTAGCATTAATGGACGTCGTCGGTAGTTTTAATAGAGTGTTTCTTGGCTATTCTCTGTAATTCCTTATCATTGGTTACTAATAAAGCGTTATTACGGCGTGCCAGTACCAGATATAAGGTATCGTAAACCGGATGATTAACTTGGCAAGATAGTGAGAAAGCTTCCTTATAAAATTGCTCTGTATTCCTGAATTCATCAACAATATCAATTGTTCTGAATAATGTTTCTTCACATATATCCAGGGGTAAATTTTCAAACTCATGATATTTCCAGAAAGCATTTGAAACTTCTGCAATAAAAATATCTGGAGCAATAATCAGGTCAGCTTTTTTTAAATATTCAGATATTTTTCTGCTTGTTGAGTTATCAATTGCTATAGTAACTGCTGCGCTGGCATCCAAAACAATGATCATCTTGCTCTGTCTTCCCTGATTAACCTTACCGGATCACTAAGCTTATAGTCCTTTAGTTTGCTGGAACTGCTCTTTAATAGGTTTAATTTCTGCTTTCTTTTTTCATTTGTTCCTAAAGGAAGGTTCAATCCTTTTATAAGAATATACAGTGCTTGTTGTGTAAGACTGCGATGTTCTCTTTTCGCCTGTTCTTTTAAGCTTTTTAAAATATGCTCCGGCACATCTCTAATCTGCAGAGAGCTCATAATTATCCCCTGATTTTAGATTCATTGATAATTTAATTCATTTTTCATAAAAATGCAATCTGCATGCAATTTTCATCTCAATATTATTTTTTATCTTTGGCAATAGACATTGGTCATTGCCGAATGCGGACTGCTAACTGCCTACTGGTCATATGCCTTTAGCGTCATTCGCTTCGCTGTCATATGCTTCGCGCTTCGCGCTCAGCGTCATTAGTCATAGGTCATTAGTCACTACCAGTCAATTCCTAATTCCTAATCAATTATACTGTGTGACTTTTTCCCGCACAAAAACATCATAGACCGTAGGGATCACCACCAAGGTCAAAAGAGTACCTGTCAGTAAACCACCTATAACGGTAATGGCCATGGGAATGCGCAGTTCCGCACCTTCACCAAATCCAAGAGCCATGGGTAATAGCCCAAGCACGGTGGTAATGGTAGTCATGAGAATGGGACGCAAACGTACCTGACCTGCCTGCTTTATCGCTTCCCGTTTGGCTAATCCGCGCTTGCGCAGCTGGTTGATATAATCAATCAGGACAATTGCGTTATTTACCACGATACCTGCCAGCATAATCATTCCGATGAGTACAACCACGCTGATCGGTATCCCTGTGACGAGCAGTGTGAGAATTACTCCGATGAGTGCAAATGGTATGGTAAACATAATAATAAACGGCTGCACCAAAGACTCAAACTGTGAAGCCATGACTAAATATACTAAAAATATCGCCAGGGCTATAGCAAGTTTCATACTGTCGAATGACGTGGCCATCTCACGTTGTTGTCCACCGATACGTACACGGAAGTCGGGGGGCAGTTGCATGTTATCTATTATGGCCTGAATGTCTTCCGAAACACTACCTAAATCACGCCCCTTGAGATTTGCTGTCACCAGGGCAACGCGTTCCTGATCGATACGTCGTATTTCGCTCGGTCCGCGTTCCAATTTAACATCGGCCACGCTAGACAGGGGAATGGGAACCGGCCCGCTGGTATTTACCACCAGTCTTTTCAAATCCTCGACATTGTTGCGATCCTCTTCTCTAGCACGTACACGAATATCCACCTTGCGATCTTGGCGATTTAATTCGGTTGAGACCTCTCCCATGACTTTATTGCGAACAACGTTACCGATGGTAGCCACATCCAGACCTACATGAGCTACGCGGCGACGGTTGAAGACTATCTGTACTTCTGGATTTCCCCCTTCAGTACTGGCTTTAATGTCTCGCAAACCCGGAATATCCCGCATCTCCTGTGCCAGGGTCAGGCTGAGCCGCTCTAACTCCTGCAAATTATAGCCACGCACTTCCACTTCGATAGGGGTTCTAAAACTGAAAAGAGTGGGACGCGATATCTTATATTCCAGAGCGGGGAAATAAGAAAACCGTTCTCGCAATTCATCCATAATCTGTATTTCAGCTTCACGATTATTCTGATTCTGTAGCTTTATATGTAACTGCCCCAGGTTTTCCCGCAATTCGGTAGCACTAAAGCCCATTTGGGCCGCAGTTCCGGAGACTGTATATACGCTGCTGATACCAGGTACGTCCTGTGCAAGTGATGCCATTGCAGCGAGCACTTCTTCGGTTTCCTCAAGCGGAGTACCGATAGGCATCAATATATCCACGAAAAACTCGCCCTGACTCATTTCCGGTATAAGCTCGGTGCCGATAAGCCCGAAACTGAACACTGATAGTACGAATAACAATAAAGTAACACCAAAAAGTTTTAAACGGTGCTGTAATACATTACCGATCAATTTGGGGTAAGCTTCGGTTAAATGGTTCAATCCTGCGTCGAATAGCGCATAAACAGGTCCCATTAAACGCATTAGCTGCTTGCTTATTGCAGAGAAAATGTGCCTTAGCTGGTTGATAAGAAATGCCGGTTGTTGCACAAAAATTTTACTTATATATCTTTTGACAGGACCTGGATTCTTCAATGACCTGTCGGACAAGGCAGGCTCCTTAGAAAGGTTTGCTTGAAAATACCGCGAAGAAAGCATGGGAATCAATGTTAGCGCCACCATTAAGGATGCCAGCAACGAGAAGGTTACGGTAAGCGCCTGATCATTGAACATCTGACCCGCGATGCCTTCTACAAAAATTATCGGTAGAAAAACACACACGGTGGTCAGCGTCGAGGCGATAATTGCTTGCCCCACCTCCGTTGTTCCTCTATCAGCAGCATCTGTTTTCGAGCTACCACTTTTACGATAGCGGTCGATGGATTCAAGTACAACAATGGCGTTGTCAACCAACATCCCGACACCCAAAGCCAGCCCTCCTAGGGACATGATATTAAGTGATACATTGGCCAGATACATGAAGAAAAAGGTCACAACAATCGAAATGGGAATGGTGAAACTTATGATTATCGTACTTTTCATACTTCTAAGAAACAAGTATAGCACCAAAATAGCCAGAATACCTCCCCAGATGGCAGTCTTTAAAACTTCATCCACCGAATTCTCAATAAAAAGCGACTGGTCGTTCACAATTGTCATGTTCAGGGGCACATTGTATTTTCTAAACTCCTCCATGACACTTTCCAAACGTTCTTTTACAGTCTGGGCAACGGTTACGGTGTTTTTGTCGGCTTCCTTATAGACTGCAATTTCAACAGATTCTTGACCGTTGAGGTGCGTAATAATGGTGCGGTCTTTATGTCCCTTACGAATTTCAGCAACATCTTTGAGCAGGATAGGAGCCTGTTCATGCATACCTACTACTATTTCTTGCATTTCATCAACGGTTTTGAATTCGTTCAAGGTACGTACCAGAAATTCAGCATCACCGTCCTTGAGCGTGCCCCCG
>Ga0111175_1212_pt1 | contig 14717 bp, 9 predicted proteins | sample DeeMarSWOR324_28_FD_80228 | JGI IMG/M metagenome (GOLD analysis project Ga0111175, IMG submission 80228) | Bacteroides sp. SM23_62
GGGCTGGAGAAGGTCCCAAGGGTTCGGCTGTTCGCCGATTAAAGTGGCACGCGAGCTGGGTTCAGAACGTCGTGAGACAGTTCGGTCCCTATCTGTTGTGGGCGTTGGAGATTTGAGAGGGCCTGCCTCTAGTACGAGAGGACCGAGGCGGACAGACCTCTAGTGTACCTGTTGTGGCGCCAGCTGCACCGCAGGGTAGCTACGTCTGGAAGGGATAAGCACTGAAAGCATCTAAGTGCGAAGCCTGCCTCAAGATGAGATCTCCTTTAAGGGTCGTTAAAGACGATGACGTTGATAGGTCGCAGGTATAAAGGCAGTAATGTCATAGCCGAGCGATACTAATTACCCGTAAGCTTTCTCTGTGAGCTTAAAAATTTTGCTCTTTTTCCTTTGCGTCTAAAATATTGATGATCTTTAGGTGACTATTGCGACGGGGAACCACCTCTTACCATTCCGAACAGAGAAGTTAAACCCGTCAGCGCCGATGGTACTGCATTTGTGGAAGAGTAGGTCGTCGCCGACTTTTTAAAACCCGGGTTCTTTTGATCCCGGGTTTTTTTGTGGTAAATGAATGAAAAAAAATTTTCAGCTGAAGCAAAACCAAAAATAGTATTTTTTTACCTAAATTTTGGAATTGAAAAACTGTAAAGGGAAGAATGAAAATAATGAAAATTGGATTCAAAACAACTTGTTTCTTTCTGCTTCTTATTTTTATTAGGTTCCTATCAGGCTGCGAAAACCCGGAAAAAAATGTGTATGAAAATTATTCCTGGATAAACGAGATCCGGGATGATCATCCCAGGTTGTTCTTCAATAAAGAGTCATTTAAACAAATCAAGGACAGAGCTTTAATGGATGAGCACGAATTATTTATGGAAATGAAACACAGGGTTGATTTAATTATCGGGCAAAAAATAGAATTTACGGATCCATTGGCACCAGACGGATCACAGAATACTGATCACATGTACGGAACCAGGGCAGCAGAAGCAGCTTTTCTGTACCTGGTCCTCGAAGATGAAAAATACCTTGATCTGAGCAGGGAGATACTGGTCAAACTGGTTGATTATTACATGCTCAGGAATGAAAACAACTTAAATATCCAATGGTACGCTTTTTCCAGGATTGATGCATTGGCCGCGTATGATTGGATATACAACGACCTGGCGGACAATGAAAGGAGGGATATTGGGAATGTCTTTCTCCATGCCATTAATGATATGCAATCTGCAGATAAAGGACCAGTTTTCAGAAAAAATTACGGGGGTATAAAAACCGGCTTTTATGGTCCGCCCTGTCTGCCATGGTACGCCGGGATTGTTTTCTACAAAACGGGGATTGATGATAGCTTGTCGATAAGATTACTACAAAAGGGATATGATGATCATACTGCCCTGCTTAAATATAGAAGCGATGTATCTGGAGATGATGGAGGAGCTGCTTCTGCTGTATTGGGTTATTGCATGGGGGCATATCCATGGGCAGAGTTTAATTTTTTCCATACATTCAGTTCAGCCACGGGATTTGATATTGCAAAAGAATGGCCCTATGTTCCCAGATTCATTAATTATATATTCTGGAACTGGCTACCAGCGGACAGGCAATTCGGTTATGGGGATGCAAATCACCGTGATAATGATCTTCCCGTGCGGTACCTGCATCTTCATCTGGCTCAGATGATCCATTTTTATGGAAGCACTCAGCCGGAATTGACCGCCCTGGCAAAATGGATGCAAACGAAAGTTCAGAGGCAACAACCCGGTGTTTTTCCATACACACGGTTTTTGCTGACGAATAAATTCGATGAAATCAAACCGGAAGGTCCTTCCGACCAATTGCCCCGGGCAAGACACTTCGAGAACATGGGACAACTGTTCATGAGGTCCGGGTCTGGACCGGATGATACCTATGCTTTGTTTACAGCGGGCGGTTTGCTGACCCAGCACAGACATTATGACAATAACAATTTTGTCATTTTCAAAAAAGGGTTTTTGACACTGGATACAGGAACCCGGCCTCAACCCGGGCTCCATCTTTCACATTATTATGCCAGAACAGTTGCTCACAACTGCATAACCATTAAAATGCCCGGAGAAATATTACCGGATTATTGGGATTCCGGACCTGCACTTAGTGAAAAGGAAGTCCCGGTTTTTCCAAACGATGGCGGACAGAATAATATGACGGGATCAGAAGTTATCGCTTTTGATGAGTCAGCCGAATATGTTTATATTGCCAGTGATGCCACAGCATCGTACCACCAGGATAAAGCTAAGCTTGTTCTCCGACAGTTTGTATTCCTGCCACCTGATCACTTCGTGATATTTGACAGGGTACGTTCAACCAAACCAGCGTATAAAAAACGATGGCTTCTCCATACTGCTGCAGAACCCGCAGTCAATAGCAGTGAAATTTGCACCGATCACTGGGGAGGTCGGCTGTTTTGCAAAACAATATTCCCAGAGAATGCTGAACTAAAAAAAATTGGTGGCCCAGGAAAACAATTCTGGTCAGATGGCAGAAATTGGGCACTGCCGGAGTTAAAACCTGAAGATTGGAATTATAATAATATGCTTTGGTTGGATAACAATCATGATTTATTTGGACAATGGCGGATTGAAGTGACTCCGGGTAAGTCAAGTATGGATGATATTTTTCTTCATCTTTTACAGGCTGGAGACACCTCGCTCCAATCAATGGCTAACTCAATACCTTTAAAAACTGATGATATGGTCGGAGTCCGTTTTGTTCATGAAAAGAAAAAATATGAAGTAATGTTTTTTATAACAGATAAGGCTGGGGGAAAAATTTCTGTCGATCAAAATGGGCAGCATATATTGGAAGAAATTTTTTCAGAAAAAGTAAAACCTCAAAAAGGGTTATATTGATTTTCTTCTGCGTCATCTAATATGATATTACAAACTGCTTGTTGATCATACCAGATCTGTTTCTCACTCTCAGGAGATAGAGGCCATGCGCTGCATTGTTCAGATCAACTGATTCACGCAGAGATCCTATGTCATCCCTGATCTTCCTGTTCCAGACCAGTTGTCCCCTTTCATTGAAGATCTCCAGCACAACATCCTTCAGCTCAAACCTCTCGCCTTCAATGATAAACCTGCCATCATTCGGATTCGGATACAGATTGATCTCCACACCGGCCATTGGATTGACTATGCCAACATAGGATTTGACCTCGATATTGATTGTATCTGCAACACTTGCAAGGCTGTCATCAGTGGCTGTCACAATGACTTCAACCATACCTTTATCCGCGCTAGCAGGTGTGCCTGAGAATGTTCCGGTCGCAGGATCGAATGTAATCCAGGCTGGTGTGCTGCCTGCCATTGACATGCTTGCGCTTAGAACCAGCTTATCTCCCGGATCAACATCGGCAAATGTAGACGGATCCAGAACGAATAAAAATGCTATTTCAGCTTCTGCCGAAGTATCCGGTATTGCCTTGGCTAGGGTTGGAGCATCATTGACTCCCGTTACAGTGATAATGCTTGTATCCGTATCAGTAGCACCGGACGGATCTGTTGCTGTAAACACCAATGTATTGATTCCGTTCCACTCTGCATCATCTGCTGTGATGGCAGCCACCCTGTTATCCACATTCACCGTGACATTATCATCACCGTGAACTGTCCAGGTTATTGCACTGTCAGGATCGTCGATATCCGCCACAAAGTCATCAAGACTGATCAGGCTGAAACGCTGTCCTTCGGCAATGGTCTGATCCGGAATGTCTGCCACAACCGGGAGATCATTGACAAGGGTAACCCGAAATCCGGCAGCATCACCATCCTTAAGTCCCAATGGGTCTTCAGCAATAAAGGTAATGGTTTCAGATCCGTTCCATTCCGGGTCATTCACACTAATCGTAGCGACCCTGTCGGTAATGTCCACGGTAAGATTGGATAGCCCGAGGGTGCTCCAGGTAATGATGCTATCGGCATCATCCGCATCCACCACATAATCATCCAGGTTTATGGTGGCAAAGGCGGTTCCTTCAGCAACAGTCTGGTTTGGAATATCGCTGACAACGGGGGGATCATTCACATAAGTTACGGTAAAGGTGGCCTGATCAGCATCAGTCCCCCCATCCGGATCTTCCGCCTGGAAAGTAATGGTCTCGCTCCCGTTCCATTCCGGGTCACCAATCGTTATGGTGGCCACCCGGCTGGTAATGTCCACTGTTAGATCTGACTGTCCGGTGGCCGTCCAGGTCATCGTGGTAATGTCATTATCAATATCCGCAACAAAATTATCAAGGGTGATGGTGGCAAAGCTGGCACCCTCTGCTATTTCCCGGTCCGGAATATCGCCCACAACCGGTGGATCATTGACCCGGGTTACTTCGAAAGTCACCTCATCGCTGTCACTTTCCCCTTCGAGATCCTGGGCAGTAAAGGTAATCACGTCACTCCCGTTCCACTCCGGATCGTCAGCGGTTATGGTAGCCAACCTGTCGGTGATGGTTACAGTAACATCGTCTTCCCCGGTAACTGTCCATGTGATCTCACTATCCAGGTTATCCGGGTCTGCTACATAATCATCCAGGTTTATCGTAGCGAAAAGGGATCCTTCGGCCACTGACTGATCCGGGATATTACTGACCACCGGCGGCTCATCGGTCCATGATATAATATACTGGCCGCTGAACCCCCCTGGGGTAGCTTCCGTAATGGTCAGTTCAATATAACCGATACCATCTGAAGTGGAAGATGATCCGCCATCATTTGAAACCACGGTATATCCGGTGGCAGCAATCCATGTTCCGAGGGCATCATCCCTTCTGAAGAGTTTGAGTGAAGATTCAGATGGTAGACCGCTGATATCATCATAATGAAAACGTACATCAGCCGTGAAATTCCCGTCAAAATAGGGGACTTCAGACCATATCTCCCAGTACCGGCTGGCCCTGTCCGGGAATAGTCCACTGGTACTGTTGGGAAGCTCGTTCACCTGCATCACGGCCATGGAATAACCCGGACCGGACCCCTCCGGAATCTGCAGATTCTTCAAAAATGGAAGCATCACCCATGGATGCAGTTGACATTACCCAGGCCCCGGGTACTGACATGTGCATCAATGTCCCGTCATTATCATAGGAAGTCTCACAATCCGCATTGGTCCCGGAGCCGTCATCAAACCTCCAGTAACCAACAAGTCCCGGTGTGTTACCGGGTATGGTCCGGTTCATTGAAGCCCGGATTTCCTCTCTGGTGCGCGGCACATCCCAGATCCTCGCCTCATCAATAATTCCGTTGGTATTGGTAGTGGTCACATAAGCATTTCTTGAACCAATCCTGAAATTATCAGTCGTTCGAGCCATTGTATCACTAACAGGGGCTGAACCCTCCTCTTCTCCATTGACAAAAATGCGCAAGTTGGACCCATCGTATGTGGCTGCCAGATGGTACCATTTATTCGTGGTGATTGTTGTGGTACCATCTTGATAAAACCAGTCTCCTTCATCAGTACGAATATATACCCTGGCACGTTGGTTGGACCAAACGGTAAGTGAATAGCAATTAAATCTCGCAATCAGATTTGGAGTATGACTGCTTGAGGGGACCTCATTAAGATAAACCCAGCATTCCAGTGTTAATGTTGTAAGAGGATTCAGTTCGTCCGATGTGGTGGTTGAAACATTAACATAATCATCATCACCATCGAAAACCAGGCCATTGCCAGGGACCTGGGCTTTCAGCACAAAAGAAGAAACGATGAGAAAAAATGACACTGAGATTGTAAGAAAGGAAGTTTTACGCATTGTGGTTTATGGTTGAGAATTGAAACTGATATTTATTCATATATACACTTGGCGAAGGTATTTAACACTTAACCCATATTCAAATTCTGCTTGTTTATTTTTATTAACGCCTGATTTTGATAGATAAAAGTACCATTAAGGTTTGACTCAGTTGGGTTCAGCTTTATGAAAAGGGGAAGATGAAAGATATATTATCAATATTCGGTGACCAGCATTGTCACCCCCAGGAACAATCTGAATGCTATAGCTACTGCAGCGGTGATATATATTTTTCTCCCTGCTGTTACAAGGTACTGTCTCGAACCTAATAGAAACTGAGTGTTAACGAACGGTTTTGTGGACTTCTTCCATGAATCGGGTGAGGATGGGAAGGGAGAAAGGATGGTTTTCAGATTCCTGGACCAGGGTTTCGGGGTGCCACTGTACACCCAGTATGAAAGGATGTCCATCTCGGTCGACAGGTTCAATGGCTTCAATGATCCCGTCCGGGGCAATGGCGGCAACCCGGAAACCCGGTGCCAGGTTCTCCACAGCCTGGTGGTGGCTGCTGTTTACCAGGCCGCTATCGGGAACGAGCAAATCTGACAACAGGGTGCCTTCAATGATCCTGACCATATGGTCACCCCCTTTTCGATGGATGATGGTTGTATCATAATCAGACGGTATATCTATGATCAGGCTCCCCTTGTTGGCCACATTCAATATCTGGTGTCCGCGGCAGATGCCCAGCAGCGGTATGTCATTTTCCATGGCATACCTGATCATCGATAGTTCAAGGGTGTCCCTGCGGTTGTCTATGTTTTCGCACCGGTCTGTTTCAGAGGCTTTCCCGTACAGGCCAGGGTTGACGTCGGGTCCCCCGGAAATAATGATTCCATCCGCCATCGATAAATAGTAAGCTATTGAATCGTCACATACCGTGTACATATTGACCGGTTTGAATGGCCTGCCGGCCATGGGCAGCCACTCCGCAAACCTGTTATCGTAATCTTTTGAGACCAGCACAACCGGTACCGGGCCAGGGGACTGACAAGCGCCTGCAACAAGCAGGATCACAGCCAGCAATTGAATGATTGCTTTCCTGAACATGGTTTAAAAATAGCAAATTTATATCAGTACCATTTTTTATACAGTGATTGAACCGTGTGGCAGCTCACTAAAACCGGGCTTTAAGGCGTTATAAATATTATTTCAGCTATTTTTACTGCATGATGCGGATTCGATTCCTCTTAACAGCATTGCTCATTCCGTTTTTTACCTATCCACAGGAGACCCCGGAAGAAAACATGGCCAGTGAACCGGTTGATACCACGCAGGCCTTTGTGAAGATCTGGAACCTCACGGAGGATTTTGCCGTCATGCGGGATAAGAAGATCGATACCATGAAGACACAGTTCCAGATCTACGATCCCGTGTTCAGCAACAGCATCGCGAATGCTTTCCTGGGTAATACTGGACTCCAGACGCAGAATTTAATATACTTCAATCAGGAGAAGCAGCCGGATTTTTTCTTCATGCGTCCATATACACCATACCTGTATACACCGGAGAATAATACCTATTTTAATATTACCAAACCCTTCACCCTGCTGGAATACTTCTCCACAGCTGGAAACAAGCAAAAGCGGGAGGATATTTTTCATGCTATCCATACCCAGAACCTTTCCCCCTTTCTGAACCTGGGATTTGACATCCGCCTGCTGTCTTCAGCGGGTCTTTACAGCCGGCAAAAAGGCAAACTGACCAATTTCAACCTTTTCGGATCCTATACGGGGCATGATTATTCCTTCCATACAAGTTTTCATGTAAACAATACGAGTGCAGAGGAAAACGGGGGGATCGCTGATGACAGCATCTTTTACAATGAGAACATAGATGAAAAAGCGTATGACATTAACCTGGAAGAAGCAGATTCAAGGATCAGGAGCCTGATGTTCCACTTCACCCAACGGTACAAATTCGGCAAGGAGGAACAGGTCGCGGACACCACCAGTGAGACGGGATTCCGCCGGTGGCGGGATCGCACGGTAAAAACAGGGTCGTTGCTGCATACCTTAGAATACCAGAGGAGTTACAGGCTTTATACGGACGACATAACGGATCGGAACCGGGACTTTTACCCGGCTTATTATATTGATTCTACACAGACCAGGGATTCAACCCATTTCCGGTCCCTAAGGAACACCGTCCAGGTCATGCTCGATGAAAACCCGCACCGTAAAAATGATTTCGGGGCCAGGGCTTTCATCTCCCACCAATGGGTGAGATATGCCTTTAACACGGCCAATGATACCCTGGTTTCGGATGGGGATACCAGCGTTATGAAACATAAATACTACCAGTATAACGATGTCCACCTGGGCGCCAGTGTATTACATACCGTAGGGGGGGGATGGGACTGGATCTTCGCCGGACGGTTTTACCTGCTCGGTTACAGGTCGGGAGACCTTGTCCTGGATGCAAATATTACGAAGAGATTCCAGGGGAAAAAAGGAGAATCCAGGATCAGTATCTCCGGGAATTTTTCATTGCAGGAAGCAGATCATTTCCTGAATTTCTATGAATCTAACCATTTCCGGTGGTATAATGATTTCAGGAAGATCAAAGATATCCGTGGATCCCTGGAGGTCAGCAATGAAGCCATACAGTTTGAGGCCGGAGCACACCTTTCCCTGGTCACCGACCTGGTGTACTATACTGATTCAGCCAGGCCGGCACAACATGGCGGGGTAGTTTCATTGATCGGTCTTGACCTGCACAAGCATTTCAGGGCCGGGATCTTTCATTCCGATCACCGCATCCATTACCAGCTGGGCAGTGACAACAACGTGGTGAGATTGCCCGACCTTTCCTACTATACATCAAATTATATTTCATTTACCGTCGTTAAAAATGCTTTGACAGCTCAGATCGGATTTGATTTGTATTACTATACCAGGTACCGGGCCCTTGCATTTGCTCCTTCTTCAGGTCTGTTCTATAACCAGGATATCAAGGAATTAGGCAATTACCCATACCTGAATCCATTCCTTACCGCCAAGTTGAAACGGACCCGCTTTTACCTCAGATATGACCATCCCTATGCCGGGCTTATCAAGAAGAATTACTTTCATGTACTGAATTATCCAATGCCCGGCAGGTTATTCAGGTTTGGATTGTCATGGACATTTTATGATTGATACGTCCCAATAAACCTGACATTCGTCAAAGAATCCTTTGATGGTGATTATGCATTTGGTATTTTGGTCTCAAGCTTTGACGGTCATGTTTAAGCGGTTTACATATTTACAGGGACTGCTACCGATCATTCTCATGTTAGCTGTGACCTGCAGGGACACACCTGACAGGATTGCCCCGAAAAGGGAAGTAAATGACCTTCCCCGGATCCTGGAAAAGGGAAAGCTCATAGCCATCACTGATTACAGTTCGACAGATTACTTTATCTACCGCGGACAGCCCCTGGGGTACCAGTATGATATGTTGCAGGACCTGGCAGACCATATGAATATAAAGCTGGAGGTAGTGGTAAGTAACAGCCTTGAAGAAACCTTTAACTGCCTTCGTATGGGTGATTGCGACCTGATCGCACTGAACCTTACGGTTACCAAAAGACGCAGGAGCCAGGTTAACTTTATTACCCCGCATGGCCAGACCCGCCAGGTGCTGGTCCAGAGAAAACCCGAGAACTGGGAAAGGATGTCCCCGTCCCAGGTTGACAGGGCACTGATCAGGAACCAGCTTGACCTGGCCGGTAAAAAGGTGTATGTCCAGCATAACTCGGCCTACTACAGAAGAATGCTGAATCTTGCAGAGGAAATCGGTGATACCATTGATGTTGTGGATGTTCCTGAAGATGTGGAAACACTTATCATGCTGGTGGCCGACGGGCAGATCGATTATACAGTCTGTGACGAAAACGTGGCCCTGGTAAACCAGACTTATTATCCCAACCTGGATATACGGACCGCCGTCAGTTTTCCACAGAACCTTGCATGGGCGGTAAATTCAGAAGCTACCCAGTTGAAGGAGGTGATCGATGAATGGCTTGACCAGTACCGTAAATCTGCAAGGTATGCGGTGATCTATAATAAATACTTTAAGAACCAGCGGTCAGCAAGTATCGTGAAATCGGACCTTTTTACCCTCAGTAGTGGAAAAATCTCCGCTTATGATGACCATATCAAAGAATACAGTGAACAGATCGGCTGGGATTGGCGCTTACTGGCCTCTATGATCTACCAGGAATCCCGCTTTGATCCCGGTGCCCGCTCCTGGGCGGGAGCATTCGGACTGATGCAGCTAATGCCTGTTACTGCAAGGAGGTTTGGGATTAACATGAATTCCCCAGCCAGGGACCAGATCAATGCAGGTACTCAATTTATCAGTTGGCTCGATAAACGATTTATTGCATCCGTCCCTGATAAAGAAGAAAGGATCAAGTTCATTCTGGCTTCCTATAATGCAGGACCGGGACATATTTTTGATGCGATCAGGCTGGCGGATAAAGATGGTAAGGATCCCAGGAAATGGCATGGTAATGTAGATGAATACCTGCTGAAAAAATCCAATCCCCAATATTACCAGGATCCGGTCGTAAAATACGGTTACTGCAGGGGAACCGAGACCATTAATTATGTAAACCAGGTACTGGATCGGTACAATCACTACCGAAACATCATTTACTAGGTGTGGGGCTGTCCATACGGACAACTTCCAGGAATTCAGACAGGATCATGGCAGTTGCCCCCCAGACCTGTTCCTCCCCGATCTGAAAATAGGGCACCCTGACCAGCTTGCACATGAGTGTTCTGAATTTCTCCCGGGTATTCCTGGGATGTAAGAGGTCTTCCATCCGGACTTCGATCAGGTAGGCCACTTCAGCTGGATCTGGCTGGAAATCAGGTTTTTGCGGATAGTATCCAACCACTGGCAGGACCTCTATCCCGCTTACGGGAATATGCAGGCGGCTCAGGTTTCCGAGAATCCTGATCTGCTTATCATCAACCCCAAGTTCTTCCCTTATTTCACGCAGGGCCGTCTCATTCAGATCGGCATCACCATCCTCGGATTTTCCCCCCGGCAGACTGATCTGATTGCTGTGTGTCCCGGCATACTCAGGCCTTTTCATCAGGACGGTATACCAGGAACCATCCCTGATGTACAGCAGTATCATGACGGCTGCGTTCCGGTAATAGCCATGGCTGTTTTCCAGCCTGAGCTCGGGGGCCATCTTATACTGGGCCTTGTTGCCAGGGAGGTTTGATTTCAAATCCTGCTCAAGCTGATCGATGAATTTTTCAATATTTTCCGGTGTTTCTACTGTCATTGTGTACAAGCAGCATCAGCTGCGAAAATAATGATTCTGTTGATATCATGGGGGACTTCTTGACAATTCGTCCTGATTTTCGTAATTTATTTCTGTTCAATCCTAAACCATCATTATTATGAAACGCATCATTCCCTTCCTTTTATTGTTTTTCTTCTGTACTGGCCTGGCCGCCGGTCAGATCGATTCTACCCTCTATGAGGAGCTGGACAAGGTCAAAAAAGAAATCATGGATCTGAATGCCAAGGTCAAAAGGTTGAACGCAGCAGATTACATGATACAGAAAGACCAGAAATCTGCCCTGGAAGAATTGGATACCCAACTTTCAGGATTAAAAGGAGCGATCGACCAGGCCGGTCAAAAAACAGCCTCCCTTGATCAGTCGCTTTCTGCCCACCAGCAGGACTCATCCGACAGAATAGACAACATGGAAGCCTGGTCCAAACAGATGATGACCATCCTGGGAATGGTCTCACTCCTGCTGTTCATCCTGCTGATCATATTGGTTTTCACCAACCGGAAACGCATCCGCAAGGATTACCTGAAACTGGAAGCCAAAGTAGACAATACAAAGGATGCCATTGAAAAAGAGATCAGGGAGCTGGAGAAAAAGCACGAAAAAGACCTGGCTGAACTGAGAGAGACACTGGAAAAGGGAAAAAAGTAATATATCAGGCTTACCTATTCAAACCGGATGGCCCTGGCAGGACTGATCCTGGAAATGATCATGGAGGGGATGATCAGCATCCCGATAATGGCCAGGGCGGTCCCCAGGTTCAGGGCGATGATGTGTAATGCGTTCAGGTTGACCGGGACCGTATTTAGATAATAGGATGACTGGTCCAGTTCCATGATGCCTGTAAATTTCTGAAGGAGACATATGCCGATGCCAATGATGTTTCCCCAGAATAATCCGCGGAGGATGAGGAATCCTGACTGGTACATGAAAATTTTGCGGATGCTGACATTGGGACTGCCCAGTGCCTTCAGTATGCCAATCATGTTTGTGCGGTCCAGGATCAGGATCAGTAATCCGGATACCATGTTGAAGCCAGCCACCACCAGCATCAGGATCAGTATGATCAACACATTCATATCCTGCAGGTTCAACCAGTCAAATATCTGGGGATACTTATCATAGATATTGACAACTTTCAACCTGGATCCATCTTCCTCAAAACCAAAACCCACCGTATTCATCACATGGTAAGTCTGACTGGGTAATTCGCTGAAATCCACCAGGTTCACTTCAAAACCGCTGATCTGGTCTTCCGACCAGTCGTTCAGCTTCTGGATATGCCTGATATCCCCGAATATAAAAACCTTATCAAATTCCTCCAGGCTGGTCTCAAAGATGCCTGCCACTGTAAAACGCCGCATCCTGGGGGGATCCTGGATAAAGTACATAATGAAATCATCGTTCAGGTTGAGTTTTAGTAACGAGGCTATATATCTGGATATAAGCACTTTATTGGAGCGGTCAGCATCAGTGAGGGTGAGGATCTCACCTTCCTGCAGGTATTCCTGGAGAAATCCCCAGTCGTATGAGGGTCCGACACCCTTCAGTACAACCCCCTGGATGTCAGATTTGGTCTTGATGATCCCGGCCTTGGTGGCAAATACTTGCACGCTGGCAATGGAAGGATCCTCTTTCAAGTCCCTGAGAAATTCCTGCTCGCTGTTTATGGGCTGTGTTTCATAGGAAATGTTAGAATCAAAATTCAGGATCTGTATATGGGCCGCAAAACCAACCACCTTCCGGGTGATCTCATTCTTGAAACCGGTGACAACTGCCACGGCCACGATCATGACCGCCAGTCCCAGGCTAATCCCAAAAATGGCAATGTTCAGGATGGACCGTGAGATACTTTTCCGGTTATCCTTACTGAGGATCAGCTTTCTGGCGATGAAGATCTCGGTATTCACAAAAAAATGAGTTACTTTATGTGCTGAAGTTAATATTTAATCCGCATGCCGGCAATACAATCGAAAAGCTTTTGCACTCCAGGATCCTGAGCACAACATTTTTAGCCATTGTCGCCTGTCTGCTTTGGTCCACCGCGTTTGTCGGGGTCAAGATCGGTTTGAAATACACCACCCCTCTGCAATTTGCAGGGTTCCGGTTTTTTTTATCCGGCATCTATATCCTGCCATTCTGCGGCCACCTGTTGAAGTCCATCAAGCTGATCAGGCAGCACTGGAAGGAAGTATTGAGACTGGCACTGTTCCAGACTTTTCTCCTGTATGCGATGTTTTATTTGGGAATCAGCCTCGTGCCAGCTGCCATAACTGCCATTATCATTGGAGCCAGTCCACTATTCTCGGCCATCCTTGCCCACCTGTTTTTAAATGACGACAAACTATCCATGCGTAAAATGGTATCCATCTCCCTGGGCATGACAGGGGTTGTCATTATAGCTGTGAGCAGGGGGAGTTTCAGCTGGGTGGAAGGAAAGGAATTCTGGGGGATACTGATCCTTATCATGGCCAACATGGCTGGAAGCATGGGGAATGTCATGGTCGTGAAATACAGGACCGGCCTGCCTCCCTTGCTTCTGAACTCTGCACAGTTGATGACGGGGGGACTGGGGTTGATATTGCTTTCTGTTCCGTTCGAGGGACTGAAATTCGGGGTCAATGAGCCCCCGTACTACATCTCTCTCGGCTGGCTGAGTTTCATGTCGGCTGCCGCCTTCAGCATATGGTTCATCCTGCTCAGGCGTCCGGGGATCAAGGTCTCGGAACTGAATGTCTGGAAATTCCTGATCCCGGTATTCGGGGCTGTCCTGAGCTGGGTTATCCTTGCCAATGAACAACCAGAGGTCATTGCCCTGACAGGTATGCTCCTGATCGTTCTGTCACTGATCGTGCTGAATGCCAACCATATAAGGAAAAAAAATAAACTTGCTACAGATGAAAAAGCTCCCGCCTGAAAACATACATATCCATCTCCCCGGATATTCGATGGTGCTTGCCCTGTGCTTCCTGACCTTCCACCTCTCATGCAGCCATTCCCGGGGACAGGATGATATCCTGACGGGGGCGGAACGGACCGACATGTATATGCCCATGCTCGGGGGCAAGAGGGTTGGCATTGTGGCCAACCAGACATCGGTCATTGGCAGTACACATTTGGTTGACAGCCTGATATCAATCGGCGGTGGGGAGGACATGATCCGGAAGGTTTTCAGTCCCGAACACGGGTTCAGGGGCGAGGCCGAAGCCGGCAGTATCATTGAAGATAATGTAGATCCCGGGACAGGACTACCGGTTATCTCCCTGTATGGAAGCAACAGGAAACCATCCCCGGAAGCCCTCGCGGACCTGGATGCCATTGTTTTTGACTTGCAGGATGTGGGGGCGAGGTTTTATACCTATATCTCCACCTTGTTCTATGTGATGCAGGCATGTGCTGAAAATGGCAAACAAATGATCATACTGGACCGGCCTAACCCGAATGGATTCTATGTTGATGGTCCCGTGCTGGATACCACCTACAGATCATTTGTAGGCATGCATGAGGTGCCGGTGGTCCACGGGATGACCATCGGGGAATACGGGCAAATGATCAACGGTGAGGGATGGCTCGGAAACGGTCTTGTCTGCAAC
>Ga0111175_1115_pt1 | contig 14691 bp, 10 predicted proteins | sample DeeMarSWOR324_28_FD_80228 | JGI IMG/M metagenome (GOLD analysis project Ga0111175, IMG submission 80228) | Bacteroides sp. SM23_62
GGTCTGGCAGCAGCCGTATTTGGTCCGATGATGAATGTTACCGGATCATCCCTGGCTACCTGGTGGCGGGGGAAAACGGAACCCGAAACGGTGGAAAGTAATGAAGGCAGTAACTAAATTAAATATTTATGCCATGAAAAATTCAATGATTCTTTTCATTTTGATATGCCTGGTCCTGTCAGGAACCAGGGAGACCCGGTCACAGATTGCGAGTCCCGATGAGATCAGGTTCTATACCCTGGAATGGGAAGGGGAACGCCTCCCGGACGGGCGGCCAAAACTGCCGCAGGATCTGATGGAACGCCTGAAGAATATCTCCATAGAGGAAGTCTGGGGCGTACTTCGGGGGGAAGGATACCTTAACCAGTTTGAAGGGGGATGGAAGATACTGCACAAGGACCAGCCATTTACCGGACAGGCCCTGACTGCTCTTTACATGCCCAAAAGGCCAGAGTATGCAGACCGTCTGCTGGAAAAGGGACACGAGGAAGGTATGAAAGGGGCGATGAATTCATGGCCCATTGACCTGTTAATTGAAGGAGATGTCTATGTGGCAGACTGCTTCGGAAAAGTGGTTGACGGCACCCTGATCGGGGACAACCTGGGCAATGCCATATATACCAATTCCAAAAGGGGAGTGGTCTTTGACGCGGGGTCCAGGGATCTCGAAGGACTTGGAAAAATTGAAGGATTCAATGCCTTTGTAAGGGGGTGGGATCCTACCTATTTAACCGAGGTTATGTTAACAGGTGTTAATGTTCCCATCAAGATCGGAAATGCAACGGTCTTTCCGGGTGATGCGGTCCTTGCCAAAGAGGAGGGAGTCATCTTTATCCCTCCCCACCTGCTGGAGAAAGTCGTGATCACAGCTGAATTTATTGCACTGAAAGATAACTTCGGGCACCAGCGGTTAAAGGAAGGGAAATATACACCCGGAGAGATTGATGGCAGGTGGAGCGATGCCATTAAGGAAGATTTCCTGGAATGGCTGGATGAGCATCCTGACCTGTTGCCCATGACAAGGGAGGAGCTGGATAACTACCTTAAGAACAGAACCTGGTAGTATGGAAAATAATTAACCATAAGCATTGCCATGATAAAAAGATTTAATCGCCGTGAATTTGTATCCGCGCTGTCACTGGGCAGCGGATACCTGATGTTCAGCAACCCGCTTGCCGGATGTACAAACATTTCCTCCGCCGATCCCTTCCAGAAAGTGAAACTGGGAAATAGCGGATTGGAAACGACCTTGCTGGGGATGGGATGTGGTGTCAATGGGGGCAACCGTACATCCTTCATGACCCGGCAGGATAAAAGCAAAAGCCTGGCCCTGCTCGAGTATGCTTATGAGGCAGGGATCCGTTATTTCGACGGTGCGGATCTCTATGGCACCCATGGTATGATAGCGGAAGCGTTTCAGAACATCCCGCGCGAAGAGATCATTATCGGGTCAAAAATATGGACGAGGCCGGGTGGGATACCTGAACCAGAGCGTCCGGACGCTGATATTGTGGTAGACCGCTTCAGGAAGGAACTCAACACGGACTATATTGACCTTATGCAGCTCCACTGTATGGTGACGGCTGACTGGACGGAGACGGAAAAGCGGCAGATGGATATCCTTTCGGACCTGAAATCCAAGGGGATCATCAGGGCCCATGGCGTGTCTGTCCATACCTGGGAGGCCATGAAAGCCGTCGTTGGGAATCCCTGGGTAGATGTCCTTCATGCCCGTATCAATCCGTACGGGATAGCCATGGACAAACCGGAGCCTGAAGAGGTTGTTTCCCTGATCCACCAGTTACACGACTCGGGCAAGGGGGTGATCGGCATGAAACTGGTAGGAGGGGGCAAATACACGGAAGAAGGTGATAAGATAGATAATGCCTTGCGGTTTGTATTGGGACTCGGAAGCGTGGATATGATCATTGTTGGTTTTGAAAACGAGGCCCAGATAGATAATTATACCGGGAGGATGAAGAGTGCACTGTCAGCAATCAAAAGTGCCTAGTTCCAACGCCTGATCTGGCCAGGCATGAAAAAAGCATGACTGGAAGAGAAAGAATATCGGCTGTGCTGGAACACCGGGAAGGGGACCGTGTTCCCTATGATCTGGGTGGTACCACCGTCACTGCCATCACGAGGAATGCCTATGTACAGGCCATGAGAATGCGGGGACTTAAAGAGGATTTCGGTGCTGAGCATATTGATCCCATACAACAGATTGTCATCCCTGGTGAGGATATCCTGGATTATCTGAAGGCAGATGCCCGGCGCATTGGTGCTCATAGAATCCCTGATTATCCCGGTAAAAGGAAGATAAGGCGTAAGGTCATAGAGGTCGTGGATTTTTACGGATGCCGCTGGCAGCATGATCCCGAAAAGGATATCTATTTTAACCAGGTTTCTTTCCCCCTCGAAAAATATGATACCCTTTCCGGGGCCCTTCAGTATCTGCCGGAAACAAACTGGGATGACTATGCCCGGTCGGTCAGGCAGGATCTGGATGGTCAGGTGGCATATATTGGTGATCGTTGCGGTATTGCGGACAGGAATACCGCAGGCTTAACCGAGAACAGTCTCAGGATACGGGGATACGAGAAATGGTATATGGATACGTTGATTGATCTTCCGGGAGTGGAAGCTTTACTGGACAGGATAGTGGAAGACAAAATCCGGTACTGGGACATCCTCATAGACTGGGCTTTGTCCACTGGAAACGAGCAGAAGATCCAGGTTGTCTCAGAGTGTGATGACCTGGGATCACAAAGTTCCACCATACTGGAGGTGGACAAACTCAGGCAGGTAGTGATCCCCCGTCTGAAGATTATATTCTCGCACCTGAAGCAGTGCCTGCCGCATGCCAAGATATTTTTCCATTGCTGTGGAGCCATTCGCGAGGTGATCCCGGACCTGATAGAGGCCGGTGTCGACATCCTGAACCCGGTTCAGTTTACAGCAAAGGGGATGGAACTACGGGGACTGAAAAAGGATTTTGGGGATGCACTGACTTTCTGGGGCGGGGGAGTGGATACCCAGACCGTGTTAAACAACGGGACACCCCAGCAGGTGGAAGACCAGGTAAAAGAAATCCTGGATATCATGGCTCCCGGGGGTGGTTTTGTATTTGCGCCCGTTCATAACATTCAGGATGATGTTCCTGCAGCCAACTTTTGGGCCATGTGGGATACCCTGCAGGATTATGGCAAGTATTAGAGGTGAAACCATAGATAATCTGTCATGAAAAAGATATTATATCTGTTCCTGATCTTAGCAGGCTGCGCTTCACCCCGGGGCGAGATCCGGGAAATGATATCCCTTGCCGGAGAGTGGAAATTCAGGTTGGATACACTGGATCTCGGACTTACCCAAAAATGGTATACCGGATCATTCAATGAGCATGTTAACCTGCCAGGTTCCATGGCAGAAAACGGTAAAGGAAATAAAGTGAGGGTGAGTACGGAATGGACCGGAAACATATGGGATAGTTCATACTTCACCGATGACAGATACCGGAAATACAGGCAAGCTGACCATATTAAAATACCCTTCTGGCTGAAGCCTGTAAAGTATTATGTGGGTCCCGCATGGTACCAGAAAGAGATCCGCCTGCCCGATGACTGGCGGGGCAGGAGAGTGGTCCTGTCCCTCGAAAGATGCCACTGGGAATCCAGGTTATTTGTCAATGACAGGGTTGCCGTTACCCTTGACAAGCCATTTGAAGATTCCTTTGACGGTATTGTCGAGATCGGGGCCAGCCCTTTCAATACGGAAAATACGCACAGACCCGGCAGGCTTTCCAAAGAGCTTGCATTCAACGGACCATCACAGACATTTGAAATGGAATATCCCATGGGGGAACGGGTGCAGCTCTGGAGTGAATTTTCACCCGCGCTTTACCGGCTTTCATAGCCGCTGATAAACTGGGGATATATTTCCAGGTGGAATGCAGCTCATGGGCAAACCAGGGCAGTACCCTGGGGGATGGCAGTCCCATAGATGATTTTATCTATGCAGAAGGAGACAGGATCCTGCAGGCTTATGGAAATCACCCGAGCCTTTGCATGATGGCTTATGGGAACGAGCCAGGTGGAAGAAATCATAAACAGTTCCTCGAAGGTTTGCTTGATTACTGGAAGTCAAAAGACAACCGCAGGGTCTATACGGGGGGAGCAGGATGGCCAGTCCTGGCGGCAAATGAATTTCACAACGGTCCGGATCCGCGTATTCAGCATTGGGGAGAGGGATTGGAAAGCAGCATCAATGCAATGGCTCCACAGACCATTTCAGACTATCGTGATATCATATCCCAGTATGAGGTTCCCTTTGTAGCCCACGAAATTGGCCAGTGGTGTGTTTACCCCGACTTTAAGGAAATTGGGAAATACACCGGTGTTCTCAAAGCGACAAATTTCGAGATATTCAAGGAAACCCTTGAAGAAAATCACATGGGTGACCAGGCAGCCGATTTTTTTATGGCTTCCGGCAAGCTCCAGGCCCTCTGTTATAAGACTGAAATTGAAGCTGCCCTGCGGACCCCTGGATTTGCAGGCTTCCAGTTGCTTCAGTTACATGATTTTCCAGGTCAGGGGACCGCCCTGGTGGGCGTGCTTGATCCCTTCTTTGATTCAAAGGCGTAAATCAGTCCTGAAGAGTTCCGGATGTTCTGCAACCAGACTGTCCTACTGGCACGCCTGGAGAAGAGGGTATTCAAGAATAATGAGACTTTCCATGCCGGGATCGAAATGGCCCATTTTGGCATGGACCCGTTGCCGGACCTTGAACTGGTCTGCCGTGTGACTGATGGTTCGGGTAAAACCCTGCATCAGGCCATCCTCCAGGATGGCGGAAAAGTATTGCTCCTGGGCTTCGGCAAGGTCAGGGAAGATAAGGGGGACCGGGTGGCCATCGGTTTCTCCAGTATTTTCTGGAATACTGCCTGGACCGGAGGCCAGGCCCCACATACGCTGGGGATCCTTGTAGATCCGGATCATCCCCTGTTCGGGGAATTCCCCACCGAATATCACAGCAACTGGCAGTGGTGGGACCCGGTATCACATTCCCAGGCCATGATCCTTGATCATTTCCCAGGGTCATTAAAACCGCTGATCCAGCCCATTGATACATGGTTTGAGAACCGTAGACTCGGGCTGGCTTTCGAAGTGAACGCCGGCCAGGGAAAACTCTTTGTCTGCTCTATCGATTTACAACAGGGGCTCAGTGAAAGGCCCGTTTCCCGCCAACTTCTGCACAGTATCCTTAAATATTTGAACAGTTCGGATTTTGATCCGAAGGTACGGATGAAACCGGATCAGGTCAGGGAACTGTTCATGGATTGAATGAACCCGCATAACCCCGTCTGTTTCATTTCACCCGGAACCTTTCATTTCAATGAAATGACCAGTTCATCCCCAGCATCCAGTTTAAGCAATTTATCAAAACGGACCCTTGCCAGATCATCTTCCTGATCCAGATTGTACGGAACTTCATCGGGTCCGATGGTCATTTTTCCTATGGCCGAAAAAGGGGCTTCACGGGTAAATTGCAGCTCCTGCAGATCCAGGTATCCATGCGCCACCTTCAGGGCGATCACGTTATCCTCTGATCTCAGGTTCCCCCACCCACTTTGGGTGCAGACAAAACTGGTGAAATCATCACCCACCCTTGAATCTATTTTCAACTTCTTGTCAACGGCATCATATGTCAGCCCGGTAAGACCCTGTATCATCCCATAGCTGCTCATGGCCCGTGCATACCAGTGCCCGCATTCGTATTCATTGAAAGGATTTCTTACGCGGCCATCATACCTCTTCCTGGCTGCCCGGACAATATCAAGTCCCTTTTCCACTTCCCCAGCTATCATCAGGTGCGATGCCACCTGGTATTCGATTCCGGTCCATACCTCATTGCTGTAAACAAATGGCAGGGAAGGCTCATCTCCCTTCGGCCAGGAACAGAGGAGGAGTCCCCCTTCATGCCCGTTGGCATACCCGGGCCGCTGGGGATTCACGTGATCGGAAAGATCTGTCTTGAAATTATATTTGTGGACGGATACGAGGTGGCTGCGGACTTTCTCCTTATCGAGAAAATTGTCAACAAAAGACATCTCACCGATCCAGTTGCCCAGGACGCCGTCTGAAATACATCCATTCCCGTACTGGTATTTTGGTCCCTCTTTTTTCAGCAGCTCCAACGCCTCGGGTGAATAACCTCCTCCGAAGCTCTGGATCTCCATATTTGTCGGGTCGGGTGATTTCAGTCCCTGCCATTTTACTTCCTGGAAAAAATACTCCCCGTTGAATAATTCGTTTTCCATATATGTTTTTCCTTTCTGAAAAATCTCCCGGTACTCAGACACATCCAGGTCCGCTGCCTCACCCATGTTGATGAATGCTGACAGTGCACCCAGGTAAAAGCTCGTACACATGCCATCGGGTCCCCAGAACTCTATATCGTACGTGTTGTGATGAGGCTCTTCCAGTACTCCCTTTCGGTCCGGATCCCATGTATTGATACAGTAATCGAGGCTGCTTTTTACAGCCGGTAAAAGTTCCTTCATCCATTCAGTGTCCCCGGATATTCTCCATTCCCTGTGCATTTTCATGATGCCGCCGAGCTGGCCGTCCGAAGCGGCATGAAATCCGTGTCCCACTTGACGGATCGGCAGGAGTGACCGGAAAGTCTGGTGCCCCTCCATATTCTGGCTTACGGTAAACTCTGTTTCCCTGAGTGTTCTTTCAAGGTCGGGGAAGAGGTTTGGAACAGCCTGGGCATAGTTCCATACATGGGTACAGGAGCCCGCACAACAACCGCTGTTGTCATGGCATCCTTCCCAGGCCCACAGCCTGCCATCCTTCTGGCGCAGAACGGTTGGCGATTTCAGTATGCTAAGGTTGGCCGCAACGGCTTCCAGCACTTCATCCGGCAGGCTTGAGGTATAGAAGGCATCTGAGAACAGCCGGGAGGCTGATCTTAATTCTTCGTACCCGGATGACCATTTTTTAACCAGGTCATTTATGTCCTTGAAACGGCCGGCATACCAGGGTTCATAATAGAGATCGCGGGTACCCGGGGGACAGCATCCTGTGGACGGGTCACATGCTGTTTGCCTCGCCTGACTGAGTTCGTCATCGGTTGGCGGGGGGCCCGTACGCAATTCGGAATGGGGCACATACCATGCCATCTGAAGGCGGACCGTTTCCTCTTCCCCCGGTTCCAGGTCCAGCGGAACATAGATCGATGCCCCCTGTGATCCCACCGTCGTTGTATCTTCGTCAAAGGTGAATTCGCTCAGGTCTTTCCAGATCATCGTTCTTGCATCAAACCATCCTCCCCTGAACCAGGCAAGATCGGTGATGGTATTCCTGTGATCGGTGAAGATGGCAAAATCACCCTTGTAATGTGGCTTATCGGGCTGGCATGATTGTTCCAGCAGGAATCCGTTCCTGATCCCGGAAACCGAACCTTCGGTATCATATCTCCTTCCCCATTCTGTGATTGTTTCCATGCGCATGAAGTTTTCAGCATGATAGGAAAACACCGCCTCAATATCCTGGTTTGAAGTGTTTTTGAAGGTATATTCAATGGATGCCACCGGCCAGCTTGAATTATCCGCATCGCCAGGCAGGAAAGGGCTCCAGCCGGTGAGGCTTACATCCATGGGGATATCATCATCCTGGAGCTTGACAGTCGCGAAAGGGAAACGGCATCGGAAGGAAGCCTTTTCAAAATGCGGATAACCGCTTACACCCCTTGCACTTCCGTTCCCGGAGGTTGCAAGGCCAAACAGTTTCCACCCGGGGACGGGTCCTTCCAATACTTTTGCACAGTTTTCCAGTCCCTTGACAGAGATGGCAGCGAACATGAAAGGCTCATTGAAAATATCCGGTTTGTTCCGGACAGACACATGTGAAATGCCCCCTGTCCCTTCCAGGCAGATCATACCGGTCCCTATACCGCCCATCGGAAAAGCAATCCGGCTTAAATATTCATTCTCATAGATTTCGTTAAAGCTTCTTGTGCTTGCACCGGGACCAGTGTTTTCCGTACAGGAAACAAGTTGCAGGGCAAGGATAATGACGAACATTCGAACCAGATTGTTCATTGGATTTTAATTATTGGTTGGTACTTATAAATATACTGAATTCATGATAGTGTGTATCCTGTCCTGACATTCATTTCTATTCTCTCAGGAAAAGGCTCTTCGTCGAAAATTCCGGATCACAGGTAAGATTGACATGCAGTTTTCGCAAGCCTGCTTCATCCCCCGGTGTGGGGATATGGGTCAGGTGTACCTCACAATTTCGCAGTTCTTTCAGTTTCTCAACGGCCAGTTGTGCAGCCGGATTCGATATGGCAGATATTCCGAGGACAATGAGCGTTTCTTCGAGGTCAAGACTGATCATTTTACCTGTCAATACCTCTTTTTTCAGGAAGGTAAGCGAATCAATACTGCTCTTGGGAAGCAGATGCATGTCATCAGGCAGTTTGGCAAGGTGTTTGGTGGCATTCAGGATCAGGCTCGATGCAGCATGCATCAGTGATGAATTTTTCCCGGTAATAATGGTTCCATCCCTGAGTTCAATCGCAGCCCCGCAATAAATGCCCTCATTTCCCTTTCCTTCCTCCCTGGCGCTGATTGCAGCATCCCTGGAGGGCTTCACCACGGCCCGGTCTTCCACTTTGGCGTTTACCTTTTCCATAATCAATTCCGCCCTGTACACTGTATCCCGGTCCACCAGTCCCATGGCATACTCCACCGCAGATCTGAAATACCTCCTGATAATCTCCTGGTGTGATGCATCCTGGATCACGGTATCATCCGTAATCCCTGCGCTTGCCCTGTTCACGCCCATGTCGGTAGGAGATCTATATATCGACTCCTCTCCCGTTATTTTTCCGAGTATCCTTTTTAACAGGGGGAAGGCCTCTATGTCACGATTATAATTGACCGTTTTCACATTGTAGGCTTCCAGGTGGTGGTGATCGATCTGGACAAGGTCTTTCAAATCCACTGTGGCTGCTTCATAGGCAATGTTTACCTTATGGGAAAGGGGAAGGTTCCATATGGGAAAGGTTTCAAATTTTGCGTATCCGGCCTTCACCCCGTTTTTATACTCATGATACAGGTTACTCAGGCAGGTGGCCAATTTCCCGCTTCCGGGTCCGGGTCCCGTTACAACCACAATCGGCCTGCTTGTTTCAATAGGTTCATTGGATCCATATCCTTCGTCACTCACTATCAGATCAACATTTGACGGATAACCCTTTGTGAACCTGTGGGTATATACCCTGATGCCATTCCGTTCCAGCTTGTTCTTAAACGATCTGGCAGGTGGCTGGTTCTCATAGCGGGTGATTACGACGGCTGTGACTTCAATGCCCCAGTCACTGAAATCATCAATGGTCTTTAAGGCATCGGTATCATAGGTAATCCCGAAATCCGCCCTTATTTTTTTCCTTTCGATGGCGCCTGCATGAATGCAAAGGATAATATCTATTTTATTCTTAAGCTTCTGAAGCAAGCGCATTTTAACATTGGGGTCAAATCCCGGGAGGACCCTTGCTGCATGGTAATCAAACAGGATCTTGCCACCAAACTCAAGGTAAAGCTTGTCGTGAAACCGGTTCACACGCTTAAGAATAGCCGCTGTCTGTTCCTTAAGGTAAGCTTCGTTGTCAAAACCGATGCTTCCTGTTGGAACAGATTGTTTGTATGCAGACATTGTCAAGGAGGGTTTGTAAATACTTGTTTTAAATCTGTTTTCAAGTTAAAAAAATTATCTGGTTACTTCATATCCCTTGAAAGCAGAAAAACATTTCGGTGGAGGTTTTACCAGGCCGGTTGTGAGATATAATACTTTTTCATAAATTGTGAGGTGCTTTGCTAAACCTAATTCGAAATCAATACTCCAAACCAATGAAAAAAGATTCATTTGCTCAATCCGTTTGTAGGAACTTGATCATTTTGCTCGGCATTCTCGTTGTTCTTTCAGGATGTAAATCCACCAAAAAAGAATCAACTGATGCTGCCGGACCGGCAGAAGAAACAACGAAAAAGGAAGATTTGATCCAGGAGCTGACCAGTTATCCACTGCCTACAGCCTATGAAATCACGGATATGTTACATGAAGCTGGTGCCTCATATATCCTGACGCTGTCCAATCCGGCCAGCAAGGTTGGTAATTATATTTCCTCAGCAGAAAAAGCATTGAACCTTGGTGTTTACGGAACGGACCTGTCCTATGCCAGTACCTATATGATGAAGCAGGAGACGATGAGGTACCTTGAATCCTCAAAAAAGCTCATCGATGAACTGGAAATATCCACCGCGTTCAACGTCAGTTATGCCGAAAGGGTGGAGAGCAACCTGGACACAAGGGACTCATTGATCACGATCATTTCTGATTCATTCATTGATACATGGGATTATCTGGTACAGAATGAAGAGGATAAACTGGCCATCCTGGTTGTGAGTGGCAGCTATATAGAAGGATTGTACATCACCACTCAAATCGCCATAACTGCTGCAGATAATACCCCTTTCCTGGAGGTCATCGCACATCAGAAAAAATCACTGGGTACGCTGATCGGAATCATCGAACCCATAAAAGAAGATGCAGATATGGCAGACATCTATAAAAGCTTGATCGATCTTGCAGAGATCTATGAGGAAGTTGGAGAAACTTTAACCACCGGGCAGCTTGAAAAGGTGTTGAGTGTTATTGATCCGCTAAGGGAAAGCATTGTATAACCAACTTCTTCCATGAATGAATTTATCCTAAATGCCTTACTTCAGCTGTTTGCGATTATTGCCAACGTATCTGAAGATGGGATTTCATTCAAGGCAAGGAATATCGTAAAATCCTATCTCTCAAAGCATCTCAGCTCAAACCTGATAAGAAAATACCTCAGGCTGTTTGATGATTATCTTAAGATCCACCATCCCGACATCATGGGAGAAGAAGGAGGTGGAGGCCGGACAACCATATCCGATTCACTGAAGGTCACTGAAATTGGCAAGGCCATAAACCGCAATTTGCTGCAGCGGGAAAAATTTATAGTATTCCTTCGGCTCGTTGAATTTATCAATGAAGACGAGGTAATGACCAAAAAAGAACTTGATTTCATCAGGACGGTCGCAAATACCTTTAACTTATCCTCTACAGAACAGAATAACATCAAGGAGTTCGTCCTTGATTCCCTCTCCCGTGAAATTGAGACTGATAAATTGTTGATCGTAGATGCTGATACGAAGTCTGCCATTCAGGAGGTCAGGCATATGCATGTGCTTGACATGGAAGGCAGGATCGTGATTTTAAGGCATGCCAGCACCAATACCTTTGTGTTTCGCTATCGGGGTGATTCAACGCTGTATTTAAATGGATATAATATCATCCCCGGCAGGATAGAATTGATGGAACAGGGTGCCATGATAACAGGGCATAAAATCAATCCCATTTATTACAGTGATGTGGCAAACCGGTTTCATCACGCTGAAGTAACATCCAAGGTGTTTTTTGTGGCTGAAGAGGTTGAATTCCAGTTTAAGAACAGTTCCAAAGGGATCAAGCGATTCAGTTTCGAAAAGGAATCAGGGCACCTGATCGGGATCATGGGCGGCAGCGGGGTCGGTAAGTCCACCCTCCTCAATCTGTTGAGCGGAAAATTAAAACCCGGGGATGGCAGGATCACCATTAATGGCATAGATATCCACAAAGAACCGGATAAAATTCAGGGATTGATTGGATTTGTACCACAGGACGACCTGCTTGTGGAAGAGCTGAGTGTTTTTGAAAACCTGTATTTCAATGCCAAACTATGCCTGGATCATTTTTCAGAACATGAAATATTAAGGAGGGTGAACCAGATCCTGATCGACCTGGAACTGGATGATGCCAAGCATTTAAAAGTGGGTAATCCCCTGAAGAAATTCATCAGCGGCGGCCAGCGTAAAAGGCTGAACATTGCCCTGGAGCTGATCAGGGAACCGGGCGTGCTGTTCGTGGATGAACCTACCTCCGGCCTTTCATCGGTGGACTCTGAAAAAGTAATGCACCTGTTAAAGGAGCAGGCATTGAAAGGAAGGCTTGTGATCGCGAATATCCACCAGCCCTTCTCAGATATTTATAAGCTGTTTGACCAGATCATGATCCTGGATAAGGGAGGCTATGTTATCTATAAGGGCAATCCCATCGATGCCATTGTCTATTTTAAGACCCTGAGTAATTATGTCAATGCGGAGGAAGGACATTGCATTTCCTGCGGAAATGTTATGCCCGAAGAGATCCTGCAAATCGTGGAAGCCCGGGAGGTTGACGAGTACGGGAAACTGACCAAGGAAAGAAGGGTTGAGCCCGAGGAATGGTATACCGTCTACAAGGAAAAGATTGAATCCAGGCAGGAGGTACGGCCCAGGGAAGGGAAGCTGCCGGATATTGATTTCAGGGTGCCGAGGGCATTTACACAATTCCGGATATTTGTACTCCGCAATGTGATGTCGAAATTAGCCAATCGACAATATTTGCTGGTCAATTTCCTCGAAGCGCCGCTGCTGGCCCTGATCATCGGTTATTTTACAAAGTTCATCAGTGATCCCTCATCAGGGGCTACTTATGTATTCAAGGAAAATGTGAACCTGCCCGCGTATCTTTTCATGTCTGTTGTGGTGGCACTCTTCATGGGACTGATGGTCAGCGCAGAGGAGATCATACGCGACAGGAAGATCCTGGAAAGGGAATCTTTCCTACGGCTCAGCTGGTTGAGTTACATCAATTCAAAGATACTCGTATTATTCTGTATTTCAGCCATCCAGACTTTATCCTTTGTCATCGTCGGGAACCTCATCCTGGAGATTAAGGGTATGTTCCTCTCATATTGGCTGATCCTGTTTACGACTTCCTGCCTGGCCAATATGATTGGTTTGAATATATCGTCGGGTTTGAATTCTGTTGTTACGATCTATATCATCATCCCTTTTATTCTCGTTCCACAATTGCTTTTCAGTGGTGTGATCGTAAAGTACGACAAACTTCATAAGATCTGGCGGAACCCGGTTTATGTGCCGGTAGTCGGGGATATGATGACTTCCCGCTGGGCATACGAAGCACTCGCAGTCGACCAGTTCAAGGACAATAAATTCTCCCGGAACTTCTTTGCTGCAGATATGCTCAAAAGCAATGCCTCCTATCATAAGTACATATTGGATCAGGTCCAGATCAGGTTGGTTAATACAAATTTTGCCATTCAGAAGGACACAAATTATAATGCCGGTAAAAACCTTGACCTGATCAGGGCTGAATTACTGAACCTTTCAGATCGGGGTGTAATTGAACCAATCAGTGAGCTGGAAAAACTCAATCCCGGGCAGTTTGATCAACAAGTTTATAACGCAATGATTGATTACCTGGACAGGGAAAAAAAACAATTGACGGCCATTATCAGGGAAGCATTGAGCCGGCTGGATGCGATCAGTGCTGTCATGTTGAAGGATCTTGGAGGGAAGGATGCATACCTGGAATTGGAGGATGATTATTATAACGACAGGTTGGCAGAACTTTTAAAAAACGAACATTCAATCGAATCCGCGGTCGAAATTGACAACCGGTTCGTACGCAAGAAGGATCTTATTTATATGGAGCCCCTGTCCAAATTCGGGAGGGCACATTTTTACGCCCCTGTAAAGAAGCTTGGTGAGCTGGCAATCGATACCTACCTGTTCAATTTCACTTTCATCTGGGTGACCTCCCTTCTCTTTTACCTGACACTGGTATTTGACATTCTGAGAAGGATAGTGAACTGGGTTGAACGGGTAAAGCTCAGAAAAAAATAGGAAACCGTATCATGAGAAAAATTGTTATTGTTCTGCTGCTTCCTCTCTTGCTTTGGACAGGAAGTTGCACAAGATCGAAGATCCACATTCTGATCAGCAAGGATGCCACTGCTATAGAACGCCTGGCAGCCAGAGAGATACGGAGGTATGTGTATTTGCGGACCGGTGATCTTTTAACCATAAAAGAAGATGTCGGAGAAAAAGGGGCTGAAATTTTGCTTGTCGTTGACAGCACCCTTGAAAGCCAGGAATTCCAACTCAGGACAAGCGATAATGTACTGACCATATCCGGTGGATCGGAAATGGGTTTGCTCTATGGTGCCTATGAGTTTGCCGAGCAACTCGGGATACGATTTTACCTTCACGGGGATGTGATACCCGATGAGAAAATCGGCTTTGACCTGCCGGATCTTGACACAAGGAAGAAACCCCTTTTTGCACTGCGCGGGATATTGCCCTTCCATGATTTTCCCGAGGGACCGGATTGGTGGAACGAGGGTGATTACAAGGCCATCATAGGTCAGTTGCCAAAGATGAAGATGAATTTCATAGGTTTCCATACTTATCCTGACCGTTTAAATTTCAACGGGGAGGGATATAAGGCCGAACCTTTTGTGTGGATCGGGAAAGCGCATGAGCTGAATGAGGACGGATCCGTTAACGAAGCCTATCCGGTACTGCATTTCCATACTTACGACAGTACATGGGGTTATTCGGCCGGGAAAACTGGGGATTTTCAGATGGGCGGGGGACAGATATTCGAAACGGATAATTACGGTCCCGATTACATGAAACATGTATCGTTATGGCCGCATACAAGGGAGGAAAACATCCGGATTTTCAATGAATCAGGTAAAATG
>Ga0111175_1116_pt1 | contig 14647 bp, 18 predicted proteins | sample DeeMarSWOR324_28_FD_80228 | JGI IMG/M metagenome (GOLD analysis project Ga0111175, IMG submission 80228) | Bacteroides sp. SM23_62
AAATAAGGCTTTTTCCTTAAATAAATACAGGTGTTGATATGGTATAAAGCAGTTTAGCCGAGTGCCGCTGCCAAGGCTATTGACATCAGCTTGCTTTTCTCGGAATCTGCCCTGCTTGTCAGGACAATCGGTGCGCTGGCTCCCATGACCACAGCAGCAGATGTGCTGTTAGCCAGAAAGATAAGGGTCTTGTAAAGGATATTACCGCTGTTAAGATCCGGGGCAAGCAGGATGTCAACATCACCCGTGACCTCGCTTTTGATACCCTTGTGAAGCGCGGCTTCCCTGGAGACTGCAATATCCATGGCAAAGGGTCCGTCGACGAGGCAAGCTTTGATCCTGCCGCTCAAATTCATGGCTTTCAGATCCCGGGCATCGACAGTGGACTGTATCTTGGGATTGACCGTCTCAATGGGGCCAAGTACGCCCACCTTGGGTTCCATTATGCCAATCCTGTGCAACATTTCCACTGCATTCTCTATAATGCTTGCTTTCTCCCCCAGGCTGGGCAGGACATTCATGGCAGCATCTGTTACGGTGATCAGTTTATGATAGGAGGGTACTTCGAAAATGGCAGCATGGCTGAGCAACTCATTCTTTCCCAGGCCCTTATCCTTATCAAGTACAGCTTTTAGAAGAGGCGCCGTAGAGACCAGCCCTTTCATCAATATACTGGCTTCACCCTGCCGGATCAAATCAATGGCAATTTCACAGCTTTTTTCGGGATCTTTTTCATCGAGAAGGGGAATGTCCTCCGGTTCCAGCTTATTTTTTATGCATAGTTCAAGGATCTTATCCGAATCCCCTATAAGGATGGGATGGATGATATTTTCAGCATGTGCATACAATACTGCCTGCAGGACATGCAAATCTTCGGCGGCTGCAACGACCAGTTTTTTTGAGACTTGATTTTTGGCAATTTCCAGAATTTCTGAGAGATGCCTGAAGGTTTTTGTTCCGTCTTCGGTCATTTAATTTCCTTAATGATCCTGGCTGTATCTTCTGCAATCACAAGTTCTTCATTGGTTGGTATGACCATCACCTTAACCGGGGAATTATCCTTGCTGATGATGGCTTCCTTGCCCCTGGTGGCTGCATTTTTATCGAGGTCGAAATCAATGCCCGCAAATTCAAGTCCCCGGCATATCTCTTCCCTTGAATCGGGAGCATTTTCACCAATACCGCCGGTAAACACTATGGCATCCGCGCCACCCATGGCGGCCATGTAAGCCCCGATATACTTCTTGATCCTATAGTGATACATCTTTAAGCCCAGGTTGGCACGTTCATTATTATCCTCAAATGCTGCTTTCTCTATCTCCCTCATGTCAGATGAGATACCTGTGATCCCGATCATGCCGCTATGCTTGTTGATGAGGGTATTGGCAACGGGTACACCAATTTCCTCTTTACTCATGATGTAAGTCAATACACCCAGGTCAAGATCACCCGTGCGGGTCCCCATGATGAGACCCTCTACAGGTGTTAAACCCATGGATGTATCCATGGATCCTCCATCCTTAATGGCTGTTATGGAGGCACCATTACCAAGGTGGCAGGTGATCAGCCGCAGTTTTTTAAGATAGGTATTCAGCATCTTGGCAGCGCGGTTGGAAACAAAACGGTGGGAAGAACCATGAAAACCATACCTTCTGATGCCGTATTTGGTATACAATGAATACGGAATGGCATACATGTATGTATAATCAGGCATGGTCTGGTGAAATGCTGTGTCGAATGTGGCTACCTGCGGGACATTCGGCAGCATGGATTGCATGGCGTAAATGCCTTTCAGGTTCGGCGGATTGTGAAGGGGGGCCAGGTCAACACAGTCTTTAATACCGGCCATTACTTGCTCATCGATCAGTACGGAAGCATGGAATTTCTCTCCACCATGAACCACCCTGTGTCCGACAGCGTCTATCTCTTCAAAACTCTTGATGCTGCCTCGTTTTTTACTGATCAGAATGCCCAGCATGTATTCAATGCCAATCTGATGGTCAACGATTTCACCTTCCAGCGTGACTTTGTCCCCGTCATTCCTCTCATGCTTGATATAAGAACCGTGCAATCCGATCTTGTCAACCAATCCCCTGGCAACCACCTCGTTCTTTGTCATGTCGAATAGCTGGTATTTAATGGAGGAACTGCCGCAGTTAATTACAATAATATTCATGCCGTTGCTAAAGTTTTACGATTTATACTATATATAATCAGTGGTTGTGATGGCCTGGCTTACAATCTTGCCGTTTTCATATTTATAAAATCCCTTGCCCGCTTTCCTGCCCAGGTGATTGGCCCTTACCAGCCGTTTTAAAATAGGAGAGGGTTTGAATTTCTGTTCACCGTATTCAAAATACAGGTTGTCCATCCATTTCTGCACCTTGTCCAGTCCCACCCTGTCCGCCAGCTCAAAAGGCCCCAGCTGAAGACCGTATCCCAATTTCATAGTATCGTCTATGCAATTGATGGAGGCCACACCTTCCATCAATATTTCACAGGCTTCATTGATCAGGGTTACGATCAGCCTTGTACTGATGTTGCCGAGGGATTCGTTCAGGGTGATCGGCCGTTTATCCAGCATTTTTATAAACCGTATGGCAAAATCGAAAGATCCATCATTGGTGTCGAGTCCACGTATCACCTCTACGATCCCAACTTTTGAAACAGGGGTGATAAAATTAAAGCCCACAGCCCTTTCAGGATGCCTCAGGGCCGAGGCCAGGTCACTGATCATCAATGTTGCATTATTTGAAGCGATTACTGTCCTGGTATCAATGATCGCTTCCACCTTTCGAAAGACTTCTTTTCTATCCTGCAGGGAAGTCCCACGTCCCTTCCGGTGTATGGTTTCAATGATCAGATCGCAATCCCGGATATCATTATAGTCCGTGCTACCCTTAATGCGGGACATGATCGCACGCTTTTCGCTACTCGTAATACCCCATTTATTGATGATCTCATCCAGCTGTTTCTCAATGGATTTCCTGATCTCCACAAGCAATTCTTCAGTCATGTCGATGTAAACGACTTCGATTCCCTGCCCGCTGATGATCCTGATGATCTCCTGTCCCATGGACCCGGCACCTATGACACCCACCTTATGCAGTCCACCGTTCCTTCCTTGTACGATCTTTTTCTGCAAACTGTAATCCGATAATCTTTCTGGCATATCAATAATATTTATTTTTTCTCGATATTATAATCCGGCAGCCTGGTTGGCGGTGATGGCAACCAGGTTGATAATGTCGCTCACGGAACAGCCCCTGGAAAGGTCGTTGATGGGGGCTGCCATTCCCTGCAGAACCGGGCCAACGGCCTCGGCACCAGCCAACCGCTGGACCAGCTTATAGGCAATGTTGCCGGCATCCAGGGATGGAAAGATGAGGACATTTGCTTTCCCCGCAATAGCGCTCCCGGGTGCCTTCTTGGCACCGATGGATGCCACGATGGCTGCATCTGCCTGCAGGTCACCGTCAATTTTTAATCCAGGTGCCATTTCCCTGGCCATGCGAGTAGCATTGACCACCTTGTCGACCAATTCATGCCTGGCACTTCCTTTGGTAGAAAAACTCAGCATGGCCACCCGTGGTTCGAAACCTGCAATGGCCCTGGTGGTATTGGCTGTTGCCACGGCAATTTCAGCGAGTTCTTTATCCGTGGGATCTGGATGTACGGCACAGTCGGCGAAGACAATGATGCCATTTTCTCCAAAACCGCTGTCCTTCAGGATCATGATGAAGGCACCTGATACCACACTGATCCCGGGCAGGGTCTTGACATATTGAAAAGCAGGTCTGAGCACATCCCCCGTGGCATTCATTGCCCCAGCCACTTCACCGTCAGCATCCCCGTTTTTAATCATAAGCGTTCCCAGATAGAGCGGGTCCTCTATAAGCATCGCGGCCTCTTCGGCCGTTAGTCCTTTGTGCTTCCTCAGTTCCACCATCAGATCAATATATAGTCCCTTGCGTTCATGATCTGCAGGATCAACAATACTGGCATTGATAATACTGGTTAAATTGAATTTTTCTGCTGCTGCTTTTATGGCGTCCGGATTACCCAGCAGGATGATCTGTGCAATGCCTTCTCTGATGATCTCATCTGCCGCTTTCAGGGTCCTTTCTTCCAGTCCCTCAGGCAACACTATCCGCTTGTTATGACGCTTCGCTTTTAATTTAATTCCTTCTAGTAAATCCATTGATAATCAGATATTTGTAATGATCAAAAGAATTTTCTAAAATTAGCTTAAAAAAATGGATTATAAAATCTTTGATGATATGATTTATATCATAAATATGAACACTTGGGCGGACTTTTAAACACCGGTTCAGACTTCGTAACCTCATGCGTGTGTATTAGATAAAGGATACTATCTTTACAGTCGTTTTTCAATCACGATACGTGACCTCTCATCAGGAAAACGGTGGAAGGAGTGTTGATTGCTGCCCCTGGAACAAGCTGCAGGCATCAGATCAAAGACGGGACAGGTCGCGAAGCTTTGCATCCGGCAGAAATCCTGCATGACGCACTCGTCTAAACATTTAATTTCTCCCCTTCAGATTTAGCGATAATTACGGCCCCGCAACTGTCACTCCAGACATTGGTGGCGGTACGGAACATATCCAGTATCCGGTCCACCGCCAGGATCAACCCAACGCCTTCCAGGGGAAGGCCGACAGCCGTAAGGATCACCGTGATCATCACCAGTCCGGCCATGGGAATCGCAGCAGCACCAATGGATGCCAGCAAGGCAGTGACGATGATGATCAGCTGCTGGATAATTGACAGATCAACCCCGTAAGCCTGGGCAATGAAAATGGCAGCCACACATTCATATAAGGCCGTACCATCCATGTTAATCGTGGCCCCGAGTGGGAGGGTGAAGCTGCTGATCTTGTTGGAAACACCTGAATTCATCTCTACTGCTTTCATGGTAAGAGGAAGTGTCGCGCCGGATGAGGATGTTGAAAATGCCGTCAGGAGAGGGGTGGACATATTAACCATATGCCGGTAAGGCCTGGCTTTTCCTACTGTTTTTACGAGCAAGGGGAGGGTTAGCAGGAAGTGGAGCAGCAGGGCCAGGATCACAGTTCCCATATAAAGCCCCATCCTGGCTCCCAGGTTGGCCAGATCATCCTGGTCAGCGACCACTTTTACCACAATACCGAATACGCCGAGCGGCGTAAATTTTATCACGAAAAGGGTGATCTGCATCATTACTTCAAATATGGCATTGAAGGCCTTTCTTAACACATCACGATGTGACGGTCTGACCCTGGTAATAAAAAAGCCAAAGATAATGGCGAAAAAGATGATCGACAGCATGGAATTGTTGTTGAAGGACTGGAATACATTGGTAGGCACGATCTCGATCAGGGTTTGCCCGAGACTTCGCTGACTTTCCACGAGTCCCTCGACTTTTTGACTGAAATTCAGGTCCGCACCGATACCAGGCTTGATGATATTCACAAAGAACAATCCGGTTACAATGGCAAAAGTACTGGTCAGCAAATAGTAACTGATGGTTTTCAATCCAAGCCTTCCAAGATTCTCACTGGATCCGATATTGGTCACACCTGAGATCAAGGAACTAAGGATTAAAGGTATAATAATCATTTTCAGGGCTCTTAGAAAGATCACACCCATCCATCCCACAGCCATAACTGCCTTATTATAATAAGCAGCCTTGTACAGGATCTCCTCGTTTTTAACAAATAATTCCCCACCAATCAACGCTGTTGCAGCGACCTTAAAAGCATTCCTGGTGTGATAGTTTTTTCCTTTCAGGGAGGTGATTTTTTCAATAACAATGTTTTCAACCCTGGCGTTTGTAAGGGTTTTTAGTGAATTTTCCTGTATTTGATAGGAAGTTGGGAATATGATGCCATAGATAATCGCAATGACCAGACCAATGAGGATCTGCCAGTGAAGCTGGATCTTTTTCATATAAATTGAAAATTCAGATGAAATCGTAAATGTAAGAAATTCAAATTGGGGACAAAAATCAATTTCAGCAGGGGAAGAACAGGAGGGAATGGTTTTTTAAACCGGCGAGAATCGAAAATTTGATATCAATCGTGATGCTGTCCTTAAATAACGAAAAATTGAATGATACGTCACAAGGAGAACAAATAAACATTTCTCACAAAAAAAGTTCACAAAATGAAATTACAAATGTGAAATAATATGACATAATGACACACGGATGTATTACAAATATAAACAAAGCAGGAAAGCAATTCAATCTTTCAAAGCAGGGAATTAAAGGCAATTTCTTAAAGATACTATTCTATTTAATATACTCTAAGCCAGTTATTTAATGGATTCAACTAAAGTAAAAAACGAGGAAATTATTTACAAATGTGACTTATTATGACTTTTGTGATACATATGATGGATTAATTCATTTTAAACCAGTGTATTATGATGTTTATATGAACTAAAAATTTCATGTATTTGTAATTATATTTTACTGTCTTAAGAGTATTTTGCCAGCAAACAGGCGAAATTTAGGTTTTAAAGGGTGTTTTGAGTAATATTTCTATAGATTCAAGTAAAAAATCATACTTTTTATCAAAAAAATACATGAATTCCGGTAAAAAATTTTGTTACATTTGTAAATAGATAAATTTTACATTAGTTTACACATGTTAAATAAATTTATATTACATTTGTAAATAGAATATGCAGGCGCAAATTCAGGAAATATTAAACAAAGAACGACTTAGTTCATCCCAGTTTGCTGACAGAATTGGTGTTCAGCGTTCAAGCGTGTCACATGTATTGTCTGGAAGAAATAAACCCGGTTTTGATTTCATCCAGAAGATCCTTGTTGCCTTCCCTGAAATCAATGGAGACTGGCTTATTACCGGATCTGGGGAGATGTATAAACAAAAATCTACCTCAAAGGACCTTTTTGATGCTCAAAATCAAATCGAAACCACTGAAAATGAAGAGAAAATTGAAAAAAAGCCTGTCACCATAAATATGAATAAACAGGAAAAAGCTGAGAATAAAAGTCCAAAAAGGCGCGAGATTGAACGTGTAATCGTTTTTTACACGGATAAGACATTCAGGGAGTATGATGCGGAATACTAATTTCGAAGCAGGGCTTTGTTGATTTTCTTTACCAGTCCCGGTCCTTCATATACGAAACCTGTATAAACTTGTACCAGGGAAGCACCTGCGGTCAGCTTTTCCACTGCATCTTCAGGATTCATTATACCACCTACGCCGATAATGGGAAGTTTGCCGGCAGTCTTTTGATAAATGTATCCAATGATCTCTGTTGAGCGCGCCCTGATCGGCTTGCCGCTGAGTCCCCCCTGACCGATTTTTTCAACCTTTTCAGACTCGGTTAACAGGCCTTCCCTGGTTATGGTGGTATTGGTTGCAACGATGCCATCCATGCCGAATTCTTCCATAAGGTCAAGCACATCATCAATCTGTCCCCAGTTGAGGTCAGGTGAGATTTTCACCAGGATTGGCTTTTTGCGGACCAGTCCTGCACGAATTGTCGAAAGACGGGACAGAATACCCGCCAGCTGTTCGCGGTCCTGTAAATGGCTTAAATCGCTTATATTTGGACAACTAACATTGACTACAAAGTAATCCACATGATCATACAGGGCGAGGAAGGCGTCCGCATAGTCTTCTACCGCCAGTTCATTAGGCGTACTGGTGTTTTTGCCGATGTTACCCCCGATGATCATATTTGTCCTGCCTTTGCTCAGCCTTTCAGCAATCGCCCGGGCACCACGGTTATTAAATCCCATCCTGTTGATCAATGCCTTATCAGCCGGGAGGCGGAAGGAGCGGGGCCTGGCATTGCCGGGCTGTCCCACAGGGGTGGCTGTACCCACTTCAACAAAGGAAAAACCAAAAGCTGCAAACTGCCTGTAAAAGCTGGCATTTTTATCAAAACCTGCTGCGAGTCCCACAGGGTTCTCGAAGGCAAGTCCAAATACCTCCCTCCGCAATCTCGCATCCCTGGTTGTATAAATGGCTCTGACAAGCTGCTTTACAAGGGGTATGGCAAAGAAGAACTTTATGAGGGCAACGACTAGTTGATGAACGGTTTCCGGACCCATCAAGAACAGAAGCGGACGGATGATCCCTTTGTACATAGAGGAAATTTTGGCAAATATACGGAAAAACCAGGTCCGCTATTCTATCAGTTTCTGGTCGTGCCGCAGGATGCTGAGTATGCGTTCATCATTCCTGCGGTCAGTAATGCTCATCCCTTCCATCAGGCCGGGATAGCCCAGCTCCACCCTGAGTTCTCCGGCATATCGGGCATGTATGGGATCGATGGTAAGCCAGGGACAGATGGCAGAGGAGTATGAAGCCCAGAAATAACCGGTATAGATGTTTTCCAGATTGGCTACCAGCACAAATGCCCTTGTATGAATATCAAACTCCTTGCCCTTCAGGTTTTCCTGCGCATTGGAGCTGATTTTAAAGGTATGGTTCTTTGGATCATACGACAGGATATCCTCATATTTTATGAACGGACTCACTTCGGTTACAATTGTACTTTCATCAATTTCCCATAATGGATCCAGGGATTCATGATCGGACAAGAGGTAGATATGGATCTCTCCCTCACGGCTTGTTTTTTTCCTCTCACAGGATGCGATGAGTATAGAAAACAGGGCTAGCGTAAGTAAAATCAGGCGCATGGAAAAGTCATTTAACCATAGATGCACCTAAAAGTACAAAGGTTGCGGAACGCAGCAAATAAGATACATTTAGCCACGAAAAACCTCTATGATTTTAATTATATTGGCAGCTACGTCCCTGTTCATTGATCGGCAGATTTTCAGGATGGCCAGGAGGAGCAGGGGACTGATCACCACAAAACCATTGAAAGATGAAAACCTATATTGCTTTGCTCAGGGGCATTAATGTAAGCGGCCAGAAGAAAATCCCCATGGCTGACCTGAAAACCCATCTGGTGGAATTGGGATGGGAGGATGTTCGAACCTATATCCAGAGTGGAAACCTCATATTCAAATGTACCGAAGGCAATCCTGTTCAATTGGCCCGGAAGATTGAACAAAAATGACAGGAAAAATATGGGTTTGAAGTCCCCACCCTTATTGTAGAACCCCGGGAATTGATGCACATCATCAAAAACAATCCATTTACCAGGGATCCTGAAACAGTGGAAGAAAGACTTTACATGACCTTTTTGTATAATACTCCACGGGCAGACATGGTCCGCAGGTTGCAAAAGCCAAAACAATCCGAGGAACATTATGTCTTTGGTGATAAAATTATTTTCCTTTATTATCCGAACGGCTATGGGACGGCCGTGATGAATAACAATGCATTTGAAAAAGGATTAAAGGTTGCAGCGACAACAAGGAACTGGAAGACAGTCAACAAGTTATACGAGATGATAAAATGATGATTATCCTGGTCTCATAAAATCCTCTTCAAGGATCGTTCTCAAGCCAGCAAGCAGCTCATCTGCGTTGCCTTTTAAAAAAACCATCGGCGGCTTTATTTTCAACACATTGTTGTCTTTCCCGTCCGTGCTCATTAAAATTCCCATGCAGGTCTGGAAAGACTACTGGTGAATCCAATCTGGTGCTGCTTTTGGCTAAATGGTCCAGAATTCCTTGTTGGAACTCGATGAAATCAACATCTGCATGCGGCCGGCTGATCTTTAAAATATAACTTCCGGAGTCAGATTTAATGCCATAATTAAAATCAATCTCTCCAGGCAGAGAGTTTACTTCCCCACTTACCCGGTATAGTCTGTAAGCAATTTTCGCAGCCTGATCAACATGAATCCGCATTGATAGATAATCTTTTCCCATCCTGCCCGTTAATCAATTTTACCATCCAGCCAGTGGACTATATTCAACAGTAATTGATGATTCTCTTCTGCCATCTCGTGGTTCATTCCTGCCTTTATTTTACCTGGTCCCGCCAGCTTTGCTGAAAACATGGCTGCCTCACCAAATACCACAATCCTTCCTTCTCCATAGTACATAAAGGCTCCCTGGGACCATCCCCCGGTGTTAAACCTTGGTGTAGATTCCCTGAATACCCAGGCGGTATCCGGCAGAAAACTCACGTACCTATCATCAAATACCAGAATGGGAACTGCATTATCCGGTAATTTGAAAGCCTGGCCTGTAAATGTCACAATTTGCCTGACCTTTCATGATCATTTCTTCCCTTTGTAATCCTGCTTTCAACAAGTGTTCCGTCCTGTACATCAAAGGATGCCGGTCCCCGTGAGGTTGTATCAAATACAAATCCATTGCTAAACTCGAACTCAAAGGCTGCAGCAAGGTCCCGGGCAGCACCTGCCATGGGCATATGATCTGCAATTAAAACAAACTGCCACCATCAAAGACCCATTGTCTTACAGTTTCAATTTCCGGACCTTTAAATGCAGAAGGATTAGGTAAAGTCCAGTCTTGGACATTATGCTCGTGTAAAGCATTTGAGATGACAAGGATCTTTCCTTCCCTTAATTTTGTTTTTTCAAATTCACCCTTATATCCCTTCACCACATATCCATCTCTTTTCACGAGATTGGAGAATGCCTTATAGCGGCCTTCTTTGGTGTGGAAGTTATGATGGCCTTCGTCAATATATACCACTGGTCCCTTACCGGGTTCATAGGCAGGATCATGGATGACCGGTTTATAAGCAGTATCCGCAACCTGCTGGGCATACATGCTGATAAACAGGCCAAGTGAGATTAAGATCAGGATGATAGCTTTCATTGGGCAAAATCTAATGATAGGTTGTGATCATTTCCAGCCAGTTTTCCGGAATTTCAAGAATCTGTCCGTTTTCCAGCAAAGTCTTCCGTAACTCGTTATAATCAATTTCCTGGATATCAATGGAGTGATTTATGGCCAACGCTGCAGCACAACCAGCACTCTGACCCAGGATCATAAAAGTAGGCAATATCCTGATGGCTCCATAAGCAACATAACTTGATGATGGACAGGTAGGTGTGATCAGGTTGGTACATTCTGCTGACTTTGGAATCAATGCCCTGAAGGATATGCCAAAGGGTCTCCAGTCATCACCGCCAAATACAAAACCTTCATTGTAGGCAAAACCATCTTGCACAATCATGCGGGCATGATGCGTATCGGGAGGCCACCAGGCGATGGCCACAGGATCTTCAACCCGCTCGTTATTGTCCCTCAATGTGTGATGTTCAGTGATCACATGGTCTGAAACCATTCTGCGCGCGCTCCGAATATATAATCTTCTGGGCCAATGGCCGTTATCAACAAACTCATCACTGCAGAGACCCCATCCTTTCCAGTTGTTACGTGTGACCGTATCCACCTCCGGGTCATTTTGCAGGAACCATATCAGTCCCGCAGTAAAATCCCTGTGATATTGAACAATGCTGTCCTGTGTCTTATAATTGCCGGCAGGATATTGCCAGTTTTCCCCATACAGGTTGGCAGAAAGGTCATGCCAGCTGCCCATATCCGTTTTCCCGTTGTGACGGTTGGTGTAAGGTTGAAACAATTTGCCTCCGGCATGAAGGTATCTTCTGTATATCTCGTATACCTCCGGATTATAATTTTCGGGTTTGGTGACAGGAATAAGATTATCCTCATTTCTTGTCAGGCACATTCTGAAACAGAATCCCTGGATGTGTTTGTCCCGAGCTCCGTAATCACCCAGTTCTCCTTTCTGGATGGTAGGCAGGAGGCCACTTGCGGGATCGCCTGGTGAAATATAAGGATCAACTTTCACCTGGAACTGGCGATAAGTATTATTCACCTGGATACCATTCTTTGTCTCACCATATTTGGCATTCCCTTCCCTCATTGTTTCAGTTGAAACTCCTGCAAAATGGATTAAATGCCCTTCAATCGAAGCGTCTATGAATAGTTTTGCTGAGATTTCAATCCCGTTTTCAAGGAAGATGCGCTTTATTACATTTCCTGCTTTCTCAACCCCGCCTGCCTCTTTGATCCTGGTTTTACGGATTATTTTAATGTTCTTTTCCCCGGCCAATAAATCCTCAATAATGCTTTCTGCTGCTGTTGGTTCATACCTTGAGTACCAGGCAGGATCCTGGAAGTCCGGTTCAAGTCCGTAATATGCTTCAATGGCCGTATACACTTCACGAGCTATGCCTCCAATGACCCTTGCACTGCCAAACCGGATATCTTTAACAATGCCTTCCACCATCATACCGCCCGGATGCCCGGTAGGCTCGATCAAAACAACCTTTTTGCCCAGCCTGGAAGCTTGAAGAGCCGCTGTAAATCCAGCTTCACTTCCGCTGAGGATACAGACGTCTGTCTTGATTTTTTGGCCTTTTTTATCTGTATCATGACATGACAAAAAGAGGGAACAAAACAGGATTGAGATGAAGATGATATTATTTTTCATATTCAATCAGTTCTATCGGAACCCCGTTATGTACAATCATGGCTACCCTGATCCCATCAGAGGGTGAAGATGGTTCTTCAATAAACATAAGATTGCGATTTGCCAGCTCGTAATCCAGGTCTTCAACTTCAAAAGCCAGATGCGGAATGGTCTTGATCAATTTACTCAAGGGACTGTCCTTTTCGAATCTCATCCACTCAACGCCAAAGGGACTGGTACTGAAACCTGAAACATAGAATTTGTATTCAGGTAAATACCGTTCTTCCGGCAGCTTATTTTCAGTCGGAATCCCTAAATGATGGTATTTCCATCCCCATTCTGCAATGGCTTCAGGAAGTTCATGTTCTGATCTGTATTTCATCATATATATCTATTAACCAGGTAACTGTCGCAGTCTAAATTTAGCTGTTTTCAGAATACCAATCAAAAGGCGAAGAGTGAAAGACCACGCTGGGATCCCTGCTGGGAATCCACCAAATATCGCGGCGTATGAAACCACAAGACCTTGGTCCGGTTTCATGATATGCGGCTACTTTCCAGGCCTTGAATAACTTGTATGGGATATGTCAGATGAGTTATTCAATAAAAGCGTAAAGAAATAACCAGAAACCCGGTGTTAACCGGGCCATTCATTCAATGTGTGTCTGGAGGTTTTAATATTTTATTTATCACCCCTTCATCGCCTAAAAAACTTGTATCAAGGAATAAGTTTGCTTCCTCATTTGTCAGTTCCTTGCCCTCACGAATCTTATCTCCCAGCTTTATTAACTCATGTAACTGTCCACCGATATATTCGAGCCTTCTGTAGGTTTCCTCATCAAATTCTTCGTTTTCAATTCGCATTGCCAATTTCCGTGAATATTCTGCTACAGACTGAAGTTTTTTAAAAAGCTCATCACGTTCTGTTTTCCTCTTTTCAGGCTCACTCCTGGTTTCCTCCATTTTTTTATCGGCTTTCTTCCCTACCATAATTTTTACTTTGAAAGATACAAAAAAAACCGGTCTGTTAAACCGGGCATACCCCTTGCTTAACATTGAAAAGGCCCGTAAAATAAGGGAAATCCAATAAAAAAGGGCTTTCTTCCGAAAGCCCCGTGAATCAGCTGGGTCTCGAACCCAGGACCCCATCCTTAAAAGGGATGTGCTCTACCAACTGAGCTACTGATTCGACCTAAAATCTTTTCGGGTTGCAAATTTATAACCTATTCTCTGTTTTCCAAAATATTTAGCAAGATTTTAAAAATGGTTATTTTTGGACATGCATTTCAAGTTTGACACACAGATAAGGGTGAGGTACGCAGAGGCTGACAGGATGGGTTATGTATACTATGGCAACTATGCAATGTACTTCGAATCAGCCAGGACCGAGATGCTCAGGTCACTCGGATTCTCCTACAGGGAATGGGAAGACAACGGGATCATCCTACCTGTTCGGGAATTGCAGATAAGATACCATGCACCGGCGTATTATGATGATCTGCTGACCATACGTACCATCATCAAAGAAAAACCGTTTGCCAGGATCACCTTTCATCATGAAGTGTATAACGAGAAAGGTGAAAAAACATGTACCGGCTCCCTTGTACTGGTGTTTGTCAATAGCGAGACCAGACGGCCAGTCCGTGCGCCAGAATCTTTCCTGAAAGCCCTGGAAGAAGTCTCAGAAAACCAATCCTGATCCCTGTTTCAACCTGTATCCCAGGCCGGATCCAAATCATTATCCCGTCCCTGGTCCCGGAATATCATTTATCCTGTAATGAATTTGGCCAATGATCGTCATTGATGTGTAACAATCATTAAATCAATGTCGAACCAAAATCTAGAAAAATGAAGAAAATTGCATTATTCATTCCGGTGTTGTTACTGCCGCTTATGATAACAGCACAGCAAACACCGATTGACAAACTTTTTAAAAAGTATTATGGGAAAGAAGGATTTACCACGGTCCTGGTCACCCAGGATGCGTTTGAAGTGATCTCCCATATGGAGAAAGAAAAAGGGGATCTAGAAGGAACCCTGGAAAAGGTGCAGAGGGTAAGGGTAATTGCACAGGAGGATGAAGCCGATGTCGAAGGTATAAACTTCATGGATGAGCTGAAAGGGGTTGAATTCGCTGATTACAAGGAGTTGGTGGTAGTCAAGGAAGCTGACCAGGAAGTATTGATACTGGCCAAGGAAGAAGATGGAAAAATCCGGGAACTACTTGTCATCGTAGGTGGGGAGGATAATGTCCTGGTCTCGGTTGAGGGTA